>OIFJ01000065.1_pt1 | contig 107994 bp, 100 predicted proteins | sample 1582011 | NCBI WGS metagenome assembly OIFJ01 (sample SAMN07501050, study PRJEB24779) | human gut metagenome | isolation source: stool | host: human infant | place: USA: Pittsburgh, PA
TAAGAAGCTCTCAAACAATACAATCATCGAAATAGATAACTGCTCCCCTCTTGAGATTTTGAAGCTTCAGAAGAATCCCCTCGTAATATTTTTCAGCCAGCCATATTTTTTATAGTGCAGAATCGCTGCCGGAACCTTTACCACCTCATCCAGATTGATAATGAGGAACACGATGACAACCGGCAGATGATAATAAAAAGCGGCAAGAAAACCTGCCGGAACCGCAAATGCCCACATGGTTACCGTATCACAGATCAAACCGAATTTTGAATCGCCTCCGGCAGGGAATACCCCGGCAATGGTCATCATATTGATGGATTTTGCAATCATATAGCAGGCACAAAGTATCAGCATCCATTTCAAATATTCCGTAGCCTGCGGACTTAAAGCTGTCACATTTATGATAAGCGGAGAAAGCGCGATTAACAGCAGACCTGATACCACACCGCTGATCACTGCCATCTTCCAAAGGATACCCCCGTATTTTTTCGCCTGTTTTAAATTTCCCATACCAAGTTCATTGCCCACAATGATACCGCCGCCATTTGCAAGGCCTGTACAAAAGCTCACGATCAGGTTTTTTACGATATTTGCAATCGAATTAGCCGCCACCGCGTCATTTCCCAAATGCCCCATGATAACAGAATACATCGTAAAGCCCACTCCCCAGACAAGATAGTCACCCAGCATGGGAAGGCTGTATCTCCAGTAATCTTTTACCAACTGCTGATCAACAGAAAAGCAAAGCTTCACATGAAGCCGCGCATGTTTTTCCCGCAGGGATTCCATGAACGCCCATGCCATCTCAATCAGCTTTGAGACAGACGTGGCAAGCGCTGCACCTGCGATCCCCATTTTGGGGAAAAAGAATAATCCGAAGATAAGGAAAGCGTTCAGAAAAATATTGATCACAACTGCGGTTGACCCGATCACCATGCTTTTCACTGCGTATCCCGTGTTTTTCAATATACAGAGATAAATCTGCGATATGCCGGTGAACAAATAGGATACTGCCACGATCCGCAGGTAGACAACGCCTCCCTCAATAAGCTGGGACTCCTGCGTAAAAATACGCATCAGCATTTCCGGAACAAAAAAGGATGCCAGAAAAAATACCGCGGAGATCAAAAAGGATACCTTAGTGACATAGGCAAATATCTTTTCAATGGATCTCATATCGCCTTTCCCGTAATACTGTGCTGCCAGGATACTCGTTCCCATTGTCAGGCCGCCCATAAAAAGATTAAAGACAAATGTGATCTGCCCTGCCAGAGAAACGGCAGAAAGGGAATCCTGATTAACAAAACCGAGCATCAGTGCATCCGATGCGCTGACCGCTGCCAACATAAACTGTTGAAATGCGATGGGCAGAACAAGCGACAGCAGCTTTCGATAAAAAGCGGAGTTTCCTCCGCCTGAGATTTGAGATTTCATAAAATTCCTCCTAAACTTTTACTACCCTGATCATAAAGAAAACTTGGGAACAAAACAGCGCTGAAACTTAACAACATCACTGGTATTTTCTAATATCATTTGCTATAATCAAACCAAGATCTGCAAAGGAGGCCAACGAAATGTTCCATAACAAAATCGCCGTCATCACTGGCGGCATACAGGGGATTGGCAAAAGTATTGCCGATGAATTTCAAAAGGAGGGCGCTGTTGTATGTGTAATTGATAAACAGCCCGGAGGCTATTTTACAGGTGATCTCGCCGACGAAAAAACGCTCTCCTGTTTTGCGGAAAAAGTGATTTCTGATCATGGACATGTGGATTATCTGATCAACAATGCCCTTCCTTTGATGAAGGGAATTGACACGTGCTCTTATGAAGAATTTAACTATGCTCTTCGGGTCGGTGTGACTGCGCCTTTTTACCTGTCCAAATTGTTTTCACAGTATTTTGCGCCGGGTGCCGCCATCGTTAATATCTCTTCCTCCCGCGATAGAATGAGCCAGCCGCAGACGGAAAGCTACACTGCAGCCAAAGGCGGCATATCTGCCTTAACTCATGCGCTTGCATGCAGCTTTGCAGGCAGGGTGCGGGTCAATTCTGTTTCCCCCGGATGGATCGATACCGGCTTTCGTGAATATGCTGGTGCCGATGCAGCACAGCATCCCGCCGGACGCGTGGGAAATCCCCTTGATATAGCCCATATGGTCCTGTATCTCTGCTCCGATAAAGCAGGTTTTATCACAGGAGAAAATATCTGTATTGACGGAGGTATGACCCACCAAATGATCTATCATGATGATTTTAACTGGTCTTTAAATATATAAGGGGAGGGAAATGATGTGGGGAAAGAAGTATTGTGCGCTTCCATCCAACAGCTTCGGGAACAATTTTTAACCTTAGACTGGACCTACCATGATTTCCCTGTGGGAAGCCAATCTGAAAAAATGTTCTGCTGGCCCGGACCTTTGGAGGAAGAAATCCTGATCTGTGTCCATCAAAGCGGCGGGCGGCAGGAGCTTTTCCACCGGCATGACTTTTTTTATTTCAACTTCACCTACCAGGGCGAATATGATTCCATCAGCTTCAAGTATGACAACCGCATTACGATCCGTGAGGGAGAACTCTATGCAGGGCAGCCCTTTGCCGGACATGCACTCTGTGTACATGATGATAAAGAGACAACGATCATCGGTGTTCTTATACAACGTGAAACCTTTTTTAGGACTTTTTTGCCAATGCTCTCCTCCAACACCAGGCTGTTTCATTTTCTGCTTGACCCGGCCACAAATGAATTTTCCGATGAATTTATGCATTTCAAGATTGAACATGACTGCAATATACGCACGCTGCTTGAAATGATGGTCATTGAGTACGCAAATAAGCAGGAAGACACCCAGGCTGTTTTAAAATCCCTCACCCTCTCTTTTCTGCTGCAGGTGGCACGGCAGTTTGTTCAGGCAAACCAGACCACCCCCTGTGAACGTTTATCAGAAAAAATCGTCCAGTACATGAGCGAGCATTTCGACAGTGTCACACTGAAGGATATCGCAAAACATTTTTCCTATCATCCCAACTATGTATCCACCCTACTGCATCGGGAACTGGGCAGATCTTTTTCGGAGATCCTTCTGGAACAGCGAATGGAACGTGCCGTTATTCTGTTAAAGGGAACAAATTTACCTATCGAAGAAGTTGCTTTATTGCTTGGCTACAGCAACAGCAGCAATTTTTATAAGGCGTTTCGGGAATATTTTAAATCTTCACCTCGCGAATATATTGCTGAGAATAATAAAAAACGTGCCAAAAACAGATTGTAGATTGTAATAACCAGCCCCGCTAACAGGAATGGAATAAAACTTATTCACAAAAGAGCCGCACAGCAATCTCTGCGCAGCTCTTTAACACTTTTATGAAATGAATTTTCCTGTAATTGTACAGTACCATTACAGCTATGAACAAATATCCATGTAAAATAACCTATGGCAGGAAGGTTATTCCTTTTGATTTAGCAATTAACAACATTTACACAATTCCCGTCCGCAAACTCCCGCAGATTGTTGACGGCAATATCTAACAGACGTTTTCTGGATTCCTTTGGTGCCCATGAAATATGAGGTGTGATAAAGCAGTTTTTTGCTTTTAACAGGGGATTATCCCCTTTGATCGGCTCTGTGGATACCACATCCAGACCGGCTGCTGCAATCTTTCCATGATTCAGTGCATCTGCCAGATCCTGTTCCACAACAAGAGGCCCCCTGGAATTATTCAGTATGATCACCCCATCCTTCATTTTTGCAATATTATCTTTATTGATTATCCCTTCCGTTGCAGGAAATAAGGGGCAGTGAAGCGCGATCACATCTGAATTGGCCAGCAGTTCGTCCAATTCTACATACTTACAGGATGCGGATTCCAGTTCCGGATTTTTATGTGCGTCAAATGCCAGCACACGCATCCCCAATGCCTGGGCTATTCTTCCGGTTGCCTGTCCGATGCGTCCATAACCAATGATACCCATTGTCTTGCCGTCTAATTCGATCAGCGGGTAATCCCAGAAGCACCAGTCCGGATTATTTTCCCATCTGCCGTCATGAACTGCCTGGCTGTGGTGGCCGATATGGTGGCAGATTTCCAAAAGCAGCCCAATGGCAAACTGTCCCACTGCCGCGGTTCCGTATGTAGGGATATTTGTGACAATGATCCCTTTCTTTTTAGCATAATCCACATCCACTACATTGTACCCTGTAGCCAGTACACCAATATATTTCACGCTGCTACAGAACTCCAGCACTTCTTTGGGCAGAGGAGTTTTATTTGTGAGAACAGCATCCGCATCACCGATTCTTTGGATGATTTCCCTGTGATCCGTCAGAGAGGTTCTGTCATAAATGACAGTCTCCCCCATAGCCTCCAGACTTGCCCAGCTCAAATCTCCGGGATTTAATGTATATCCGTCTAACACAACTATTTTCATGATCTCCTCCTGTTAATCTCTTTTATCGTTTACTATTTTTCCATCTTTCAATGTCATGAGTATCCTCTGAGTGGCAGTTAAATCTTCCAGCGGATTTCCAGACATAACTGTCAGATTCGCCCGGTATCCCGGAACGATCCTTCCAATCGTATCACTGTGTCCGATAGCTGCTGCCGCTGCTGAGGTGGCAGCTTTCAGAGCCTCTGCATTGCTCATTCCAATCTTCTGAAGGTTCATAAACTCCAGGGCATTGGTTCCCGGTGCAATACCGAGAGTACCTGCATCCGTGGAAAAGGCGATCTTCACGCCCGCTTTATAAGCTTTTTCTATACTTCTCCAATGCCGCTCCGCTGTTGATACCAATAAATCCAGTACACTTTTATTTTTCGCATTCACCAGTTCTTTAGATGGTGTCGGGGTGGGCGACAACAGAGTTGCCAGAAGATAACGGTCCTTTTTCATCATCAGCTCAATACCTTCTTCATCTATATCTGTACCGTGCACTACCAGATCCCCGTCTGCCCTTAGGAATCTCTTGATGGCCTCAGCCCCCCTTAAATGTGCGTGGACCGGTGTCATATAATTATGCGCTTCATCGATTGCAGCTTCTATTTCCTCCACTGTAAAATCACAGGCCTGCGAATTCCTTCCGATCATACGGATGGGCGGGCTAAGCTGCAGCTTGATGTGGTCCACACTGTGATACATCAGATCCCGCACCGCTTTCCGCATGCCATAGGGACCATATGGCTCCATGGAAAATCCCACAAAATGCGCTTTATTGGTTGTGATCTGCTTTCCTGCTATATATAAATCCGGACCATCGAAATATCCTTTGTTGATCGCCTCTTTCAGCGCGCATTCAATATAATTGTTGCCGCCGCCGTCTATTACCGTTGTAAAACCTGCTTCCAGCATTCTTCTGCAGTTATAAGCCCCCAGATACGCAACCGCTGCCTGTGCTGTGTCCAGGCGTTCTCCTCCCGGTGAGGCTGTTGCCAGGGACGTTTCCTTATCTGTCACTTCCTCCAGCAGCATGTGCATATGGCAGTCGATAAAGCCCGGAGAAACCGTACAGCCTTTCAGATCGATCACCTTGGCATTTTCCACATTCTCACAGTCTGACTTGATAATTTCCCTGATCAGACCCTTTTCCATTACCACCATACAGTTTTCCTGCAGCTCATCTGAGATACCGTCAAATACATTTACATTTTTTAATATAATTCTGTCATTCTTCATGGACTTCTTTTCCTCCTATTATCTTTTCTTCCTTCATATTCTGAACATTTAACTGCTTTTTCTTGATCCGTTTATCCAGCAGAGCCACCATTACAGGGCATAAAATAGCCGTCATGACACATGCTGCCGAACATTGTGCTGTTGCCACTGCCGCATAGGGCGCAAAACCGGGGTCAGCTTCAGCGATGGCCGCAGGAGTTGCCACTGAATTGCCGGCTGCAGTTCCGGCCGCTGCACCAACAGCCGTTTTTTTGCGCAAAATAAGACAATACAGAGCATTGAGCAGTAACCCGGAAAAGACAAGAACGACTGCTCCCAGAACAATTCCCGATGCTCCGGCCTGAATAACTGTCACAAAGCTCATTCCAGCTCCCAGAACAAAGGAAAGGAAGATGATGATCAGTGGCAGTGCTCTGCTGCACAGCTCCCTGAATTCCCCGTCAAGATTGCCCCATACAATTCCGATGATGATCGGCAGGATCGTTGCCAGCAGCACCATAAACGGTATGTCAGACATCCCGGTTGCCCCAAGCGCAACCATCGTAAGGAATGGGCCGTCATTTATTGACAGGACCGATACTGCACCTACATCTGTAGAATCGCCAAACCGGTCCGCCAGGGTAGCGTAAATAGAACCGGAGGAATTAGTCAAGACTGCGATCAAGGCTACCGGTGTGATCCCGAAGATCCCTTCATTTCCGAACATGTACTGAACACCCCAGCCAATGGCTATACCAATGATCAGTTTCAGGACTGTCAGCAATGCCCCTTTATAGAGTGGTGCCCCCACCTGTTTAAAACTGATAGATGCCCCGCAGCAGATTAAAAACAAACCCATCAGACAGGAGGTTCCTTCCTTTAGAAGTCCTGTTGTAAATCCCCCTATTGTCAGTGTACCCGGCAGGAAAGTATTGAGCAGTGCCCCCGCCAAAAGCGGAATAACCATGATTCCCCCAGGTATTCTATTCATTAGTTTTACTACTTTAATATCCATAGACCCTCCCTGTTATCACTGTTTTTTCTCTACTTTAATATTTGCACAATCTTCATATGCACAGATCAAAGCACCTAAATCATCCTGTCCGTATCCGCATGCGCTGGACCAAGTAAAAATTTGTTTTACCAGGGCACTGACGAACATGGGGGATTTTACTTCCCTGCCTATGTCCAGTGCTATGGACAGATCTTTAATAAATATATCCACCGGCCCTCTCGGTTCAAAATCACGCTTCATGATCAGAGGAAGTTTGTCACGAAAAACGTCATTACAGCCTGTACATTTTGATATCACTTCATATATCATCTCCGGTTTTAAACCGGATTTAACTGCCATCGTTACAGCCTCGGAGACAATTGTCATGCCGGCAGCTATCATCACCTGATTTATACTTTTCATAACCTGCCCGTTGCCAATAATATCGCTTACATAATATGTATTGCTTCCCATAGCAAAAAGGACTTCTTTGATCCTCCCGAAAACTTCTTCCTGACAGGCTGCCATCATGGTCAGTGTTCCCTCGATTGCCCCTGTTTTCCCTCCACTTACCGGACAGTCCACATAATGAACTCCTTTTTTCAATGCCATATCTGCGATTTCCTTTGTCTGGGACGGAGCGATCGTACTGGATACCACCAGTACCTTGTCGGTGTCCATCGCCTCGAGCAGTCCTTCTTCTCCCAGCACAACACTCTGTACCTGCTGAAAATTCATAACCATCACTAGGATGACATCAGCCTTTTTCCCCAAATCTCCCAGGCAGGAAACACCTTTCGCGCCTATTTCTTCTGTGCGCTTTACAGCTTCCTCAAATACGTCATAGGTATATACTTCAAAACCCTTTTTCAGCAAATTATTAACCATATTATAGCCCATATTACCCAGGCCCACAAATCCTATTTTCATTTGTTTTCCCCCTGCCTACTGCATAGCTCTTCACAGGATCTTACGATTTCCTCGGCCGTTATACCGTTCATATCCAACAGATTTTCGTAAGGTGCTGACTGCCCAAAACAGTCCTGTACTCCGATCCTCTTTACAATACCCTTTCCGGCCTCTGCCACTACCTCGCACACAGCGCTGCCCAGACCATTGATGATGTTATGATCCTCCACGGTAACTATTTTGCCAATAGTATCAATACAGTCTTTTACCGCTTCTACGTCCAGGGGCTTGATCGTGTGCATATCCAAAAGCCTGACACTGTATCCCTTTTCTTTTAAGATTTCTGCTGCTTTCTTTGCTATGCAGACCGTATCTCCATTGGCAATCACAGCCACATCGCTTCCATCCTGGATCTGATTGGCTTTTCCTATAGTCAGCTCAACATTCTCATCATACACAAAAGGAATGGCATCCCTTGTAAATCTCAGATATACCGGTCCTTCGTATTCTGCAGCCTGCCTGATCAATTTTCTTGTGGCATAGTAATCTGCGCCCATAATGACAGTCATATTAGGCAGGGTTCTCAAAATCCCCATATCTTCAATGGACTGGTGGCTGGCCCCGTCATTGGCCGGTGTAAGTCCCCCATGAGAACAGGCGATCTTTACATTTTGCTTTGGATAACAGATTTCCTGTCTGATCTGTTCCACCATCCTCATGGAACCAAAAACTGCATATGTACTGATAAATGGTATCTTGCCTGTGGCAGCAAGTCCTGCCGCCATTCCACAGGCATTCTGCTCCGCAATGCCCACGTTCACATGCTGGTCCGGATAAGCTGACGCAAATGCCAGTGTCTTGCAGGATTTCCCCACATCTGCATCCACAATGTAAATGTCTTTATTTTCTCTTCCCAATACAAGCATCTCATCTCCAAATGCTTCCCTCAAAGCTTTTCCGCTCATGCTTCCAATCCCCTTTCCAATTCTTCCATTGCTGTTTTATATTCCTCATCATTTGGCGCCACTCCGTGCCAGGAAGGCACATTCTCCATAAAGGATACCCCTTTCCCTTTTACAGTATCGCAGATAACAGCCTTCGGCTTTCCGTTTTTTCTATCTCTTATAAGGTCAAGAGCTGCCACTATCTCTTCCATGGAATGACCGTTGATACGGTAAGCCTCAAATCCAAATGCCTGGAATTTTTCTTTTAAATCCCCGGTTGGCATAATGTCAGCACAGGTCCCATCATTTTGCAGCCTGTTGTTATCAACAAAAACTACCATATTGTCCAATTGGTATTTTGACGCTGCCTCTGCTGCTTCCCATACCTGCCCCTCATTGCATTCCCCATCACCAACCAATACAAAAACCCTGTAGTCCTTATGATCACGCTTACCTGCAAGTGCCATGCCGGCTGCACAAGAGATTCCCTGTCCGAGAGAACCTGTACTGATATCAATTCCGGGACATTTTTTCATATCAGGATGTCCCTGGAGTATTGACCCTTGTTTTCTTAAAGTAGAAAGTTCTTCTTTGCCAAAGTATCCTTTCAATGCCAATGCGGAATACAGGATTGGACACACATGTCCTTTTGAAAGTACCATACGGTCCCTGTCCGGCCATCTAGGGCTGCCAGGATCGATCCTCATCTCCTTGAAATATAAGGCTGTCACAATATCCGCAGCAGAGAGAGAACCTCCGGGATGTCCTGACTGAGCCTGGTATATCATGGTCAGCGCTGTCTTGCGAAGCTCTATTGCCTGTTCTTTTAACTCATTTACCGTTTTCATTCTATTTCCCCCCATCTTTGTTCCATCATCCTATGATGTGTCGATAGGTTCATTATACAATACTTTTTATGAATTTCAACCTCTTTTTTCATTTTCTTTACTTTTTGTATATTTCCTATAATTTTTCATTTGCTATTTTATGCATAATATCCAAGAATAGCCGACAGCCCTTCCAAATTGTAATGTTTCTTGAAATTTACTCCAAAATCATGTAAACTGAATATATGTTCCATCATAGGACGTTAAAGCATAGAAAAAAGAAAGGAATAACAACTTATGAATACTTCCAATTATATGGATCCTATATCAGTTAAATCAGCTGTTGATATCTTAATTGACCGCCTGACACAAGCAATCATTGATGGCACTCTTAAACCCGGAAAACGGATTCCTCCGGAGCCTGAACTGGCCGCCAACTTTGGAGTTGGAAGAAATACCGTTCGGGAAGCGATCCGCACTTTGACAGCTTATGGGATTCTAGAAGTGCGCCGTCCCAATGGCACCTTTGTCTGTGATACCTTTAAACCACAGGGCATCAACCCTATGCTGTATGGACTGATACTTCAAAAAGAGGATTCCTACGAAGAATTAATAGATTTAAGAAAGGTCTTTGAAAACGGAATTTTTCTTCTTCTGGCAGAAAAAACGCTGACCTCTGATCAAAAAGACCATCTACACCGCATTGCGGAAGATTTAGAAAAAGCGATCAACCAGGAGCCGATGGATTATAAAAAAATCATTGATAAAGATATTGATTTCCACACCGCATTAGCTGAAATGACGGGCAACAAATTGATCATTCTGGAAAATGATATGATAACAAAGCTCACATACCACTCCCGTTTAAAGACTGTGGAAAAGGTAATGAAAGACGGGCAGCGCCAATATCTAATTGATACCCATTATGATCTGTTGGAAAAATTAGAAAAAGGAGATATTGCACAGTTGTATACTGCAATACAGAATAGTTATTTTTACTGGAAGGATATTTATAAATAATACCTGTTGCTAAAACAAAATAAAACAGGTGCGCAAGAATTTAAAAAAATTCTTCAGCACCTGTTTTATATCAAGTTTATATCAGTTATCCCTCCCCCCTTTCTCCCGGACAATATCCACATCAATTACATGGTTTTCTGTCTCTAAATAGACAAATTGCTCTGTAAAGCTGCGGAAATCACTGGTATAAGAGCTGTAAATTCTTTGCTTAGGCTGCAAATCTCCTGCAAATTTTACCATAGATTCCCAAACACAAAAAGTGGTTTTCTTCCCTGTCATAAATACTTTCAGGTGCACACACTCTGAGCTTCAAAGTATATTTCTTGTTTTGGATAGTCAAAAACAGTATTTACTCATGGCAGACCGCCTATGGCTACATAAAAACAGCACTATCCGCCGAAGATACATAATAAACTGTAGGAGACCGATATTCCCCATTCAGACTGATCGTTACACTCATCTTCTCTGTCACTTCATACCTCTGGCCACTGTCGTCCACAAAGTAAATGTCATAGATCCGAAATTGGTCACTACTATTTGGTTTTTTCCACCGGTTCTGCATATTCCTCCGCCTCCTGCGGAGCATAATCCGGAGCCAGCTCCGGTGTCTGCTTACGGAAAAGCAGCGCCCGGATTGTGATTCCAATCGCAGCATCTGTGATCAGCAGCAAATTTTTTATTGTATTTTCTTTTTAGTCTTCGACACGAACCGCCCTGCCTTCATCGTCAGTTGATTTATTGCTCTGTTGGAGCAGTTCTTCCATCAAAAGGAGCAATTCTAGTTCACTGGAGAACGGAATCGTCTGTTCTCCTTCAACAATTATGCCCTGCCATGTATTATGCTCTCTTCCAGTCATTGAGATATGAATTTCTTTTCCACTGTTCATACTGCCTGCTTTCTGCATATTACTCTCCTTTTCCGCATCCATTACTCCTTGCCGGAACAAATAAAATCCCGGATCTCTCCCAGTTTCTTATCTGCCGTCTCATATCCCTGACGGTAAAAAGCTTCCATCCGCTTTGTATTGTTGTCTGCCCGGCTGACCAGTACCTTACGAGGGCGGATCAGCAATACCTTCTGCTCTGACTCCAGTTTTTCCAGATACTTTATTGTTTCATTGTAGCGCTGGTTTCTGCTTTCCAGTTGTCTTACCAGACCCGGATAGTCTCTGTATAACATGCGCCTCAGCCTCTGGGGTTTTCCTGTTACAGGTTTTTGGTAGCCTTTTTCTCTTGTAAGGATCACGATATTTTTTTCATAGCCGCGCTCCATGGCATGGCGGATAGGAATCGAATCTGATATGCCTCCATCCAGGTACAGTTCCCCGTCCAGTTCCGTCATGGGGCATACAAAAGGTACACTGCAGCTCGCCTTGGCAATCCGCATAAGCCGTTTCCCATTATGCCGTTCCGACAGATACACCGCTTTTCCGGTGCGACAGTCTGTCACCACATATTCGCAGTCTGTCTCGGATGTTTCATAAGCTTTATAATCAAAGGGAAGAAGCCGGTTAGGATATTCATCAAAGGCCAGGTCAAAATCAATCATACCTTTTCTCCTCAAAAAGTGGCTCCAATGGATAGGCGGACGGTTTCTTCCATTTGGGATCATACAGGCACGAGACCTTCCCCTCTGCCCGGAAGCGTAATCCATGGCATTGAAAGCACCCGCAGAAACTGCTGCCGCATAGGGCAGGTATATCCCATGCTCCTGCAGACAGTCCAGTACCCCTGCTGTAAATATTCCCCGGTTTGCACCGCCTTCCAAAATCAATCCTGTGTTATTCATCTATCTTTTTTCCTTTTGTTTTCTTTATAACTATTTATTTTTTTGTATATCCACTGTGCTGCATTCATTTCGCCACACCTGTCCTTATCTAAAAAGGCAGCTTTTACTATCCTGTTTTCGGCAAATACTCACGTTAAATAACCCGTTTAAACGCTTTGCGCATGGCCTTCAGATCAACCGGCTTCTTTCCAAACCACAAAGTACCGTAAGAATAAGAACGAACCGAAAAATCCAGGTCAGAAAACCAGAATATTTTCATCTCCGTGGTATACTGCCGGAGCATATCCATCACTTCCAGGCTGAAGGTTCCGTCCTGGGCAACCACCAGCAGGTCAAAATTCTCCACACGGTCCCGCACTGCCTTACAGAATTCCACATGGCTCTCAAATGGTATTACTTTCACAGTCCGCAGTTCTTCCCGCCCACATTGTTTTAGATAATCGGCCAGTTGTCTTCGTTCCCCGGCATTTTCATCATACAGTGCTGCTATCATTAGACACCTCCTTTTCGATCTGTCTCTCATTCCCCATAAAACCACCCCGTCTGACAGAACCTGCTCTATAGACTCTGTAAACAATCTGCCATGTTCTTTTGTCTCCGTCAATCTTTCCTACACAAGATGTCAAAAATCTGCACAACATGCATCCTCAACGTTACAATGTGTGATAAAATAGGATTTGGAAATCTATTCTTTCGCGATTGGAGGATGACGCAATGCGAATTGCAATTATAGATGATTTCTTGACAGACCTAGAATATCTGCGCAGCAACGTATGCCGCTGGGCTGATGAGCATGCTGTCCCTCTCATTCCAGGTCCTGCTTTATTTGAAAACGGGGAAACCTTTCTGGAACAGTTTCAGAAGGACCGTTATGATATTATTTTCCTGGATATCTTTATGGAAGGTATGAATGGTATGGATACAGCCCGGCGCATCCGGGAATGTGACGATGCCTGCCGCCTGGTCTTTACCACCACCTCCGCAGAATACGCGGTGGACAGCTATGAGGTGGATTCCTCTTACTATCTGGTAAAGCCATATTCCTATGAAAAGCTTTCTCTGGCTCTGGACCGCTGCAGCGCGGCTTTTCTGGAACAGGGACAATTCATTATTGTGCCGGACAGGGGAACAGATAGGAAACTCTTTTTGCACCCTATCTCCTGGACGGAATACGCAGACCGCCGGATCCTGGTGCATATGCGAGATGGAACAACACTTACCGTGTCTATGAACCAAGGAGAATTTGCGGAACAATTGTTAGAGTATCCCTATTTCTGCGACTGCATGAAAGGGATACTGGTAAACTTTGAGGCTGTGGACAAGCTGTATTCAGACCATTTCCTTTTAAAAGACGGAACACTGGTTCCAATCAGCAGACTGAAATACCGGAATGTACGGGAACAATTTTCCGACTACTCCTTTGCGCAGGCAAGAGGAGGATACTAAATGTCAGATTTAGATATACTCCGGCCCATGCTGGAACTTTCTGTTGTGGTTCCGGCTGCTGTCTTGTGCTTTCTGCCCATGAAAGGGCATTTGAGGGGGATGGGTAAAAAGGCAGCTCTGTTTGGCATTCCGGCACTGCTTTTATGGGCAGCGGCAGGCGGCGCAGTCTGCTTTTACAATAGATGGGACGGAAATATATGGCTGTTCCCTTCACTTATAGGATTTGCATTGATCTTCAGACATATGGTAGAACTGCCGGCCTGGAAATCCGTGAGCGTTCTGCTGGCTGTATGCGGTGTACTGTCAAGTATCACCAATCTGGCCATCATAGCGGACGCACTGTTTGCCCCCGGCAACACTGCGCCCTGGTTTACTTTAAAGGGGGGAGCCGTCTATATCCTGCTGGCCTGGATACTTCTTGGCGCCTTATGGTACCCGGCTACCCACTGTGCCCGCTGGCTGTTAAATGAGATGGAGATGCCCGGCACCTGGTATGTATTCTGGATCGTGCCGGTGGTGTTCATTGGGGTGAACCTGATGCTGCAGCCGACGGATTATTCCTTACTATATATCAAAGGAGTCCTGATATTTTATCCAATTTTGATACTTGTGCTGCTGGCCCTGATGCTTCTTTTCTATCTGATGTTTTATCTGATGGCACGGGGACTGGGAAAAACCATGCGGCTCCACCGGGAAAATGAATTTCTGCAGATGCAGGCATCGCAATACAGGATTCTCCAGAAAAATATGGAGGATACCCGCCGGGCGCGTCATGACCTCAGACAGCATTTTATGGCGCTCCAGGGCTGTATCGAGAGTGGCAGCCTGGAAGCTGTGGCTGACTATGTGCAGTCTTATGGAGAAAAACTGCCGCCTGACACTGTGCGCATATATTGTAAAAATTATGCAGTGAACGCGCTGCTGCGCTATTATGGGGAAAAAGCCATGCAGGAAGAGGTAGATATGGAAGTTTCTGTCCGTATGGAAGAACATACTGTTATTCCGGAACCTGAATTCTGTGTACTGCTGGGCAACCTGCTTGAAAATGCACTGGATGCCTGCGCTGTCTCCAACGGGCCGCATTTTGTCCGGGTAAATATCCGGCAGACCGGAAGCTCCATGCTCTCCCTCACTGTCGACAACACAAGCTCTCAGCCTCCCATCTGGGAAAAGGGAAAGCTGCGCTCCAGCAGGCGTGATGACTTCGGCATGGGAACAGAATCCGCCCGGATCATCGCGGAACGGTACAACGGAGATGTGCGGTTTGAATGGAAGGATAATATATTCTATGCATCAGTCATGCTAAATCCTTGACATGGGTATTTTATAAACATATCTATTCTTAAAGTATCTTTTGAAGTTCTTTTCTCCGATTTGAAATGTTTTGTAAATCCAAATCGGAGGGAGGAACTTTTACTGCTATAAGCACAAAAAATCTCCACCTGTTATAAAGTGGAGATTTTTGTATGGGTTATTTCGTTATTATTGAATGAATAAACTGTAATCTTTATAGTAATCCGTAATATACTCTATGTATCAAAAATACTATTGTTTTTGGCAATAACCCTGTCAAAGTTCTGCAAATGAAATTATAATAGTATCTCATAATCCATCAATTTCCCAGCGTATACTGAGTTTCTCTTACAATTGGGCTAATTCCCCATTCCTCCATAAATTCCTTAAAAAGCGGAAAATTATACTAAAAGCAAGGCTGTTTTTCACACTGAAATCCAAATTAACTTGTTGATCCATCATCTGCTATGTTACAATTATCCCAACTACTCCGTAACCCTCATAGGTTCAAGCAAAACTCATGCAGAATCACCTCTGGAGATAAACGTTTTTCCGGCTGTTAGAGGTATTCTTACAGTCAGTGCAGCAAATGCGTATACCTATTGAATAGTTACAATTTACCACCTAAAATAAAAAGAGAAGGGATTGAATCTATGGAACTGCGTACAGCAAATGAAAATGAATGGAAAAAAGTAAAAGCCTTCTACTGGCAGCTGATTGAACAGATGGACTCTGCCCTATATAAACCCGGATGGAAAAAAGGAATTTATCCAACAGATGAATTTCTTATGGACTCTATCAGAAACAAAGAGCTGTATGTCCTTCTCTCCGAAAGCAATTATATGGCCTCAATGATATTAAATCACAAATGTACAGATGGGTATGAAAAAATACATTGGAACATTACTGCCACCCCTCAGGAAATAACCGTAGTCCATGCTTTAGGTGTACTGCCGGATTATCAAGGACAGGGAATCGCAAAATTAATGGTACAGGAAGCCATTCGGACTGCCAAAGAAAATGGACAAAAGGCTGTCCGGTTAGACGTACTCAGTACGAATATCCCTGCCCAGAAATTGTACAGCGATATGGGATTTAATTATATGGATACCATTCAACTGTTTTATGAAGACACCGGATCAACAGATTATTTACTTTACGAATATACTCTATAAAGTATTTTCCCATATAAAAAGTTCTCTCTATCCGCAATGTATTTCCATTATGGCTCTCATCTGACCTTCATCTTCTGCCCGCTGTATGTATATTTCCCGGTCAGCGCGGTTTGCATAGGCACGTACCCTGGCCTGCATCAGTTTTTTTAAGAGTGCAGGTGCAAAACATAGGTGTAGCTGGCTGCACTGAAACTTTTCACCTGTCCTATCGGAAAATCAGACCAGTAAATAGGGTAATTAATAATAAACGATGTACCAGAACACCCATATTTATTTTATATAATCGAGTATATCTAAAAGATTATCTGTATCAACAGAAAACGAAGCTTTCCTCTTGACCTCATCCGATGCATTTAAAGCAATTGATTTTCCACAACATTTAAAAACCGGTATGTCTGTTGAACCATCCCCAACTGCAACACATTCAGAAGGTCTAATATTGTTCTTTTTGCAAAAATCATTAACGCAGTTTACTTTATTTTCTGCTTTTATATAGTCACTAATTTGCCCTGTGAATTTACCGTCTATGACTTCATAATTGCTTCCATAATATCCATAAAAGCCATAAATATCAGATACTGCCTTTGCTACCTGAACAGGCCCAACCGTAATCAGAATACATTTTATCCTTAGCTTATGCAGATAATCCACTGTTTCACGAATACCTTTTAATGGCCTGGCAATTTCCAAAAAACGGCTTTTGATCTCACTTTCCTTTAAGCCTGTAAATAGTTTTGCTCTGCGGTAGTCTGCTGTAATATAATCCAACTGTCCACTTTCTTCTTGTTTCTGGATAATGGCATGTTCTTCCTCCCTGCCGTTCAAAATACAGGGCAGCATAACTGAATGAACTTCTCTTATTAATGTATCATCTAAATCAAAACAAATCAGTTTTGTTTTCATATCTTTCACCCCTTGTCCGTTTTATTTAATTCTCCGCCAAACACAGACATCCGCTGCTTCTCTTACTGTAAATTCCCACACAAAATCTGTCAAGTTATCCTGCCAATCCTTAAACCAATAAAATATCCCTTGACAAAATCACCTAATATTGTATACTCAACATTGAATATACAATTAGGAGGTAAAATGACAAAACTGCTTGTACTTGGACTATTAGACGATCATCCCATGTCCGGCTACGATATTCAGCAAAAGATACGTATGGCGGATGCAGAGAGATGGGGAGGCGTGTTGGTGGGTTCCATATACCACGCTTTAAAGAAATTGGAGCAGGAGAATTATATCGCATTAGCCGATGTCAAGCACACAGGCCACAGGCAAAAAGCTGTATATGAGATCACCGACCGGGGCAAAGATTATTTGCAGTCTCTAATACTTGATTCCTTACGTACCTCATCTGTCCTGTACCCTACCACACTATACAGCGGATTATCTCTCCTTGATAAAATCCCCCGTGAAAATGCTCTGAAAGCCCTGGAAGAGCAAAAAAGATCACTTGAAAAAGAGTACAATTTCCTTGAACAAGGTGAAAAGAAAAATGCCGACGCCGCAGAAGAAATTCCCCTCATATCCAAAATCACTATTGAGAATATGTTTGATATTATCAGGCAGCAGCAACGATTCATTGATAAACTGATAAACGCAATTGAGCATATCTGAAAATCCAATCCCATAAACTGTGATGCACAGCCTGTCAGACCCAATTTTCAGATACACTCCGGAGGAATAAAATAGAATGAAAAACATTTTGCTCCTATTTGCAGGATTCCTGTTAATAATTATCCTATCATTGATCACCGGCAAAATTATCAACGCATATAAATTCAAGATCCGCTCAAAAAAAGGAATACAAAAAACAGAATACATAACTATAGGCCAGATCCAACAGTATATACAAATCCGCGGACAGGATATTTCCAATCCCATCATTCTCATGCTTCATGGCGGACCCGGCAATAATATGGCATACTATTCCTATTATTGGCAGGCTGATCTGGAACGGGATTATACTATCGTCAACTGGGATCAGCGTGGCTGCGGAAATACTTATTACCGCAATAAAGACGCCCAAAAGCCCACTTTGGATTTACTGCTGCAGGACTTAGACGAGTTAGTGGATCATATTCGTTCCGAGTATCACAAGGAAAAGATTACGATCATGGGGCATTCCTGGGGGACCTTTCTCGGTGGTATCTATTCGGGAACACATCCGGAAAAAATATCCGCCTATATCCCCATAGGCCAAATGCTGGACTTCAAAAAATCAGAACAAGTATCCGCACGGGAAGCAATGCGTCTGGCAGATGCGGCGGGCAAACCCAAGGACGCACAGAAAATAGAGAAAAAGCTGGAGTTGATAATGTCCTGTCAAACCCTTGACAAACAAAACGCCAAAGAATTCCTAAAATTCCGGCAGCTAAAAGAAAAATATCTGCCTTCACAATACAGCAATAAAATGCTTTTACTCCAGTTGTTTTCCCCCTATATGACATTCCGTGATTTTAAATGGATGATAAACTTTAATGCGCTCATAGAATCAAACAGTGAACTGTACCAAGCGCTTTTATCGAACGAAAGATCATCCATGTATAACCACGATCCGCAATTTAAAGTTCCGGTGATCCTCATAGCCGGAGCTGATGACTGGACAACACCGTACAGCATGGCACTCAATTATTTTAACCATATTTCCCCGCCGGTCAAAGAGCTGATAACAATAGAAAATACAGGACATCTCCCCTTTATTGATAAGGCAGGTGAATTTTCTGAAATGTTGTTAAAAACATTAGATGATGTATGGTGCCGGGTATGAACGCGATTCTCCCGGCACCAAATTCTGTGAAAGGCAATACAACAAAGGCGGTGGAATGCTTTAACTCACCCATCATTGATATTATCGGAAGCTTTATCTACACACCGCAGCGCGTTCAGGCTTCTCGGATAACCGATATAAGGCAGACACTGGGAAATCACACGGATCAAAAACTGCTTGTCATTACCTATTTTCATATTCGCTGCCGCATGGCTGATCAACTGTGGTTCACATCCTCCCTGCGCCGCAAGAAAACAGAAGGTGATCATCTCTCTCTGACCATAGTTAAGGCCGCTTCTTGTATATATATCTCCAAAACAGTTATCTGCAAGCCACCGATTTATATGTCTGGATTCTTCCGGTCCTGACCGGTAAAAGTCCTTCATTCCCTCTCCGAAAATATCCACCTGCGCCCGAATCCCCTTCTCCAGTCTGTCTTTTCTTGTAGTGTTTGACTGTCCTTCAAGAGGCAGCCTGACTCCTTTTTCCGTCAGAAATTCATTGGTTACCTTTAAAAACGGAAATACTCTGCCGATTCCAAGATAGGCCGCTGACTGATAGACGATCTCTTTGACCACCACCGGTGTCACACCAAAATTTATAGCTGCCGGCAGCATCTCCCTGAACTCATCTATGGCCTGACATCCGATCAGTGCCGCAAGAATTGCCATGGATCTTGTCTTATCCTCAAGCTGCTGTCCGTCTTCATTGACAACTTCATCAAAGGCAAAGTTATCAAACCACTCCGTAAATTCCGGATCCGTCTCCGACAACGAGGCGTGGTATCCCGGAAACATTTTTTCATGATACTCTTTTGAACATTTCGTCTCTGCCATTATATTTCCTTCTTTCCTTATATTTCTTTCCTTATCGTCCCAGAAGGGTTTAACATCTGCTCATCTTTATTCAAAAACCTTTGCTGTTTCTTTTAAATACTCGATCACCGGCAAATGCTGAGGACAAATTTTTTCACACTGTCCACACCTGATACAGTCAGATGCTCTGCCGTTATTTTTCGTATGTACCCCGTAATAATAATCGCTGTTCCAGTCGCCGAACTGTTTTTTCGCATTAAAACATCCGAACAGATCGGGAATCTGTATATGTTTTGGACATCCGTCTGTACAATAGCGGCACGCCGTACACGGGATCGTATCCATAGTATTTAGGATTTCACATACACGTTTTACTGCTTTATACTCTTCCTCTTTAAAAGGCCTGAACGCTTTCATGACCGATACATTATCCTTCATCTGCTCCATGTCACTCATTCCGGAAAGCACTTTGAATACACCGTCAAAGGATGCCGCAAAACGAACCGCATAAGCTGCAGGACTTTCCCCGGTACCCAAATCCTCCAATTCTCTCTTTGCCTCCTCCGGAAGTCTTGCCAGTCCTCCTCCTTTTACCGGCTCCATGACCAGTACCGGCTTGCCGTACTTTCTACAGACCTCGTATACTTTCCGGCTCTCCACGCTGGGGCTTTCGTAATCCATATAATTAAACTGGATCTGTACAATTTCAATCTCCGGGTGCTCCTTCAGGATCATATCCAGTACATCTGCTTTATCGTGAAAAGAAATTCCCATATGCCGGATCTTTCCTTCCTCTTTCAGCTTCTGTACCACCTGATACGCATTGCACTTCATGAAGTGTCTGTATATATTTTCATCCTGCGCATGCATCAAATAATAATCAAAATATTCCACTCCTGTGGCTTTTAACTGTTGTTCAAACAATGGCCTGATATCGGACTCTCTTTCAAAGAAATGTACAGAGAGTTTGTTTGTCAATGTATAGCTCTCTCTCGGGTATCGGGCGGCAAGACAGTCCCTGACAGCAGTCTCACTTTTCCCTCCCAGATATCCATGTGCCGTATCAAAATAAGAAAAACCTGCCTCCATATAGTAATCGATCATGCGGTTAAATTCTTCATAATTTACGTCGCTGCCGCTCATGGGCAGGCGCATACATCCAAATCCCAGTTTATCTATCATCCTTAACCTGCTTTCTATTCTTAAATCCCAGTCTCACCAATAGTAGTCTGAAGTCCTATTCTCTCGTATCTTTTGCTTCTCATTTTAACTGTCCGTATTCCGCATCTGTGACAGGCTCGCACCATTCATTTCTGCAGTTCTCACCAGGCACTTCAATAGCCAGGTGCTGAAAAAAAGAGTCAGGAGCAGCCCCATGCCAGTGTTTCACCTCTGCCCGGATATGTACAATATCCCCCGGCTTCAGTTCTCTTGCCTCTTTTCCCCATTCCTGATAGTACCCCCTGCCTGCAGTCACAAGCAGCATCTGCCCGCCGCCCTTGTCTGCGTGATGAATGTGCCAGTTATTACGGCAGCCTGGTTCAAAAGTCACATTGCCGACCACCACCTGCTCAAGCGACAACATATTTAAATAGCTCTGACCGATAAAATACTTTGCAAACGCGTCATTTGTTTCCCCAATGGGAAATACACTCATTTCTTCCGGTTTCATGGATTCGTCCTCCTGTTTATTCCTGTCAACTGGCATGTGATCATAACCAACTTTTGATATCTTTTTCAGATCTGCTTACAGCTCCGCCGCGAATAGACAGCCCGGCTTCTACGTTAGCGCCCGGACATAACCGCTTGATGTCTTTTATGCTGCTGCCCATCCCGCTCCCCTCATGAGTGCAGAGAGGTTTGATCGTTTTTCCTGTAAAATCAAAATGCTCTAAAAACGTAAATACTGCCATGGGCATTGTGCCCCAATAGCTGGGATAACACAAATATATTTTTGAGTAGTTCAAATGTTCCGGATAAGATTTAAGCTCAGGGCGTGCATTCCGCTTTTGATCCGCTTGTGCCTGTGCAATGCACTCGTTATAATCTTTTGAATATGCCTGCACCGGTTCAATCTTAAACATATCCGCGCCCGTCAACTTCCGGATCATACCTGCTGCGACCTCTGTGTTGCCAATCTCAAGATTTTTTATCTCTCCGCTTACATAGTTCTCATATTTTCTTGAGAAATATACAATTAGTTCTGACATTACGCTTCCCTCCAATCTTTCTTACTCTGTATTGTATCCTGCGTCTCCTTTCTTTTGAATCTCCAATATGTCACCAGTGTATAAACTTATAGTTAATACCATCCCCTCAACGACCGGAAGGCATGTAAAATGCACAATAAAATAGCAGAGAACCAGGCCACTGTGGGATTCTCTGCTATTTAGATACGGATATGTCCGGTCTTACAATATGGTCAGAAATAATTTTGACGATCAGGTCCGCAGAATCTTTGCAGTCCTCTTTAATCCATTCATTTACAACACTCAATATTGCACCCATGTAGAATCGGAGAATATACTTTCTCTCGTTCTCCGGAATATTAAATCGTTCCAGTATGGGGTTTAAAACATGAAAGAACAATCCATCAAAATTATCCTGTAACCTGAGATCTGCTGATTTGCGCACTGCTGTCTGAAAGAGCCTTTTATTCTCCTGGATATATGTCAAATATGGGGACAAATACTTTGGTGTCACTAGATATAGCTCCTTCAAAGGGATATCCCCCATGTTCTCGATGAAGCTTTCTGCTCCCTGTGGAAAATATTCCAGAAACTGGGCGTTCATGTATCTGACACTTTCAGCCAGCAGATCTCCAATGGTTTCATAATGAAGATAGAAAGTAGAGCGGTTTACATTGGCTGTCTTGCAAATCTCTTTTACCGTAATATATTCAAAATCTTTGTGCTCCAGCAGATCAAGAAATGCCTTGTCCATTTTCACTGCAGTATTAAAATACTTGCTTTCTGATTTGTTCAAACCGCTCTCCTCCTCAAATTCCCCTGCCTTCTTTGGAATGTATCTAAAAATTATTTCCGTCAGGCTGTGCGCCACAAGATCTACCGCAAAGTAGGGCGTGCAGATTGTGAAAATGAAGTTTCAGATACACCTAAGTTCTCACTGATCTCCTTAGCCAACTGCATGATCTCAAATGCATATTTTTGTTTTCTGCTTTCACGCACTTTTATGTAAATAGGATAATTGATGCCCATTCCAAAAAGACCTATAACACCTATTATAACGCCCACCGCCATAGAGCCGGCCGTTCCGGCACCAATCACTCCCATAGAAATGCACATACCTGCTCCCATAAGTAATGCCGCCGCAATTCCTAATGTGTAAGCTAAAATCTCCGCTGGAAGCTTAACCCTCTGATCCAGTTTCTTCAGCGCAACTACCTTTGATGTATCTTTGGGCGCATATTCATTTGCAAGTGCCTCTGCATATATTTTATCTGTGTTCATGTCTTGAACCTCCTGTTTTTGATATACTCATTATAGGAGATTCAAAACAGGATCTGAACAACACGAACCCTCTTTTGTGTTGATTTCACAGCTTCTATTGCTCCGATCCCGCAAAATGTCCCGTGCAACCACCGTACAGCAATTTCCTGCGGCAAACAGTTTTCTTCACCATCATAAATTGCTTTCCCGTCATTCCTCCCGGGTACATTTCTATCTAGCTGTATGTTAAATTTTATCGGTATAATTTATTCCCTATACAATTTCTGATCAAATAAATTATATCATAATTAATATGAAAGAACAGTATTGAATATTTATAAACATATATCCAATACTGCGCTATAAAGGTGTATTCTCCATTGATCCGAATAAATTTATCGCTGTTTTATCTGACTCATCTATTTTATCTGTTTCGCCTCTATTTCCGCAGACCTGCCAAAGGGTTACAATATACTTCACATTTGCTTGACCCAAAATCTCCCATATGCTACCATTGTATAAACATTCAGTTTATGCAAAAACAAAGGAAAGAGGTGGCCTATGTATAACCGAATACTCGATACTTTTATAGCGGTGGCTGACAGCGGGAGCTTTACAAAAGCCGCGGACTCTCTGTATATCTCTCCCACTGCTGTTATGAAACAAATGAATACATTGGAAAAAGATCTGAATCTGGTCCTGATGGAGCGTACCCCCTCCGGCATCTCTCTGACTGCTGCCGGTGCTGTCATTTATCGGGACGCAAAATTTATAATTGATTACTCGAAAAAATCAATGGCAGACGCCAGAACTGCCATGCATCTGGCTGACACTACCTTTTGCGTGGGCACCTCATTGCTGAACCCTGCCAAGCCCTTTATGGATCTCTGGTATCGGGTGAACAAAGATTTTCCGGAATATAAACTTCATTTGGTTCCCTTTGAAGACAACCATGAAGGTATTCTTGCAGAAATAAGCCAGCTTGGAAAAAAATTTGATTTTCTAATCGGGGTATGCGATTCCAAATCCTGGCTCAGCCTCTGCAATTTCCTGCCGCTTGGAAGATACCGGAAAATGGTTGCCGTGCCGAGAGAGCACCGCCTTGCCGGTAAAGAATCTATTACTGTTGAAGATTTGTATGGGGAAACGCTGATGATGGTAAAACAGGGGGATTCCGAGGTCAATGATCTCCTGCGCAGCGACCTCATGATCAATCACCCCAAAATTCATATAGAGGATACCCCGCAGTTTTATGACATGTCTGTCTTTAACTGCTGTGCAGAGAGCGGGAACGTCCTGCTTACGATTGAATGCTGGCAGGATGTTCACCCGGGACTGGTATCCGTTCCTGTCAGTTGGGATTACAGCATTCCCTATGGATTGCTGTACAGTCTGGAAGCACCGGAGGATGTATACCGGTTTGTCCATGAAGTGCGCAGGCTTAATAACATCAATAGTTCCCCTGCCAACCACACAAAGAGGTAACTTTCCTGTAAAAGGAAATTTCTTAGACTCTGATATTTCTAATCCGTTATGAATGCTCATAAGCTTGATTTTCGGGAACCATTTGATGTTATTTTACATCACAAAAGAGGAATCGCAACAGCATCCCTTTTTCTGTTTCCTGCTAAACTTTTCTGGTTGTACCTGCAGTTCACAATATGATATAGTTAACCAATACAGGAACTCTATGAAATGCGCTCCGTTAAACAGCCCTCGCTGTCTTAACTGATGAATCAATTGGGAGGTAATCATGATTCGTATTGCTGTGTGCGACGATGACACAGATTCTATCATAAATAATCAAATCATATTGAAAAACTGCCTCAGCCGGCTCAAAGCCCTGGCCGAAATACAGACCTACAGTAACGGAAAAATGCTGCTGAACGATATTTTAGAAGATAACAGCTATTATGATCTTATCCTGCTGGATATCGAAATGCCCGATATCAGCGGAATGGAACTTGTTCAAGCCATAAAACCTGCGCTTCCCAATGTAAAAGTCATTTTTATTACATCTCATGTAAAATACGCGATTGACAGCTTTGAATTGTCCATTTTCCGATATGTACCAAAAAATGACCTGGATAAGAGACTGACTTACGCGGTGACTGATGCGCTGAAGCTCATCATGTTAGAAGATGATAAAAGCTATACTGTGCTGACTGCAAACCGGATGGAAAAAGTGCGCTATAGCGATATCCTATATATCCTGCGTGACGGAAAAAATGCTGCACTCCACACCTGTCATGGTATCATCAAGGTTCGGAAAAGCCTGCTGACGGTATGCGGGGAATTGGAGAGCGAGGAATTTATATTTATCGAACGCGGATGCATCATAAATCTGATACATCTGACCCAAATAAAAAACAGCAGTGTTTATCTGAGAGACGGTACCATACTTCCAATCAGCCGCTCCCATCTCCAGGATGTGAAGATGGCGGTCAATTCCTATTGGGGGAAACACATATGATGATTGATATCCTTGAATTTCTGCTTTTATTTTCTGCGGTACTGTGCGGTGTTCTCTGGATCGGAAAGCTGTACGGTGATGACAATGGGAGACACGCGGCATGGGCGGGGATTTCGGCTATAGCCGCGGCAATACTATGTCTTTACAGCAGCACAAAGAACGCTGCCGTCTCTGCCGTTATCCTTTTGGCCGGAATTATTGTTGTTTCAAAAATTTTGTATCACTTAGACTGGAAACTGCTTCTGTACTCCGTTTGTTCCTATCTGAGCGCACTCTTTTTGCTTGATCTTATTTTTTATCTGCTATTATGCAGATATTTTTCTAAATCTCTTGTTTTTTGGCTTGTATTTTTAGTTATCTGCCGGATTCCATTTTATCTGGCCCTTTTTGCCTCACATCGTTTATGGGAATTCATCAGAAATTCCTGTAATTATTATAATTCTATATACGGAACTTCTGTGGCTGCATTTTGCGGAATCACCATATTACTGCATCTGACGTTTGCCGGTCAGGATATAAAAACATTGATCACCATCAGTATCATTGTGCTCACAGCTCTTTTTCTGCGAATTGCGCTTGCACACAGCCATGTAAAATACCGGCGCAAAAAAGAATTGCTGGATACCATTGAAATGCAAAAGGAATTGCTGGAACAGAACTATACTGCAGTAAACAATGCTTACTCTCAACATGCCAAACTATTTCATGACTTTCACCGTCATTTAGAGATCATAAGACAGATGGCTCGCCAATATAACGCCCCTGAGCTATATCAATATATTGATTCCATCATAAGTCCTGTACAGAATATATCCTCTATCGTATGGACCGGCAGCCAGACGGTTGATTATATCCTTAACAGCAGACACGCAAAAGCCAAAGCCGCCGGTATTTCGATGGAATTGAACATAGAATATCCTTATAACACCAATATAAAATCAAATGATCTGTGTACGATCCTTTCAAATCTTCTGGATAATGCACTGGAGGCTGCCTCGGCTGTGAGCAGGGAAGCGACTCCCAAAGCATGCCAAATCATTCTTACCATACGGCGTATTCAAAATATTCTGGTTATCAAACTGGAAAACAGCAGCCCTGAACCGAAGTATACAACTGACGGAAATCTTGCCACAGCAAAAAAAGACGGGGACCTTCTGCTTCACGGCTGGGGTATGAAAAATATCGAAGCCGCAGTTCAAAAATACGATGGGGTTATCCAAACCGCTTATGAAGACCACATATTCCGTACTACCATCACTATGTACTTTGAAGGTGTAGAAATGTCTACCACTCTTTCTTCTCCGTGATCCGCACAGAGGTCCGAATTGAAATAACTACAATAACCGCAAGATAAAGAATGAGCAGGCATGGACCCAGGTACCTGTTTTCTGCGATCCGGCTGAACAGGAGACTGGTGTTGATGTCTGCCTTTTCCACCACAAACATAGTCAAAAGGATTCCTGCTACTGGTACATACATAAAAACCCTCCCTTTAATAGGCCCAAATTTATAATATGCGGGAATCTGAAAGCAGACATATGTAATATAAAGCACCATGCCAGCCAGTGCTGCCATGATGATTTCCGGGATAGCTGCAGATATTCCCAACAGACCAAGGATCACCGGCTGCAGAATACTGGAAACGGTCACAGCTAAAAGCCCCATCAAAAACACATGCAGATATTTCCCGCAGACCAGTTCCTCCACCGATATAGGAAGAACCCTGTAAAGCCTCTGCATATTATTTTTATCTGCCACAGAAAACGTATATATGGATGACATTGCCATCATAAACATTGCAAATGAGATGCCCACAACCAATGTACGGTAGAGCAGAATAAAAACCAGCGGTATAAGAAGTGTAAAGCAGATGGATTTATAGTAATATTTCAAAAGTTTAAAGTCTAATTTAGCAGCCTTCCATATTTTCATGATCAAACCTCTCCTTTACTTACAAATACAATAATATCATCAATAGACGCATGTCTGATCTGCAGACCCGAAAGGTCTGACAGTTTCTCCCTGCTCACCAAAGCCTCAAAAGAATCCGGATACATTTTAATATTTTGCGTAACATCTTTTATATCCGGCGGTAATTCTCTGCTGTTTCCCGAAACAATAAAATATCTGTCTGTAAGACCCTCTTTGTCTCCGGAATAAAGCAGTTTTCCCCGGTTGATAAACGTGATGCTGTCAGCGACCTTATTTAAATCCGGTGTAATATGTGTAGAAAAAAGAACTGTATGCCTTTTGTCTTTCGTATACGCCAAAAGGATATCAAGCAGTTCATCTCTGGATACCGGATCCAGTCCGCTGGTCGGCTCATCCAGGATCAGTAGTTCCGCTTTATGTGAAAAAGAACAGGCCAGCATCAGCTTCATCTGCATACCTTTTGAAAGTTCCATGACACTTTTGTTCCTGTTTATCTGGAACTGCTCTAAATATTTGTAATAAATTTCTGTATCCCAGTTTTCATAGAACATCCCCATGGCCTTTTCAACATCCGCCATCTTCCACTCGTCAACAAAAAAATGCGTGTCAAAGACTACTCCTGTTCTCTCTTTAAACTTCTGTTCCTCCCTGATATGGTCAAACCCCAATACCGTGATCGTACCGGACTGTTTTTTCAGCAGGTTCAGTATAAGCTTGATCGTAGTCGTTTTCCCTGATCCGTTGGGTCCGATCAGTCCCATGATAGATCCCGCCGGAACTGAAAAGCTGATATTATCTAAAGTAAAATCCGGAAATATTTTCGTTAATCCTTTCACCTGTAGTGCTTCTGTCATAATAAATCCCTCCGTTTTTCTTGATAAAACAATCTTACCGCAGGAATGCACGCTGTGCCAAAATGTCCGTAATCTGTGTCCCGTTGTCCGTAATCCGATTACTGTTCACCGGCCACCGCCCCGGGAGACGTTTTTCCCAAGGAAAACCTGTATTATATTGCCAACGGGTTTAAAAAACTGTATAATGATTTAATATATGTATGCTTGTGGCTGCCTCGGGATTGTCTTGCAAATGCAAGGCAACACCTGGCGGGACAGTGGAGGGCTGAACTGTTACTGCTTGTGTTTCTGAACACCGGGAAATCATTGGCCGATATGCCGGGCAGGGGGGATACCTATGCCGGTATGATTCCTACCGAGATAAGTTCAAAAGACTGCATAAGGAAAATAGATTTGATTTTCCGGAAAGACGAATAAGTTATGAATATTTTCTTTCAAATTTGTATAGGAATGTCAACCGGTATCATTGCCGGTTTTGTGTGTGCCGGAATAAAACAGCTTTTTAGAAAAGAATATACAGAAAAGGAAAAAGCCTCTGCCCAACAGCTTATAAGAAAACTGGCGTCTGTTTTAAAATATATTACATTTTTACTGCTCATTGTATGCCTAATTTGGTGTGTATATTTTTTAATTTTAGGTGCTGTCGACCCAGGCCAGACCGATTACGCCAATAACATGGCAGAGTTGATCGTATCTGTTCTTACGGTTATTTCCATCTTTTTTGCTTTTGTTGAGTTTTTGAAGCGAAAAGATAATGATTAAAACAAATTGGAGCGATATAAAATCATGAACGTGAGGGTGAGAAAAGCAGAATACAGTGATTTAGACAAAGTCGAACAGTTATATCAGGAATTAAACGATCATCTCGCTGCGCATGAAAACTATCCCGGCTGGAAAAGAGATGTATACCCTACAAGAGAGGATGCAGAGGAAGGTTTCCGGTCAGGCGGACTGTATGTGGCAGAAAATCAGGGGAAAATAGCAGGTACCGTAATCTTTCTGTATGAACAGGACGAAGTATATCGTTCTATCAACTGGCAGATCGATCTTGACGCTCCGGTGATCATCCTTCATATTCTGGCAGTCCACCCTGAATATTTTGGCTGCGGAGTGGGGAAAGCGCTGCTGGATCATGCGGAACTTCTTGGGCGGCAGCAGGGAATCCGGGCCATCCGTTTAGACACTTATGAGAAAAATCTTCCCGCTGCCCGCTTATATGAAAAGTGCGGTTTCCAATATATAGGACTGGCTGACCTGGGACTGGAAGAAACCACCGGACTGAAATGGTTTAAAATTTACGAAAAAGTTTTAATACCACATCCCCGGTTAGCAGCCTGTGAACAGTAAGACAGGACAGCGTATCCATCCTGTCTTTATATTTAGAATACTATCTTTCTGTAAATAAAATTGATGAGCATATTTTCATACAATCATTCACGGTTAAAACACCCCAGGTTTTTTTATTGGCAGGTGAAGCAGGAGGTATAAAAACAGCATTTGCGATCACATCACTCTGGATCTTTCCAAGATTCGTAATGCTGTATCCCTTCTGCGCGCCATATCCAAACATATTTTTTCCTACAAAAGCTCCCGCTTTACTCTCAAAGCCGCCAAGGGTTGATATGGCAACCGCGTCGATCAATTCCGGCTGCATATGCAGATAACACGCAAGTACAAGCATTTCTTTTTGAGGATGCTTTACAATATCTTCCACTATAGATGTTATCTCTTTTGCCAGGGAAATCATATCTTTATCCCCCTTCTTCACGGAAACACTAAAAGCAGTCGAATAATTCCCCATAGCATTTTCTCTGTAGCATCCGGCTTGATGGCGGATATCAGCGGCAATGATCACTTTTCTTACATTATCTTCCCGCATCATTTTAGCGATCAGATAGTCATTTACAGAAAAGCCGTGTTGTTTACACAGCGCCTGTATCTCCTCAAACTCCTGCCCCTCTATTGTATGAATTCCTCTCCTGACGCTGTTTGTCCGGATATAACTTTTTTCAAAATTTAAGTATGTATCGTACAAAACCTGATGCTGTTCCTTTTTCCATCTTCTGTTTGCATCATTTATAACGAACTTGCTGATAAAGGGCAGGTCACAATTCGCGGGCAGATCATATATGGATTGAATTAATTGTTCTTCCACAAAAGAAGGAGTTACCCCTTCTCCATAATGCTGTGCGAATTCCACAACCAGTTGTAAAAGTCCTCTCCCGTCACATAGTAAGTGGTGAGAGATAAAAAGTATCTGAAATTCATTCTCATTTGGATAAACCAATACCTTCAGCATACATTCTTTCCTGACATCCCAGCCGTGACTTGAAATATCGTTATAATCCTGCTGCCACCAATCCGGATCTGTTCCTATCATCAGAATTATATCCAAGTGTTCCTGCAATTGATAATACAGCTTTTTCGTATCTTTTTCTTCCGCGATCAGACTTCGCAAAAACGGATGCGCTTTTTGAAGAGCCTTCACACTTTGCATCACCTGCACTTTATCATAATTGCTTTTTATCTGTGCTAAAATCCCAAAGTGCATATTGGGGCACATATAATGTGCACGTTCTGTATTCACATAATTCTTATTTGAATTCACCATTTTTCCTCCGGTCCTTTATTTTCGCGTAAAGCAATATCATAGGATGGTTTTTATGCTTCACTTCCTGCAATTTCTCCATTTTCACAATGATATGATTTAAAACCTGCGCATGCTTCTATAAGCAGTTTCTTTATTTCTTCCGGCGCTATGTTTGTTGTGTTTGTGGAAACGATCGCCGCTATGCCATGTGCAAATATCCATGTTTTTACAAACACTTCCGGTTCCATGGCAACGGGAATATGTTTCGCCAAATCATAAAGGCTATCCAGTCTTGTACCACTATCCGACATACATAATAGATGGAATAAATTTTTTTCTTTTTGAGCCAGTTCTACATACTTGATTCCCATACTTAAAAAATAGGGAACTTCTGTATCTGCAGGAGGCTGCAGCATGACTTCCTCAAAAAATTTTTGAGTTTTTTTATAAACTTCTTCCTTTAGCTCTTCCATATTACGGAAAGCGTGAAATATCGGTTGCGTAGAACAATGTAATTCACCGGCAAGCAGACGCGCTGTCACTTTTTCAAATCCATATGCTCTTGTCAGCTCGAATGCTTTCTGGGCAATGGCTTCTTTTGGTATCTTTATTTTAGGCGGCATAGAACTCTCCTTAAAATAACTATGTTATATATCATTGTTATTATAACCGACCCATTAAGTTTTGTCAATCCGGCAGAGAAAACCATTTTCCCCACCCCCCTTTTGAAGCATGAAAAAAACACCTGCCGCTTGACCGTTTCTTTCGGTGGCAGAACGCGCCATCCTCAGGAAAAATATTGCATATAAGTATCGACCTTACCCTGTGGGCGATTCCCCAGCCATAGTTATTACCATATGGAAAAACTATCTTCTCTGCCGTCTCATATGTATTGCTAAGCCATTCATTGAGCAAAGTAAACCACTCGGCAGTCCCGCCGCAATATGCCGTCATATCCTCAATTGACGGTGTCTCCTGTTTATTCAAAATTCTTTCATACATAGAAGCTTCTCCAATCTCATTTACCGAATGTACTTATCCTCTCCTACCCTATCCCTATCCTTACCATTTATATTACCGCCAGCATAACCGTTCCCAAAGTAATGAGCACAACACCTACCCCTGCCTTTCTTGACAATTTTTCATGAAATACGATCCACGAAAAGGCCATCGTAACAAGAATACTCAGCTTATCAATGGGAACCACCACACTTGCCGCTCCGTCCTGCAGGGCACGGTAGTAGCACAGCCAGGAGGCACCTGTCGCCAGTCCTGACAATACGATAAAAAACAACTCTCTCTTCTCTATTTTCTTTATCTCATGCTGCCTTCCGGTCACAAAAACCATGATCCATGCCATCACAAGAACAACCGTTGTCCTGATGGCTGTTCCCAAGTTGGAGTCCACATCTGTAATTCCGATTTTCCCCAAAATTGCCGTCAGGCTTGCAAAGACAGCTGACAAAAAAGCAAAAATGATCCAGCTCCCTCTGCTTCTGCTGCCTCCCGCTTCTGTCTCTTTTCTGGAAATCATTAGCATTGTGCCTGCCCCTATCAGAAAAACAGCAGCCAGCTTCGCAGGTGTCACCCCTTCATGCAGAAAAATGAATGCCAGCAGTATGGTAAGAACTGTGCTGGATTTATCAATGGGAACCACCTTATTGATATCACCTGTCTGCAGAGCACGGAAATAACACAGCCAGGATGCCCCTGTTGCCAGGCCTGACAACACCAGAAACAACATGGTCCTCCCAGAGATCTCTCCGATTCCCGCCCATGCGTCTGTCAAAAATACCAGCAGCCATGAGAAGACCAGCACCACCACCGTTCGTATCGCTGTTGCCACATTAGAATCTGTCTTTTTAATTCCGCATTTTGCCAGAATGGATGTGATCCCGGCAAAAAACGAAGACCCCGCTGCATATACTATCCACATACCTTCACCTCCCATGCAATAACTACTGTGTCCGTTCTCTCTATCCGCATAAGCTCTCTGTCCCGCATAATCTTTCTGTCCCGCATAGGCTCTCTGTCCCGCATAACCTCTCTATCCGCAAAACGGTCCGCAGGAATTTCCTGCGAACCGTATCATTAAATATTTAGATTCAGATACCACTTTCCGTCATCACATACTACCGCCCACGGATCCTTCCCAGGTATCCACTTCTTTTGCTTTCTTCTCTTCCTCGTCAAACCAGTGGGTTGTGACTGCCTTTATCTCCGTAAAGAAACGAACGCCGTCTTTGCCCAGACAGTGCAGGTCGCCAAAGAAACTGTCCTTGTGGCCACTGAATGAGAAAATGCCTGCCGGAACCGGAATTCCCACATTGATCCCCACCATTCCGCCGTCTGTACGCCGTGCAAACTCTCTGCTGTAATAGCCGCTCTGGGTATAAATGACGCTTCCGTTTGCAAATGGATTGCGGTTCATCATTTCTAATCCCTCTTCAAAATCCTTGCAGCGCTTCACAGCCAGGACCGGACCAAAGATTTCCTGCTGTCCGATAGCCATATCTTCCGTCACATGATCAAAAATGGTCGGCCCCAGGTAGAAGCCGTTCTCATATCCGGACACTGTGATACCGCGTCCGTCCAGAACAAGCTTTGCGCCTTCTTCCACGCCTTTTTCGATCCATTTTTCTACCTTTGCCTTATGGGCTGCATCCACCACCGGACCCAAATCCGTTGTCTTGTCATAGGCAGGTCCCACTTTCAGTTCACCTGCGAATTTCACAAGCAGCTCTACCAGCTTGTCTGCTATGCTTTCCTGGGCAACCACCACCGGAAGGGCCATGCAGCGCTCCCCTGCGCAGCCAAAAGCTGAATTAATGATTCCCCTTGCCGTGCGCTCCAGAGCGGCGTCTTCCAGTACCAGCGCGTGATTCTTGGCCTCTGTCTGAGCCTGGACACGTTTGCCGTTGGCAGCCGCAATACCATAGATATGTTTTCCCACACCTGTAGTACCGACAAAGCAGATTCCCTTCACATCAGGATGCGTCAAAAACTGTTCAGATTCCTGTCTCGTACAGGTGACAATGTTCAGCACACCGTCCGGAAGTCCTGCCTCCTGCCACAGCTCTGCACAGCGCAGCGCAGTCAGCGGAGTCTTGGAAGCTGCTTTGATGACAATGGTATTGCCGGTTGCAATACAGATAGGTGTCATCCATCCCATAGGGATCATACCCGGGAAATTAAAAGGAGCAATCCCGGCAAATACACCTAATGGCTCCCGATAACTGACTGTATCATATCCTTTGGAAGTATCCATCATAGACTCTCCCATCATAAGAGTCGGAGTTCCGCAAGCCAGTTCCACAGGTTCTTTTACCTTTGCAATATCACCGGCAGATTCCTTCCAGTTCTTTCCGTGTTCCCTGGCACAGCACTCGGTCAGCTCGTCCCAGTGCTGATCCAGCAGATCCCGGAATTTGTAGAGCACCTGTACCCTCTTCATCACCGGAGTATCACGCCAGGCCGGAAATGCCTTTTTCGCGCACTCTATGGCATATGCCACCTCTTCTGCGGTACAGCTGGGGATTTCCGCCTGCACCTCGCCGGTACTTGGATTATACACCGGAGTGTACTTTCCCGATTTTGTGTCCAGCCACTGCCCACCTGCCAGGTATTTCATTTTTTTCACTTCGCCCATTTCTTACCTCCTAATTCTGCTTTCTCTGTCAACTGCATTCCTCTCTCAAGATATCTCCATTATAAAAGATTATCTTTGTCAGTTCAACCTGTATTTTACGACAAAAGATGTTTTTTTTGTGCAGAAGCAACAAAACACCTGGCTGTACATACCTCTGTACTTTGATTTCCCAATATCTTTTTCAGCGGTAAAATCTACTGTCTGTCACAGAATACATACCTCTTGGGGTAATCCTGATTTCCGGGATCACCGGCAGTGCCATAAAGGACAGGGCAATAAACGGGTCCATGCCCTGCGGCACTCCCATTTCATGGGCCTTCAGGATCATCCTCTCCAGCTTTTCGTTGGCCTTCTCAAAACCCATATCTGTCATCAGACCCATAATAGGCAGCTCCAGCGTCTCATAAACCTGATGTCTGTGCACAAGAGTATATCCTCCCTGGGTCCGGATCAGTTCCCTGACCGCCAATTCCATATCTTCATCATTGTCACCGATCACTATGATGTTGTGGGAGTCATGGGATACACTGGATGCCGCGGCTCCACATCTCAGACCGAATCCTTTTACAAATCCCACGCCTGTCATCCCTGTCTCCCTGTGTCTCTCGATCACTGCTATTTTCTGCACTTCACCGTTTCCCTCCAGATCATCCTGGCAGATTTTCTCTGCAGTGACGTCCTTTGTGGTGATCTGCCCTTCCTCCATGTGAATAACATGGCAGGGGAAAGTACCTGTGTATTTTAGTTTTTCTCTTGTAAAATCTTTCACATGCACTGTATTTTTCAGCTCGCCAGGACATGCATGGACCGGACAGACCTGTTCCTCTTCCACGCTCCTTCCTTTATAGTAGACTTCCCGGACTTCTGCCTGCTCCAGGTTATCAAGCACAAGAAGATCCGCCTGATAGCCCGGTGCCACTGCCCCCAAATGGGACAGTCCGTAACACCTGGCAGCCTGAATGGTTGCCATCTGAATTGCGTGGACCGGTTGGATTCCCAGGGCAATGGCTTTTCTCACATTATAATTGATATGCCCTTCTCTTTTTATATCCTCAATATGTTTGTCATCTGTACAAAAACAGAACCCGTCCGTGCTGACATGGTTCTTAACAATTCCCTGTACAATGTCCTGCAGGTTCCTGGCAGCACTTCCTTCCCGGATGAGAACGGTCATTCCGTTTCTTCTCTCTCTCATTGCATAGGAAAAATCAGAGCACTCATGGTCTGTCGAAATCCCTGCCATCACATATGCCTGTAAATCTGCCTCCTGAAGGAATGGTGCATGTCCGTCACGCACCCGCCCCTTAAACAGCCTCAGCTTTTGATGCATCTCGGGACTGCCTTCCACCACAGAGATATAGTCCATGACCTCCCCAAGTCCCAGAACCCTTTCCTTCTGCAGATACGGCGCCATCATATCCGCAGTGATCCTGCATGCATTGTCATCAATTCCGGTAGCCGGTACACAGGAGGGCATCATGACAAAGACATTGGCCGGCACCTCCTCTGTCTCTCTCAGAATATAATCGATCCCGGCCATCCCGGCTACATTGGCAGACTCATGAGGGTCGACGATAAAGGCAGTGGTACCGCACAAAACAGCCTGGGAAATCAATTCCTTTGGTGTCACAAGTGTGGACTCCAGATGCAGATGGCTGTCAATAAACCCAGGGCACACATACCTTCCATTCAGGTCTTTTTCCCGAATACCTTCGTATCTGCCAATCCCGGCGATCATACCATCCGCCACAGCTATATCCCCGTCCACGATTTCTCCGGTAAAAACGTTGACGATCTTTGCATTTTTCAAAACAAGATCTGCTTTTCCCAATCCACGGGCGATATCTGAACATCTTTTATACATTTCTAAATTCACGCGATCATCTCCTATTTTCCACTGATCTTACAACAGTCCTGCCAGTGTGTTCCACAGTATAGTCATATCAATGGGCTTTGCCACATGGGCATTCATACCGGCCTCCATAGCCTCCTGTACATCCTCAGCAAATGCATTCGCCGTCATTGCAATAATAGGTATGGTTTTTGCATCCGCTCTGTCCATTCTGCGGATAGCGCGGGCGGTTTCATACCCATTCATCCGCGGCATACGGATGTCCATCAGAACTGCGTCATAGGTTCCCGGCGCTGCCCTCTGAAATTCTTCAGCCGTCTGCATTCCATCTGTCATGACCACAGATCTTGCCCCATGCATTTTAAGCAGTTCACACAGGATCTCAGAGTTGATAGCATTATCCTCTGCTACAAGAAAACATCGGTCTTTCAGAATTTCAGATGCATCCTGCTTCTCTGACTCTGTATCCCGGTCCTGCTCTGCTTCTGTCTCTTCCTGCACGGCCTCACACATAAGCTCAACACAGAACACACTTCCTTTATGGGGTTTGCTCTTTACCCATATCCTGCCGCCCATGAGATCCACAAGGCCTTTTGTAATACTCAGTCCCAGTCCCGTCCCCTCAATGCCCATAGTGTTGGTATTCCGGGAAAAGGCTTCAAAGATGTGCTCCACAAACTCTTCTGTCATGCCGATTCCGTTATCACGGACAGTGAAGCGGTAGCATACCTGCCCCGCCTGAGAGTCTGAATCTGTTTCCTCAACCAGAAAATCCACCCTTCCCCCTTTTGGCGTAAACTTGATGGCATTACTCAGTATATTGATCAGTATCTGATTGATCCGCAGCCTGTCTCCATAAAACTTTTCATGCCTGATCCCTCTCATCTGCATATGGAACTCCAGGCCATTGACCTCTGCCTGGGGTTCCATCATAACTGACAATTCCTTCAGCATTTCCGGTATTGAGATCTGCATACGGTTCAGCATGATCTTGGAACGCTCGATTTTACTCATATCCAGTATATCGTTTATAAGGCTTAACAGATACTGGGAAGCGGATGAAATTTTCTTCAGACAGTCCTCCACCCTATCCCGTTCATCCAGATTGGCCATGGCGAGAGATGTCATTCCGATCACGGCGTTCATAGGTGTCCTGATGTCATGGCTCATGGAGGAAAGAAATTCGCTTTTTGCCCGGTTAGCTTCCTCTGCAAGAGCCAGGGCTTCCTGCAGGGCATCCTTTGCCTCACGCTCAGCAGACAGCATATCCGTCACATCCGCACGCACCATGCAGACTCTTCTGTGTCCCCTGTCTCCCCAGAGCACATTGACCTGCTTGTACCGCAGTCCCTTTTTTGACTGATACGGAAGGACAAAATCATATCCAGAAGGTTTTTCTTCCAGCCGCTTCAGCATATTGTCCAAATTAAAATACTGCTCATTCTCCTCCTCAAAATGGCTGGTGATATAAAAATCAGTAATATTTTTTACCAGCTCCCTGTACCCTTCCAAAACATAGGGGGACAGATTTTCCAGCACGGTCTGGCGGGTGTACATGGTCACACGCCCGTCGTTCACATCCACAAAGGCCATAAGTTCAAAGGTATATGCCACCACATTGAGCATACTCTGCTGTTCCCGCACAGAATCCGTGATATCCGTTCTGGCCAGACATACACGCCCAAGCCTTAAGTCCACGGCAGAAACCGTCATATTTTTTGTGAGCACCTCACCCTTCTCATCTGTCATGGAATAATGGAAAGAATAGCTGTTCTGTTTTTTCAGATGCTCCTTCATGTATTCGCCTGTAAGCATCCTGGTGACATGTTCTTTATCTCTGGGCACGATACGGAAACAGTACCTTTCGGCAACCCACTGGGAATAGCCTCCTTCGAGATACATATCTTCTTCTGCCGCCCCGGAACTTGTGAGGATCTTATACCTGTCATTCAGGACGTCAGCATCAACGACCAGGTCATAGCTGGTAACTGACAGCTGCCTTAATATACGTTCTGATATAACCTGCTCGGTTATATCCGTCACTGTCAGGATGCCGGTCACACCGCCTGTATCCGGGGTTTCCACTAGGTTCACCTGAAACTTCACATACCGGCCGTTCTGTTCCTTCGGAAGCTTGACAAAGCACTCCAGTATCTGTTCTGTATCTCCTTTTTTGAACGCGGCAAGTGCGGGTTCATTGAGATAGGTATCCAGAAAGATCTGTCTCATATCCGGGTCTGTCACAAGCCCGGCAATGCCTGTAAAGAACTCCTCCCTTACGTTTCCAAAGGTTTTCAGCAGATCAGAATCCGTGTAGTCAATGATCTCCAGTATTCTGTTCTGGGTAATATTGCAGTGCCCTACGATCAGGGCGTTCGGTCCCGGTGTGCGGTAGTGCTGCAGGATAAGCTCATTATACTGCTTCCGTATCTGCACCTTTTCCTCACGCTCTTTGGTTATATCATGATATCCGGCATATACACGAACTTCTCCGCCGGCACTCTGGATCAGGGTAAGGCTGTTCTTCACCCATACATAACCGCCACTGCCTGTTTTTAAGCGATACACCATCTCACAGGGGCCTTCGCCTGCCACAAGGTAATCCTCCATGCGCCTGTTCACAAATCCCCTGTCATCAGGATGCACTCCGGCCATGGCATCTTTCCGGTAAATATCCCAGGCTTCCTCCATAGACATCTTAGTCATCTCAGCAAAGCCCTCTGACAGAAATTCGGGTATCATCCTGCCGTCCTGCTCATACTTTACTACTGCCACGCCTCCCGGCAGATACTTTAATACATTTTGGAAATACTGTTCCAGACGCTCTTTTTCACTTTGGGTCTTGATTTCCTCTGTGATATCCCTCACATATTTGATATATGCCGGTATACCATTCCAGTCGGTCTCCCGGAAACGGACACTGTAACAGCGGTTATTCTCCGGGTCTGTCATCCTGTGCTCTTCCCCGTCCGGACGATGGTCCTTCTGTGTGCAGAACTCACAGGGGCTGTCCTTTCCATACATGGCCTTATAGCATTTCTGTCCGAGACATTTTTTCCCATTATTAAACATTATCTTTGACTCATTGGCATACAGCAGATCGTAATTGTCCTTTCCGATAACATAGATGCCATCTGCTGTATCATTGGCGATACTTTGAAACAATCTGGCTTCCGCTGACATGCCTGTAAATACCGCATAAAACTGCACTGCCTCTGAACATGCATCCATTCTCCGGCCTCTTAAATGGATCCAGATCAGGCCTCCGCCCCGATGTCTTATTCTGTAAGAGACATCCAGCACCTTGCCGTTCTCAAGAGAGGACCGCATAGCTGACAGCACGCGCTCCCTGTCCGGTTCGTGGATCAGCCGGAATGCATCATACTCCTCCAGGTCTTCTCTTGTATGCCCCGAAAGCGCCATAACTCCGTCCGATACAAAAATCGGCATGATGCGTTCCCCTTCTATGCGATAGCTGGCGATCCCTCCCGGAATGGAATTGACCAGATGGTCCATCTCCAGCTGGGTCTCCTTGATATCTGAAATATTGTGGAACACACAGTGGATCAGAGGACAGCCGCCCTCCTCTCCGATCCATTTCACATGGACGCGCACCCACACCGTATGTCCGTCCCTGTGCTGCTTGCGGAATTCAAATATGGTCGCCTCATGGGTACGTATCGCCTCTTTTACTCTTTCAATGACCATTTCCGTGTCTTCCCAATATGTCATTTCCACAGCATCCCGCTTGATCAGCTCGCGGTATTCCTCTACAGTATATCCGGACAGTTCCGGAACACCGTCTGAAAAATATACGGTCTCAAAAATATCAGACACCCTGTAAATTGCAACACCTCCGGAAATGGCATTGACGATATCTTTTACCTTATCCTTTTCCGCTGTGAGTTCCTTTTCCATCTGCACCTGTCCGCTCACATCTCTGTAAACACCGTACAGCAGCTTAGTCTTATCCGTCTGGGTTTTTACAGATGCCTGCAGATGGATCCAGCGGTATTCTTCTTTCCGGTCATTCCAAACCCGGTAGGTATGCTCCATGTTCCCGCTGGTGCTTATAATTCTCTGTATTTTTTCCTGAAGAGCACCGCAGTCCTGGGGATGGACTCCCATATATTCTGTTCTTTCCTCTATGATTCTGATATGCGCCTCCGAATAACCCATGATTTCATAAAAAGCAGGGTTATGAAAGACAGGGAAAATCTGATCACCGTCATAGCGGTATACGCAAAGTCCGCAGGGAATGCTGCTGAATGTAGCCTGAAGCTCTTTTTTGAGTACATCTGACTGCTCTTCTTCCCGCTTCCTGTCGGTAATATCCTGTATATATTCAATATGTGCAGCCTTTCCGTCCCAGTCGATCATTTTACCGCTAAGCTGATAGACCCTGCCGCTGACAGGATGATGATATTCGCGGAGCAGCAGTTCCGGTCTGTTTATTTTCTTCCTGCGGCAAAACGCACATGGTTTATCAAACCCTGCCACCTGATAACAATATTTTTCTGCCGCATCCGCATCCGGCATAAATGTCTCCCATGCCAAGCGGTTGGCGTACAGTATCTCATATGTATCTGCCGAACTGACACAGACTGCCACCGGCGCATTATCCATCAATACTTTCACTTGGTCCGCAGAAAGAGAAACCTCCCGTATCATGACTTGCCCTCCCTTACATATATATTCATAAAACACTTTCCGTAATTCCGGTCAAGGTGTAAGGAAAAGAGCCAGCCCTGCGCGTTCTAATGCACTGCCCAAAGCAGTCCGCTGTACAGCCTTTCGGATTCCACAGCAGATATTTTCCACACCTGTTTTTTACGCGTTATGTGCCAAGGAACAGCCGCACCGCTCTACAGAAATAGTTTGATTCTTTAACTTCTCGATTCTCAAACCTCTTACTTTTTTGCAATATTTTTTAAATTGGTCAGAATATTATATTTTTTTTACTTATTTCTTTTAATTTTAACACAGAGAGTATAAACGTGCAATCTTTTTGAAAAAACTCCGGGGACTGAAAACACCCCAAAAAAGAAGCAGGTATCGTAATGGTTTACCCGGTTGAAAGTACAGACAAGACTTAAAAACCAGCCGAAAAAAACTTCCGGCTGGCTGGTCATATTGCATTATGTATTTTTCACATCTCTTTTTAATCCCACTCAGATGCAAATCTGTCATGCACCGCTCTCATAGCCATCTCTGCTTCTGATTCCTTTATCACCGCCGTAATGCGGATCTCAGAAGTTGTCACCATATCTGTATTGATCCCCGCGTTTGACAGCGCCTCGAACATCTTTGCAGCCACACCGGGATTGGAGCTTACCCCTGCGCCTACCACGGAAACTTTAGCCACATCTTCCTCACAGCTTACATTGGCATTACCGATCACATCACTGTATTTTTTTAGAAGTTCCAGAGTCATCATCATATCAGGCCTTGCCACGGTGAACGTCAATGTTTTTGTACCGTCTTTTTCCAGAGATTGGATCATGACATCAATATTTACCCCATTTTTTGCCATGAGATTCAGAAGCCTGAATGTGCTCTCCGGGTTATCTTTCATACCGGAAACTGCGATCTTCGCTATATTTTTATCCACAGCCACACCGCTTATCAGCATTTTTTCCATCTTTGTCGTCTCCTTTACTACCGTTCCTTCTTCTTCACTCATGCTGGACTTTACCACCAGATTTACATTGTACCGCCTTGCCATCTCCACACAGCGGCTGTGCAGCACTTTGGCTCCCAGGGAAGCAAACTCCAGCATTTCCTCATATGTCACCTCAGGCATTTTCCTGGCATCGGGAACAATACGGGGATCCGCTGTATATACGCCGTCCACATCCGTATAAATCTCGCATAAATCCGCATTCAGCGCAGCAGCCAGCGCTACTGCCGTGGTGTCGGAACCGCCTCTGCCCAGAGTTGTCACATCGTCATATTTGTTCACGCCCTGGAAACCGGTGACAACAACGATCTTGTTGGAATCCAGCTCCTTGGTGATCCTCTCGGAATCAATCCTCTTTAACTTTGCGTTCTGGTACGCAGAGGTTGTGTGCATGGGCACCTGCCACGCATTCAGGGAAATGGCTGTCACTCCCATCCGGATCATGGTCATTGCCATAAGGGATACGGACACCTGTTCTCCTGTCGCCAAAAGCATATCCATCTCCCGTCTGGACGGCATACTACTGATCTCCCCTGCCTGGGCAAGCAGGCGGTCCGTAGTCTTTCCCATTGCGGAGAGCACTACTACCACCTGGTTGCCCTCTCTCCATTTTTTAATACAGCGCTCTGCCACATTTCTGATCTTATCCAGATCAGCCACAGAACTGCCGCCGAATTTCATTACTACAAGCATGATGTTCTCCTATTCCTTTTGTGCCTTAAATGCTGTCATCCGTACAGATATAAACCCTATCGCCGGAAGAAAATTCTATCTCATTATAACACTATCCCTGCGTATCCGCGACAATATATTTTTCGGATGCCGCCGCAAAATAAACTGTGTTTTCATAGCAGGTCGTCCTTATAGCTGCCTGTCAAAATACTGCAGTGCAGATAATTCTAAGATATTGCGAAACGCAATAAATAGTATGGCATAAATACTGACACGGTTCAAACTAAAAGTCAGCTGCACATCAAGATGTGTTACGACTGCATCCACAACGATCAAAAACACGATCAATAGATAGTTTGAGAAGTTGGCCGCCCTGTTTGCTTTGTTCTGAACAGCCTCCCAGCGCTCATCACCTCTGTATTCTATCTGCTTTTTGGCCTTCCAAAAGTAAAGAAACAGCGTTGCTGCAGTGCCAATAATAAGGAAAAACAAAATAACAGCCTGCTCATCCATACTCACTCCCCCTTGTCTCCCTTATACTCAAAAACTTCATTGATGGGTACCTGAAAAACTTCTGCGATTTTGAAAGCCAGTTCCAGAGAAGGCGTATATTTATATTTCTCGATGGATATAACCGCCTGACGTGATATCCCCACTTTGTCTGCCAAATCAGCCTGGGTCCAGTCCCGTTCTGCTCTCAAAACCTTGATGCGATTCTTTATCAAGGTATTAACCTCCTTACAATATGTAACCTGTTGGTTACATTCCAATTGTAATTGGTTGATTACATTTTGTCAAGTATATAAAACATATAAAATGTCGAAATCAATGCCATAATTACTGAGAGACTCAGGTAAATCGTTTCTTAAATAAATGTGAACGCAAAAAAAGGATACCACTCCCAAACAGGATGATATCCTTTTTCCCGGTACCGGCAAGAAGGGCTATCTAAATTTTACGCTGTCGATCAATGCCTGAATATTCTCTTTCGGAGTATCTCCTCCCAGAGCGCAGCCCGGTCCCAGTATAAACCCTGTAGTAGACTTTCCACCAACGATCTGCAGGATCCGCTCTGCTGTTTCCTTCACTTCCTGCTGTGTGCCGTTTGAAAGCAGTACAGGATTTACCTGGCCAAGCAGAGCGCAGTTTTCTTTTGCCGCCCTGACTGCTGTCTTTAAATCTGTTTTCTGGTCAATTTCCAATACATCCGCACCCAGATTACACATCTGATCTATGATCTTTGTTGCATTGCCGCAGATATGAAGGGAAATCAGGCCTCCTTTTCTGTGCACTGCCTCTATCACCTTTTTTTCATAAGGAACGGCAAAGGTCTTATACATTGCCGGCGAGATCACATCCGGCCCTGCTGTGCTGTCGCCCATGGATGTCATGGGGACGCCCAGTTGAAGCAGTTTTTCATGGTATGCGATACATGCTGAGGTACAGAACTCAAGCAGTCTGTGAACATCCTCCTCCGCCTCTTCGTCCATCAGATCCTCCAGCAGCCGGTCCATGCCATAGAGCTGGGATGCCAGGCTGAACGGTCCCTGGTCTCCCCGTCCGATCAGGAATACCTCCCTGCCGAAATGCTGCACCAGCCTCTCCACAGTCAAAATCTGGGCTTTTAAAAGAGGACTTTCCCAGAAATCCGCCGGCATCTTAAGATTCCTGATATCTTCCAACTGTTTGACCGCCGTGGTATGTGCCACCGGAGCGCCTTTTTTCCTGTAGATCACACCACAGCCAAGGGCCTGAGCCAATGCCGCCGTTCCATTTTCAATCAGGAGCATATCGTGTCCGAATTTTTCCCACATATTTATCTGCATTTCAGCCATGGCACTGTCATCCAGCACAAACGCTCCGAAATCCATTCCCGACTCCTCTGCGCACATAAGAAAATTATGCAGGTCTGTGGGCATTCTGTCCACATCTCTGAATTGAATGGCAGCCAGACACCGTTCGTATGAATTCATATATTCTTTCATATGGATGCCTCCTGTCCGTTCTGTATCTCCTTGATCTTTAATACCAGAAGACCGCCCCGGCTGGTCTTATCTCTCTTGATGAGCCATTTACGGCGGGACAGGTGTTTTCCGCTCCAAACCACTTCTCCCATCTCTTCCGGCATCTCTCCGAACAGGACAGATACCTGATAACTGTTTTCCGGTTGAAGTACCTCTGATAGATTCGGCTTTATCCAAACATTCTTTTCTTCATCAGGATTGGCTGCGATCAAAAGAACCTCTTCTTTTTCCCTGTAAATGTACGGAACGGGAAGTATCTCATCTGCCTCATAATCCAAGGGGCAGAAACGTTCTGTCTCCTCTCCCATTCTTCCCGGCCGTATGAGATGGGGATGCGCTCTGCGGATTTTTATGATACGTTTCATATCCTCCAGCATTTCCGCTTTTTCCGGGTTTTTCAGTTGCTCCCAATCAATCCAGCTGCCATACAGCCAACGCCCTTTTCCCGGTTCTCCCTCCCCGTATAGACCGGGGGTAAGCTGAGGCAGAGGACGGTAGTCCGCATTGAATTCCTCCCCTGCCATAAACACAGGGATTCCCGGAGCCAGAAGCGTTGTGTATCCGGCCAGGTAACGGCTTCCCTGTGCAGTATATGGATTTTCTTTCTCAGGAAATCCAACCCAGCCATTGTCATGACAGCTCAGTTGGATGGATATATACTGGCCATCCTGGACCCTGAATGGTAACTCCACGTTCAGTCCGTTTTTGATCCTGGTATATTCCACCGTATAGTCCACTTCCAAAACATCTTCCCGGCTGCTGTTCCAGACCTGCCCAGCCTTATCCGTCACCTGAATGTTCTTAATCCTTTTATCCTCATGGATATTCTCAACACGAATCCTGCCCATCTGAATGCGATAAGCTGCACGGCCATCTGCACACACAATTTCCCTTTTCACGTCTCCTTCAAAGATCACTTCCGGTACTTTGTCCTTTCCAAACCATGAACTCTCCCTGCTGTCCTGGATGGTTCCGTCTTCGTAAAATATCTTCACATTATACCGCTCATTTGCTCTTATCTGCCTGTCTCTGCAGTAGCCGGCCGGGTCACAGAGCATTCTGAAGGAACGGTTCAGGCCATGGTTGTGGCCTACAGCCTCACCATGCTGTAAGATATCTGTCACGCCGCAGATGGCAGGTCCTGTCTCGGCAATGATCAGGATCTTCTTTCCCATATCGGCTGCTTTTCTGCGGATCAGTGACCATAGATCATTGCGATAATGTGCAACATCCAGCCGATATCCGTCGATTCCAAATTCCTTTATGTACCACAGCCATGTATCCACCCACCATGCATCCAGATCCGCGTGTCCGCCATACCAGTCAAAATCGCGCATCCCCCAGGAGCCTCCCAGAAACCAATCCGGATGTTCTTTTACAATTGGGCTGTCCTCCATAACGCCATGGGTTATTACGTCCAGAAAAATTTTGATGCCACGGCTATGGGCCTTCTCTATTAAATGCTTGAATTCCGCTTCTGTCCCCAGCCCCGGATCTATACAGTCCGGACGGATACACGCGTATTCTGTCCAGATATTATAGAAGTGACTTTTGTCACAGAGCTGATGTCCGGTAAGCCACACAGCATTGATCCCCAGTTCTTCCAGATACGGAAGTCTCTCTTCCATAGAAGCAAATGTACCTGACTCTGGACCGTTCGGTGAAGTAAAACTTTTTGTCGCAATTTCGTAAATAATAAGCCGTTCCAGATAATCCGGCGCATCTATGATCTGATAGTCCATAACATTTCCCTTTCTTTTATATTAAAACATGTCTCTCATCCCTTGACGGAGCCTGCGACCATACTCTCTGCAATCTGCTCCTGCAGGATCACATAGACGATCACTGTAGGCAGGATACACATTACAAGCGCCGCAAACATTGATGAATAGTTGAAGCTGAATGTCGATGTAAAATACTTGATAGTCAGCGGCAGTGTTCTGTTCTTTTCACTGGAGGTGAGAAGCATGGCGTACATGAACTCATTCCATGAGAAAATAAAGGTAAGGATAGCAGAACTTGCCATAGCCGATTTACTGAGCGGCAGCATGATCTTGGTAAAGGTTTTCAAAAACCCGGCGCCATCCATATAGGCTGCCTCTTCCAGCTCCTTTGGCACTGACAGGAAAAAATTTTTCATAAGAAACAGACTGAGCGCCATTCCAAATCCAGTATAGATAAGAATAAGCCCCGCCTTCGTGTCGTACAGTCCCAGCTTATTGATCACAAAATAAACCGGCTGTACCATGGCATTGGATGGGATCAGCATGGAAGAGATCAGCACCATAAAGATCACCTTCTTCCCTTTAAATTCTGTTCTTGCCAGCACATACCCTGCCATAGAGTAAAGCACTACAGCCAGAACTGTGCTGATCCCGGCCACAAATAAAGAGGTGAAAAACCGTGAGATAATGTCCACCTTCTCCAATGCGATCCTGTAACCATCCGTATAAAATGAAGTCGGCAGAGAAAAGCTGGAAGAAAGGATCTGACTGTTTGTCTTAAAGGAAGACAACAAAACCCATAAAAAAGGAAACAGCGAGATTAGGATCACAATCCCCATAATAACGTAATCAAATATCCGCTGTCCTGTCTGTTTTTTACCTTTCATACTTCTCCACCTCTCAATCTGCACTGTCCATACGAAACAATTTATTACAGAGCAACATAACAACAATCCCCAGGACCAGTAAAAGAATTCCAAGTGTATTAGCATAACCATACTGATTACTCTGAATGATCTTGTTCACCATCATGACAGAAATCGTCATACTGGAATCCCCCGGACCTCCATTTGTAGTCATATAAATAGACTCAAATTCTTTGAACACAGATGTGACCGCCACAATCGCACCTGTTCCGATCGCTCTTCTAAGCAGAGGAAGGTATATATACCAATCCACCTGTTTTGCTGTTGCTCCGTCAATCCTGGCGGCGTCCTCTATTTCCGAAGAAATAGAGCTGAGTTCCGCCAAAACGATCAACGTGATAACCGCAGCATACCAAAGCCAAATATTTGTGACACTTAAAAATGCTGTTTGAGAATCCACCAGCCAGTTTCTGGTCAAATGTTCTAATCCTACACTTTTTAACAGCATATTCAGGATTCCCATATCCGGCTTATAGATAAATACAAACATCAGCGCCAGCGCAGATCTTGAAATAATATTAGGAAGCATGAATACCGACCTGGTAAATCTCCAGCCTCTCCTCTTTCTTTTTAAGACGAGCGCCACTAATACGCCGAAAGGAACATGCACAGCCACAGCCAAAAATGCCCAGAACAGAGTATGCCAAAGAGATGCATGAAATACGGAATCCCTGAAAATCTTTACATAGTTTTCCAGACCGATAAAACGCATACTCTGCATTCCGTCCCATTTGGTAAAACTGGACACCAGAGCCAGAATCATAGGCCCAAGATAGACCAGAGCAAACATTACCAGTGTAGGAGTCAAAAAAATAACGATCCAGACTTTATTTTTCTGTTTCATCTCAATCACCCGCTGTCTATTCTATATCCTGTTTATACTGTGCAGCACCTTCATTCATCATCTGGATAAACTCTTCCACAGTAATGCTGCCTGATACCAGATTGGGAATTTCCCTTCCAAATACATCATTCTGGGAAACAGGGTCCCATTTTGTCTGATAGCTTGGCAGTACAATACTCACATCGGAGGAGGCATCTACACAATTTTTCATAGGAGGAATCATCTTATCATATTCGTCCTGTGGGAAATCCACTACAGAAGACAATTCCCCTGCCTCAACCGCTCTTTTGGAACTATATACTGGTTTTGTATAAAATTTCATAAATTCAACTGCACCGTCAATGACATCCTGGCCGTAATCCGTGGTAATACACCAGCTTGACTGCTCCATAGAACCAATCATGACATCCCCCGGGTACTTTGCATAGCCTACTTTATCCGTGAATCCCTCAGAGGCATAATCCGGGTCCGTTAGACTTGACATCATCCATGGACCGTTGGCTATCATTGCTGTATTTCCGCTAAAGAAATTATTTGCTGCCAGCGCATAAGTTCCGCCCACCGCATCAGATGTGGTGTAATCAAACTGTCTTTTTAGAACCTCCACTGCCTCCTTAAATTCCGGAGTATCAAAATTATCCGGGAACTGCTGTGCCATAAACTTCTGCCCTTCCTCTGTTCCTCCCAGATAAGCAGTGGCGAGAAGCATGGGACACCAGGCTGTCTCTGTGGTATGGAGGGACAATGCCGGTATTCCCGCTTCTTTTAGCTGTTCACAAGCCTTCCAAAAATCCTCCCAGGTCTCAGGGAATGTCTCGATACCTGCCTGTTCAAACAGCTCTTTGTTATAGTAAAATCCTGAGAGCTGAAGACCCGCACTGGGAATCAGATACATTTTACCGTCATCTCTTGTAAAGGCTTCGATTCCCTGAGGCATCAACTGCCCCTTCCATTCCTGATCCGCTTCCAGGTAAGGTGCCACATCCACCAATCTGCCATTTTCCACAAGCAAATCATAAAATGCCGGTTCCGGCCCAACCTGAATCAATGCCGGCAGAGAATTAGAAGCATTCAGCATTTTCAGTTTTGAACGATAGTCATCAGATGCTCCTGCAAGATATTCCACATCCATCTGATATTTTCCTCTGTACTCCTCATTAAAATCTTCCACTACCTCTTTCATCTGAATGTCCATAGCGTCATTGGCGCCTGTTGTGATAATAATTGGAATTTTCACTTCCTCTTCACCTTCGCCTGATGTCTGACTTTCAGAAACAGAATCCTTACCTTCCCCGGTATCCTGAGTATTGTCTTTGCTGTTTCCTCCTCCGCATCCGGCCAGCATAAATGCAGCGGCCAAACTTAAAATCCTCATCATATTTTTCCTTTTCATTAACAGGAACCCCCTTTTCTTTTGATGACTGTATTATAGCAATCTTCAATCTTCAATATATACAAAAAAATATATCTGTATTGTTGTTTTCTATACATTTTAATTTTATTTGCCCATACAAAACAGATTTCTACTGTCATTTTGTGTGTTTACCGCAAAAAAGGCACAGAACAAACAGCACTTTGCCCTGCACCTCACTTATTTATTTTTCTAATTGTTTTGTATCTCCAAATAAACTTTGGCATAACGGTTCATGGATGCAGTCAGACCCCCTTTTCTATGGGAAGGCGAATCATGCAGACTGTCCCCGTCTCCTTTGTACTTTTATAAGAGATCCTGAATTTGTCTCCATACCGCAGGCAGAGTCTGCACACCACATTCGATATACCATATCCGCCTCTTTTCTGGGGAAACGTCTTTCTTATCTGCTCCATTCCCTGATACTGCATCTGATTAAGTTTTTCCAGAACTTCAGTCTCTATAACACTTCCATTATTTTTAACACACAGTTCTATAAAGCCTTCCATGCTCCTGACCGTCACCTTTATTTTTCCGCCGTCATCCATATGGGCAAAGCCGTATTTAATGCTGTTTTCCACAACAGGCTGAAGAATGATCTTTGGGATCACCGCCTGTTGTACAGCCTCATCTGCTTCAATCTCATACTCAAACAGGTTCTCATTTCTAATCTGCTCTATGTCCAGATAGCACCTAACATGTTCCAGTTCCTTTCTCAGCGGCACATCATTTTCCCCTTTGCTGATACTGATACGCAGCATATTGGACAATGACTGGATCAGCCGTACCATTATCTCATCCCCGTCCATCCTCGCCAGCATATGGATATTATCCAGTGTATTATAAAGAAAATGTGGGTTGATCTGATAGACAAGGGAATTGTATTCATTGATACGTATTTCTTCCTGTTCTTTTTTCACTTCCTCCATCAGACTTCCTATATGCTTGAGCATTTTATTATAAGAAACTGCCACTTGGTCCAGTTCTGTATTGGTACTGATCTGTATCTCCTGATTTAGACTCTCCCCATCAAAATTACTCATGATCCGGCTGATACCGGAAATCGCTTTTCTGAATGGATGTGATACAAATGCAGATATGACAATACAGAGAATAACGGATACCATCATTGTCACTCCTAAGCTTTTCAAAAAGCTAACAGCCGGAGCCTGAATTACGGATTTGGGAACCACTGAAAGAAAAATAAAATCCTGATCCTTATCCGTATTGACAAAACAAATCTGGCTGTCCGCGGCAAAGTGGACCACCTCACCTGCTTCCCGGGGCAGTTTTTCTTTTGCCTTACGCAAAATTTCTATGCTGATTTCTCCATCCTGTTCCACTCCCCCTGTCTGGCAGCATATTTCCCCCTCCATAGTAGCCATTGCATATACCGCAGGGGATTTCTGGTTCACATCAAAGAATATATTGTTATAGAAATCCTGGTTCAGTTTGATGATCAGAATTCCCGGACTTACATTTTGTTCCATGTGCCGGATATTGCGGACTAGAAATATTCCTGAGTCCTTCTGTCCATTTATCAGAACTGTACTGTACATAATTCTGGTCAGGGAATAATTATCAGCAAGTGCCCTGCTCAGCTCTGTGGACAGGATATCTTCCGGATTTACGTCTGTGATCACTTTATTTGCAAAGTATTCATTTCCTTTGTTGTCTAGAAATATCCCGTATTCCGCATATTGATTGTTAGAATACCAGAGACTTCTATTTACATATGCTTTGTCCTGAGGCAGCAGTTCTTTCCTCTCCAGAGATTTCTGGATATAGGAATTGGTGATATAATTTCTGGTCAGTTCATCAAACCCCTGTACCATCATCTGATAATTTCCGATCATTTTGCTGTTGCTGTGGGAATAATTCTCCAGGTTTAAGTCCGTCACATTTCTGTTTATGGAACCGGCCAGGACCACCCCCATAATACCAAGGGGCAGAATGGCTGCCAGAATTGTAAAGATGACCAGCTTTTTGCGAATTCCGTAAAACCTTTTACTTTTCTTCATACATTTTCTTCCTGTACTCTGTTGGCAGACATCCCGCGTGTTTCTTAAACTGCTGCGTAAAATAGGAAGGGTTGGGTATTCCAACTTTCTCACAGATTTCCGTTATGGAGTCATCCGTTGTCTTTAAGAGTTTCTTGGCCAGTCTGATCCTCTCTTCCAGCAGATATTGTTTAAATGAGCGCTGCATACTCTGCCCAAAAAGCCGGCCGAAGTATACCGGATTTAAATGCACTTCTCTTGCCGCCATGCCTACACTTAAAAATTCATCATCCAGATGCTCCTGTACATAGCTGACAGCCTGACTGATGTAAGTTCTGGCATGACTGCGGATCTGGTCCAATTCTGTCATATCCCTCTTTTTACCGTCCGCCTGTTCGAGATTTTCCACTGCCTGTACATAGGCTTCCTTTAATCCTTTTATCCCTCTGCCTGTTCCTGATATGCCATATCGTAACTCTAAAGAAAACTTCTGTTTCAGCAACTCCATCTCTCTTTCTAAGACTGGAAGTACCAGGTACTCTTCCCTAGAAGCTGATAAGATCATAATCCTGTAGCCGCTCTCATTCTGGAAATAAAAATACTGGTAAGCTTCCCCTAAATTATGTTCTAAAAATCCGGCGATTTCTTCCTGAGTCACTGACTGTCTGTTTTTCTCATCAAAGACTCTCACAAAGTCCATACAGACAGCCCGGTAAAAGAAAGCATCCCGATTTTTTCCACCAAAGCGTTCCAGCGCTTCCTGCAGTTCTTCCTCGTCTATCTGGTCTCCGCTGAATTTCCCCACCATATAATTTTCAAAAACTTTTTTGTTATTTTCTATGAAATGTTCATAGTCCTGAAGGATTTTTCTGCTCTTTCTGTTCTGCCGGATCGTCTTTGCAGCGCTTTGAACAGCCTCCTCCAGCTTACTGTCCTCTATGGGTTTCAAAAGATATGTAAACGCCCCAAGTTCACATGCTTTCTGCGCATATTCAAAATCCCGGTATGCGCTGATAACGATCCATAAGCATTTCTTTTCAGCCCGCCCGTTCACCTCCTGAATCAGGTCAAGACCAGTCATTTGCTTCATTCGGATATCTGTTATGACAATATCCGGCCGCTTTTCCAGAATTTCATCTACGGCCTTCCTGGGATTTCGTGATGTACCCACTACCACTGCCCCCATTTTATCCCAGGAATATGTAGTCTCCAGTCCCTTTAGGATGATCGCCTCATCATCCACCAAAAAAATTTTAATCTTCTCCATTTCTCCGCCCCGTAACTGTTAGAGTGTGTTTCATCATAAGTTTCAAACCCTCTGCAGAGGAATACACCTTGTGCAATGAATTAATTATACCCCGGAAAACGGAGTTTTGGTAGTCTCAATCTCTGTCCTATATTTTTCTTCTACCTGTTTTTGGCCTGCATCCGTGGGAAGCACATGTAAACAGACAGTATGGTAAAAATATACCCCCGGTCAAAAGACAGAGGGCATATGAAAATGATATTTATTTTTTGCTGTACTTTAAAAAAGGATTTATATCTTATTGGTAAATCTTTTATAATAGTGCTCCGCTTTGTCTTTATCCAACAGAAAGTGTCTCTGCATTTTTTCTATGATAATATTTTTATCTGCATTCTCTTCTTCTTTTTCAGCAATAAATGCTTTTATCCCTTGTTCCAATCCTTGTTCCATCCCCTCTTTAACCCCTTCTTCATAACTTAGTTTTTTCTCATTTTTAATATGACGCTCTGCATTATATTCTGTCAATATCACATCCTTCACCTCTCCTCGCTGTTTCTTCAGGAAATCCGCAAGAATATCTTCCTCAATGCATTCTTCCACCGCCATGTCCACCGCACCTTCTAAATTCTCAGGATACCTTTCCAGATACAGCCGTACCTTTGACACAAAGAATGCATATTGCCACAGCAGACTGCAGTTTTCCATTAACTGCCGGTTATGTCCTGTATTGATGTTCAGGACCGTAGCCACACATTCCAGGCAATAGCTGTCCTGCTTCCTCTCAAATGCGTCACTGAGTCGGTACTCCCGGCGATCCGGTTCTTCCTGCGAACCATTGTAAAACACAATATACTGCGGCAACGGGATTTTTATACGACTTCCGGAATAAATATCAAGTTCTCTTTTTTCCACATATCCCTGATATACCCTTGCAAAATATATCAAGCCCCGCAGAGGCATATTGGGATTTCTGGTAGATTGGGCTTCATATAAATTCATCACACTGTCGATCAAAAAGGATAGGTCGTTCTTGACTCCCATATAAATAGCCCCTTCAATCGTGGTGATCTCCAATTGCTCAGGATTTTGATAATTGGAATGATTGATCGCATTATAAAGTTCCAGTGCAGCTTTTCTGTTTCCGAAGATCATACGGAACGGACTATCCTTGTAATTTCTGTTTACCTGTTTCTTTCTGAGCGCTCTGCTTTTACTTTTTCTTCTGTTTCTGTTCATCCTGCCTCAACTTTCCGAAGCAGCTATAAGCCTCAGGAATCTGTAAATATTATATCAGAAATAAACCTGCACCACAACTTGCTGCTTCTATACTTTACTTATTTAACTGTTTTACTCTGAGAATTCCGGCAGATACTGCCGATAATCCCCATATACAAAATCCGGCCGTATTTTAAAAGTTCCCCATTTCTTCTGGAAATAAGTAATTTCCAGCCCTTTGAGGATGATGGCTTCATCATCCACCCTGTATAGAGAGATATCTCTGTGCGCAGAATTTATTTTAAAGTAAAAAGAAATATATGAATATTAATAATCTCTTAAATCAAAATCCTTACATATTTGTATCACTAAAATACTGCCCACCTGTAGCACTATTCTTTTACAAATCATAAACTATATATAAAAAGGAAAAAAGAAATAATCATATGAATTTTTATGACTGTCCTTGTGGTTGTATAAAGCCTTGTGAATCCTATTCCTACGCACAATATGCCATACAAGCTAATCCACCGTCCAGATCTGACCTTCCAATGTTTGTACTGTTTCAGGAAGGTAAGCGGATTTCTTTATCGGATACGAAAATATTTCTTGAACCGGGATATCTTTATCTTATAGATTTTATATTTCTGGCCACGCCGGAAACAGACAGTTTTATGCAGATCACTCCAAAAATCAATGGGGTCCTTAAACTGTTGTATTCCTTTTTTGCTCCCACTGGTTCCGCATCACGTAATACTTCAGCCTCCGGTAGTTTTACTGTTCCAGTAATGGGAGACAGTACAAATGTTTCTTTTAATCTGACATATCCGGATAAGGTTAAAAATATTGATATATCCGGCGCTGTGTCTGTGACTATGCTTCATAAGATTAAAAACTGCAGCACTGTCCGGCCGGATGTCTCCATACAGAATTCCTGAAAGCTCCCAAATCTGCCGCCGGCACAATAGGGCAAAGGATGTTCTATAAATGGACAAATGAGGTGCACTGCCTATCAAAAGCAGAAAAACACCCTGTACTCTGTCCGGCACCCGGACTTACTATTTTTATATTGTAAATATATGGACAATTTGATATACTTTATAAAATACCGGGTGAGCACCTACCGTATACAAGGCTATGTCTTGTATACGGTTTTTATTTTGGGGGAACATTTGAAAATGAACAGAGATAAAAGTAAAACAGAAAATATAGCAATTACATTGATCAGGTTTTGTGTGCCTCTTATTTTAAGCAGTATACTGCAGCAGCTCTATAACTGGGTTGATGCATTTATCGTGGGAAATGTAGCGGGAGAAAAAGCTCTCGCGGCTATTGGTTCCACAGGTACCATTGTTGATTTATTTCTCAATGCTATTACGGGATTTACCCTTGGACTTTGTATTTTGTTTGCGCAAAAGTATGGCGCAGGCAAAAAAGCCCACATTACCAAAATACTTTCCGTGTTTTCTGTTATCCTAGGCGGTATTTTTTTGCTCATTTCACTGATCGGTATTGCCGGCGCGTATCCTCTGCTTCGTATCATGAATACAACACCGGATACCATTTATATGGCAAAAGATTATCTGCAGATAATACTGATCGGAATCCCTTTTCTTGCTGTATATAACGTCTATTCCTCAGCGCTTCGCGGAATCGGAAACAGCCGTGCACCTTTTGTGTCTGTTTTATTTTCATCTGTTGTAAATATAATACTGGACCTTGTTTTTGTAAGTGTCTGGCACTGGGGTGTTGTGGGCGCGGCAATTGCGACTGTGATATCACAGGCTTTTATGACAATATTTATCATTCTATATAGTATAAAGAAGCATTCCTGCCTGCGTTTTTCTGTAAAGAAGTGGGCATTGGATCACTCCGTTTTGAAAGAGGGGCTTCGTTTAGGAATCCCTCCTATGATCCAATCCAGCATCACATCACTGGGAGGGCTTATATTACAAAATTTCATGAACGGATTCGGAACACAGACCGTTGCAGCGATCACCACAGCATATCGGGTGGATACTATGGTGCTTCTGCCAATCGTTAATCTTGGTTCCGGAATCTCTACAATTGTGGCACAGAATTATGGCGCAGGAAGAAAAAAGCAGATTCCCAAAATCGTCTGCGTTGGCACTTCCATGATGTTTTGTATTTCCTTATTGTTGACGTGGCTGATCGTGGAGACCGGCGGATATCTGATCGCTATGTTTGGAGTAAGTCCGGAGGTAACAGAGATTGGAAAGAATTATTTTCAGACAATTGCCGTTTTCTATGCTGTTTTTGGCATTGCAGCATCGGTACGGGGCTACATAGAAGGAATCGGAGATATACTGTTTTCCAGCTTTGCAGGTATCATTTCCTTGATTTCACGGATCATATTTTCTTATGCTTTTGTCGGGATTTGCGGAAATATGATCATTGCATATGCCGAGGCGGGTTCCTGGGGTGTCTTATTAGTGCTTTACACCATACATATTCTAAGAAAGAAGTTCATTTCAAAAAATATGGATCAAATGGTTTGACAGCTTTTGATAAGTGTTCCGGCCTCCCCATACATGATCCTGTTCTATGTTAAGGAGCTTCCGACTAATACTGCAAAAAAACGGTTATCGAAAGCTCCTTGCCAGGTCTTATAATGCTTTACTACATCATACAGTCCCGATCAAAGCGCTTCAGACAGGTGTATCAGTGTGTAGAGCAGTTTTGGGCAGGGATTAAACTTACACTCCCTGCCCAAAACTGCTTTCTGTTATCTTGTCAAATCCAAATATAATAAAAGCTGAACCTCCTCTGCCGCATCTTCATCCCCATAATAGGCATACCGGTTGACAGCGCCTAAATGAGCACCCTGCCGGAAATAAAAATCCACTGCCGGAACATTATTATTCTGACATTCAATTTTGAGCTGGTCAAGTCCCAGTTCTATGGCTTTTGTTTTTATCATACAAAACAGTTTTCCGCCCACACCGCGTCTTTTATAGGAAGAATCCACACGGATATCCCACAGGACACCCAGATCTTCCCGGCCTTCCAACATATGAATCTCTGCAGAATGACTGCACAAAACTGCACCACCCACTGGCTTCTCCCCATCAAAGGCCATGAAAAAATGCCAATTTGACAGATCAAACTGCTGATTCCACCTTTTAAAATTGGCATTACCGGAAAAATCTTTTACATACGGCACTGTATCTCTTTTTTGAAACGTGATGCCGCTCAAATCTTTTATTTCCACTTCATATATTTCCTTGACAGGAACCTTCATTTCAACTTTATCATAAATGCAGGCATCTGTTTTCCTTAATTCTGTGTAATGAATTTCTCGACTCTGTTCCATATGATCCTCCCATTGCAGTCATTCTGTACCTAATCACCTTTGGTGATGGGCTTTCTGCCTGTCCGCTAACATTTTCCTGTGGTCAGCGCAGTAACTGCGCAGGCCCACAGAATAGTCACCATATATTTTAACATAAAACCGCAGTGTTTTACAGCATAGCTGTCAATTAGCATCTGCTTCTGGACAAGTGACAAACTGGCTGATACAATGATTTTATATGAAAAGGAGGGATCCGTATGTGTGGAAGTAAGAATGTTTTCTAGATGATCGCTTATAAAAACGGAGGTATTTATGGAATATATTATCAGAGAGATGTACCCACAGGAATATCCGCTCCTTGCAGAATTTTTGTATGAGTCTATTTTCCAGCGGGAAGGGGAAGAACTGCTTCCCAGGACTATAATCAGCCAGCCTGATCTGCAGGTCTATATTCAGGATTTCGGTACCCTGAAAGATGATGCCTGTCTGTGCGCAGAGGCTGACGGACAGGTAATTGGCGCAGTCTGGGTAAGGAATATCCATGGCTACGGAGATTTAGATGACGAGACACCTGAATTTGCCATATCCCTTTTCAAAGAGTATAGGGGATGCGGCATCGGTACAGAACTTATGAAACAGATGCTTGAATTATTAAGAAAAAAAGGATATAAAAGAGCTTCTCTGTCTGTACAAAAAGATAATTATGCGCTGCATATGTATCAAAAAGTCGGATTTAAGCCAGTCATTGACAAAGATGAAGAGTTCATTATGGAATACCGGTTCTGAGAGGCTGCATTTTAGAGGCTGCACACGATCTCCCGTGTGCAGCCTGCTGCGTATCCGCAAAACTTGATCACTCTCTTTACTCTGCTGCCCTTTAGGGTCAGGACGTTTCATTCCTGCTTTCGCCATGATAGTATTACCTCCTGGTTTTATTATTGGCAGAAAAAGAGTTACATGCCTGTAAAAAAAGCCTGATATTATTTTCTTCCTCTTTTCTCCTGCTGCCCGCTCTCCCCAATCTATCGCACAGCCCCAGCAGGGCCACCTCATTTATATCTGTATGTTGTTTCATTCCCTCAATATCTGCAAAACGAAGACCGTTTACCACATACAAAATCTGCATATGGTATCGGATCAATTGTGAAACCTCATCAATAAACGCCTGTTCCTTCACAAACTGGGAGAGAAATTCACATGCCAGAACTGCGCCCGCTTTATCATGGTCATATGCTGTGATTTTTCCATTTCTGTTTTTTGTTTTTCTTGCTTTTCCAATGTCATGAAGAATAGCTGCCCACATAAAAGCTAAAGGATTTTTGCTATTGTTTCTTACTCTTGCCGCCTCATTTACAACAAGAAGTGTATGATTCCATACATTTCCTTCTGGATGATATTTAGGGGATTGCTCAATGCTTTTCAGCTTATGCAGCATATCAAACGGATACTCCTGAAAATCAGGATCCTCATAGATTTCATTCAGATAACAGGATGGCTGTATATCTTCCATCAAATGATGCTCAATATCCTGATAGAGTTCCAATACGCCTTTTTTCATATCAGTCATGTATTTTCCACCTCTCAGTCAGTATTCCACTGGATCAAATCTTTATTCGTAACTATCCAGGCTCTTCAGGAGCGCAGGCAAAATTTCATGGGGAACCGCCATTGACAACGGAACTTTTGTCGAACTACTGCATCAATCACTGTCAAAAGCATTTCACCAAATTTACACACTTTCTCCTCAATTTTATCACAGAATCACGACAATTTCGCCACAATTATCCGATATGCTATAGACATAAACAAAGAGATACCAAATACAAACACACCAAATAAATAATAAATGCAAATTGAGGAGGAATTCTTATGTCAAACTATTACGATTTTAATTCAGATAACAACAACAATGAACTGTCCCATTACCCGGTCTTTTCTGAAGGCTCCGCATCATCTCCGGATCCTGACAAAAAGCCTTCCAAGCACAGCAAAAGCAAAAAGAAAAGCCTTGCAAAACGGATTGGTTCCCTGACTCTGAGTGCTGTTCTGTTCGGCTCTGTGGCGGCTGGTTCTTTTCAGGCAGTAAACCATATTTACACAGCCAATTCTTCATCAGCCTCTGCAAAAACAGCTTCCGGCAGCAGTGATTCAAAGGCAAGCCTTTTGAAAACAACAGCGGTTTCCCAAGGCTCAGGCAGCAATACAGGAAGTATGGACGTATCTTCTATTGCAGCGGCAGCCATGCCGTCCATTGTCTCCATAACCAATAAATCGGTCCAGGAGGTTCAGAATTATTTCAGTCAGTTTGGATACGGTGGTTATCCGCAGACTCAGGAAACAGAAAGCCAGGGTTCCGGTATCATCATAGGAAAAAATGACACAGAGCTTTTGATCGTGACAAACAATCACGTTGTGGAAGGCGCGGATACCCTTTCCGCATGTTTTATTGACAATAATGTACTGGAAGCAAAGGTAAAAGGAACTGACGCTGACAACGATTTAGCAGTTATCGCCGTTCCTCTGGACAGCATCTCCGATGAAACCATGTCAGCTATCGCGGTCGCCAATATCGGTGATTCTGACTCCCTGAAGGTAGGCGAGCAGGTTGTGGCTATCGGCAATGCACTGGGCTATGGTCAGTCCGTCACAACAGGTATCGTAAGTGCTGTGAACCGTACTCTATCCGAAACTTCTTCAGCGGCTGATACAAACACAGACGACTCCAACGCTGCTACTTACATCCAGACAGACGCAGCTATCAACCCCGGAAACAGCGGAGGTGCACTACTCAATATGAATGGTGAAGTCATTGGGATCAACTCTGCAAAACTGGCATCCACAGCAGTGGAAGGCATGGGCTACGCAATTCCAATGTCAAGAGCATCTGATATTATAGAAAACCTGATGAACAAAACAACCCGTGAAAAAGTTGCTGAGGGTGACCAGGGAAGTCTGGGAATCAAGGGTGCAGATGTAACAAGTGAGGCTGAGGAAATATACGGTCTTCCAAAAGGTGTATATATCTCATCTGTCACCGCCGGAAGCGCAGCAGAAAAAGCCGGCATCACCTCCGGCAGTGTCCTGACAAAATTTGACGGTGAATCCATCACCGCAGCCAGCCAGCTCCAGAATCTGCTTCAATATTACAAGGCAGGCGAAACCGTGGATGTAACACTGCAGGTTCCCGGTCAGAACAACAGTTATGAAGAAAAAACTATCTCTGTCACTCTTGGTAACAGCACAGATTCGGGAAACAGCCAGAAAGATAATTCTCCATCTCCGGCGATGAATAATTTCCGCTGATGATATCGGCTCACGTCATAGAAAGCAAGCAGGCCGCGGTATCTATAAAACCGCGGCCTGTTTGCTTTTATATTCCCGGAACATTCGGTAAGTCTAAAAATTCGACACATATATATACGCGTCTTCCAACGTCACCTTTGCCTGACTGCACGGCACATCCGGTTTTACCGGGCTGATCACACGGACGGTCATGCCATCCTCCTGAATCTGTTTAGATGAAACATGGTATTTCTGTTCCAACAGGCGCACCTGCTGCTCCTCTTGTGTTTCGCAAATCCAGACATGACCTTCTGCCAATTTCAGCAGTTCTTTCACGGAACCGCTGTAAAGCATTTTTCCCTTTTTGAGCACAGTCAGCCGGCTGCAGGTTGCCGCCAAATCCTCTACCACATGTGTGGAAAATAAAACCGTTCTTCCCACCGCAAACTCCACCAGAAGATTTCTGATACGTATCCTCTCCTCCGGGTCAAGCCCGGTTGTCGGCTCATCCACAATAAGAAACTCCGGTTCATTTAAAAGTGCCTGGATCAGGCCAACTCTCCGCTTCATACCACCGGACAGATGTTTCATTTTCTTTTTCTGATGTTCCTCCAAACTGGTCATTTTCAGATAATGATCCACTCTTTGTCTGCATTCCCCTTTCGGTATACCGGACAGTTCCCCCAGATACTCCAGGCATTCCCGGACTGTCAGATTGGGATACAGGGAAAGCTCCTGTGGCAGATATCCGATCTTTTTCTGTATGAAAGGATAATTGCTCTCCCGATACACCATATTATTTATCATAACATCCCCCGCCGATGGCTTTAACAACGTTGCCAGTACCCGCATAAGTGTTGTCTTTCCTGCCCCGTTCTCTCCTAAAAGACCATATACGCCGGATGGAATAGTAAATGAAATATCATCCAATACCTTTACATCCTTTTGAAATCTGACTGTAACATTATCTATCTTAACTGACATATCTTCACCTTTTTCCTTTCTTCCCTGCTTTTCCCGCATATCCGCCAAAATTCCCCAATGCCCCCATACAGACACCTCCAAGAATCAGTGCCGTTACCTTTCCGGTTATCCACCACAGCTCCCCTTCCTCCATATTCCTGCTGCCAAATGCGAATATCTGGAAGAAAGGGGGCAGCTTTTCAGCCCAGCTTGATATAAGAAAAAACCAAAGCGCCGCTGATGCCCCGATTGCTCCCCAAAGGCTGCCGGTCATTTTGGAGAGAAGCGCCGAAACAGCTCCGAATAAAACAATACTGGCTGCTGATGCCCCCATAGCGGCCGCAAAATAATAAAACCCTTTTTCTCTTATATATGGCTGCTGTATAATGTAAAACAATCCATACCCTGCCGCTGCCACGCATATTATAAATAAATACTGGACAGCAAAGCGTCTGAGGATGGTCTTCCTCTGCTGCTTTTTAGGCTTTATTGCAAGAATCTCCCAACCTCCCCCCGGTACCTCCTGGTAACAGGTATCTGCGCACAGGACAAGGGCAAGAATCGCTATATAAGTGTCGATCGTCGGCCCGATCTCATTTACATCCGTGACGCCCCTTACTATTGCCAGGATCAGGACAAAGAAAAAGGCGCAGAGGATTTTATACAATGGCAGGCTTATTTTAATCTCTTTCACCCGTAAACCCTCCTTTTTTTCCATAATTTCACACATATCCATATGATTCCCGCCGACACAAAAAGAAGCACGGTCTGGTTCATGAGGGCAAGCGGCGGCGGTGCAGTATCCAGAAACAGCCCCGGAAAACGTACCATGATAGCAAGAGGCCTTCCGTAATAACCATATGTTCCGTCCGGTCCGATACTGCCCATATTAGAATAAACCATATAAAGGATGAGCAGCGGGGCAGCCGGCAGGGGATTTTTAAAAAGAAGGGCGGTCAGGGCATATACGCAGATCACCATAAGCAGGTTTGGCAGGATATAAAGTACATCCGCTGCAAATAAATCCCACACAGCTACGGGAAATCCCTGTTCTATTCCGTTTTTCATACATAAAAATGTAAAAACAGCGGTTATAGCAGCAAGCGGCAGTAAAAGTGCTGTAAAACCTCCCACGATTTTCCCTGTCACATATTTCCAGGCCGATACCGGCTTTGTGTGAAGCAGTTCATACATATTCTTCCTTGTATCCTGAAGAAATAAAAATGCCATCAAAACTGAGGAGAAAAAGACAAAAAACAGTCCTGCAAAATCAGCAAATTTTCTGCCCACATATTCCGAATACCGCATACTGGTGAATTTTTTGTCTATATATGCATTCACCTCTTCTGCAGTTCCCTGTCTGAGTTCTGCCTCCTGGAAATAGTAATCCACCTTAATATAGTCGTAATGCTTCATCAGATAATCCATGATTTCTTTTTCGCTGTATCCGTCTTTCTGAAAAAGTTCTGCCATCTTATCCGTTTCCTCTTTGCTGACTCCTAATGCCTCGTTCATATTTCGGCAGATTTCCGGCAGGGCAATTTCGATCCGTTCCTTCTCTGTCGAAGGCAGATACCCATTCATCACATCCGCATCGTTGATATGTTTCAGTTTGGCCGCCTCAACCTGTGCATCATTTTCCCAGTAATGCAGCTTCAGATAAGGCTGAAGTATCTGAAAGACTTCAAAAAATATCAGCAGAATACCCACATAATAGATGGGGTTTTTGAAATAGCTTTTCAATTCTCTTTTGATGATAACCTTCATATTGCATTCCTCCTGTTCTGATACTATTGTAAATGAGAAATCACAACAAAAAGACAACAAAAAAAGAACTGTCAGTTGATCCATACCAATAAACAGAAAACTACAGCTCGTATTTCCATTTATTGATATTGATCTTCCGACAGCTCTTTTATTCTGCCTCCGATACTCAGCCATTCAGCTTGTGCGCAAAATCAGCCATGGCTTCTGATATTTTAATTTGCTGCGGACAGACCGCCTCACAGCTTTGGCATCCGATACACGCACCGGGCTGTTTCTCCTCCGGGACGGCCTGCAGAGCCATAGGCGCAATAAATCCGCCGCCTGTAAAACAGTGCTCATTATACAGCTCCAGAAGCATGGGAATATCCAGTTCCTGAGGGCAGTGACTCGTGCAGTAACGGCATGCTGTACAGGGCAGGGCAATGTGCTTTACCATGTTGTCAGCAATCTCCAGCAAAGCTGTTTTCTCCTGCTCATTCAGAGGCTTATCCGTCTCAAAAGTATGTATATTATCCTGCATCTGTGCAAAATCAGACATGCCTGACAGGATCATCTTCACTTCCGGGATTCCCTGAAGGAAACGAAAAGCCCATGCCGGAATGCCCTCGTCCGGACGAAGCGTCTTTAATTTTTCACTGTTTTCCTCGGACAGAGAGGCAAGACGTCCTCCTCTGAGCGGCTCCATTACCCATACAGGAATGTGGTATTCGCTCAGCAGGTCCACTTTTTCTTTTGCATTCTGGAAGGACCAGTCAAGATAGTTTAACTGAATCTGGCAGAATTCCATCTGCTCTCCGTAAGCCTCTAAAAAACGTTTCATCACATCATAACTTCCATGAGCGGAAAAGCCCAGATGATGGATCCTTCCCTTTTCCTTCTGTTTCATCAGATAGTTAAAAATGCCATATTTCTCATCCAGGTACGCGTCAATATTCATCTCACATACATTGTGGAACAGATAGAAATCAAAATACTCCACTTTGCATTTCTCCAGCTGTTTTTCAAAAATTTCTTCCACTTTATCCATATTGGAGAGATCATATCCCGGGAATTTAGTTGCAAGATAATAGGTACTGCGGGGGTATTGATCCAAGATCCTGCCCATAACGGTTTCTGAATTCCCCTCATGGTACCCCCAGGCTGTGTCGTAATAATTTATTCCATGTTCCATGGCGTATGCCACCATCTCTGCGGCTGCCTTCTCATCAATCCTGGAATCTTCTCCGTTTATGACCGGAAGACGCATAGCTCCCATTCCCAGCGCAGATAATTTCATGTCCTGAAAATTCTTATAGATCATTTTGTCCGCTCCCTTCTTATACTGATCATTACTATTTTAAATCATTCTCATGCATAGCACAAATACTTATAAAATATGGATTTCCATAACCCGCAGCTATAGTGTCCCGTCGGGATGCGGCTATTCTATGTGAAATCCCGCCTTCACATAAGCCCCTCCCAAATCAGCACTGCCCAACAGCAGTTTACCTCCATGCATCTCGCAGTACAGTTTACTCAGATACATTCCGAGGCCAAAATGCTTCAGGTCATCTGCAAGGTTATCATGGTAGAAGGGTTTCGTGATCTCTTTTTCTTTCCCATGAAATCCCTCCCCATCATCCCCCATGGAAATAAAAAGCATTCCGTCTGTCACCTCCATAGTAATGAGGATCATATGCCGGGCATACCGCACTGCATTTCCCAGAAGATTCTCATACACCTCACATATCAAGGAAAAATCACCAAAAAAGCCATTTGGCATTCCCTCCGATCTTATGACGGTTCGGCAGGATTCCTTGTTGGCCAGAGCCTTTGCCGTCTGTTCCATGTATCTGAGCAATGCAGAGGTCTCTATCTTATCCATATGAACCGTTCTCTCTTCGATGCCGGAAAGCCGCCTCATCTGCTCCACAAAGGCATTCAGCCTGTCAATCTGCTGCATTCCCGAGGCCAGCATTTCCTCCATGTCCTGCTGGCTTAACTGCCCCGCAGGCAGAAACTCCATAAGCGTTTCCTGGTATCCCCGCAGCACTGCAAGGGGGGAACGGATATCATGGGCAATGACCGCCTTCAGCGTTCTCTCCTGTTCCACCATGCTCCAGAGCTGTCGGTTGTTTTCTTGAAGCTGGGAGCGCATTCGGTCAAATTCCCGGCACAGACTTCCCATTTCATCCTTTTTCCTGTAATCTACAGGAAAATCCAGATGGTTTTCCTGTATTTTTCTGGAACCTTCTGTCAGTATCTGAAGCGGCTCCCTGATCTTATCACGGTAAAAGCAAAAAACCGCGATCACACTGCCGATCATAGGCAGTATAAGCATGGACCATGTTTCCACCGCGTCGCAGATCTGGGTCATGACATAATCTCTGTGAAGCATATCCTTCTGTGCGGGCCTTGTGATCTCCGTGACATTTCCTGTCTCCTCCTCAAAGTCCAGATGTTTATCCCAGTCTGTATATTCCGCCCAGATTTGTCTTTGAGTCCGCTCCGCCATTTTGACAACCACGGCTGAGAGGAAAAAGGTGATAATGATCGCCGCAGTCATGTAAAGTACAATTGTTTTCCTAAGCGAAAGATTCCTTATTTTTTCCATCGGTACCCACTTCCCCATACAGTCTCAATATACTCGGTTCCGGTATATTCCCCTATTTTTCTGCGTATTCTTCTTATGAGTTCCGTGATCACCCTGCTGTCGCCCTCCGCATCATAGCCGCAGACCTTTTCATAGATCCGCTCCTTGTCAAATACCTGACCCGGATTTTTGGAGAGAAATTCCACAATATCGTACTCCAGTTTTGTAAGCTCCAGCTCCCGGTCATCATACAGGGCTTTCCTGGCACTATAGTCCAGCAGCAGCCCCTCCCTGTATCTGAGATTTGGCTTTTTCCTGCCTCGTTCCTCTCTTTTTATATGTGCCGTGATCCTCGCCTCCAGTTCCTTCAGGCTGAACGGCTTGACAATATAGTCATCTCCCCCGGAAAGCAGGCCGTTTATCCTGTCCTGCTCCTCAACTCTGGCTGTCAGGAACAATATGGGACATAAGACGAATTCCCTGATCTTCATACACAGTTCTATTCCGTCCATACGCGGCATATTAATATCCAGCAAGATCAAATCCGGGTTATCATCTATTTTCTCCAGGGCCGTTAAGCCGTCATCTGCAAGCAAAATGCTGTATCCCCTTAGACGGAAATAATTTTCCAGCATTTTGAGCAGGGCTTTATCATCATCAACAAACAACAGTTTATACATATATCTTCCCTTCCATGCCCTATAGACGAATTATTTTCAAAACAAAAGAGTACGGCAGATTTTCTGACAAATGAAAAAAGCCGGGATTTACCGCTGCAGCTCCCTGTCACAAGATCCTATAACTGGAATTATACTATAAAAACTTGTATCCTACAAATAAATCACCCCGGAAATACTCTTGCATTTCTCAAACAAAGTGCTATAATATTTTATATGGAAGCATAGCTCAGCCGGGATGAGCGTTCGCCTCACACGCGAAAGGTCAGGAGTTCGAGCCTCCTTGCTTCCATTATTTTTTTGGGGATATAGCTCAGCTGGGAGAGCGATACGTTCGCAACGTATAGGTCACGGGTTCGAATCCCGCTATCTCCATGAATTTTCTTTCTCACATCCCATAAAAGGCAGTATTATGCTGCTTTTCATAAAAACTTTAGTATATTCATACAAATATCACCAACCCTTCACATTTTTTCCAAGAAATGGTCATAATTACCATGTATACTCTTATTATAAAAAGAGTAAAGGAGGCTTAACACATGATAGGAACTTTAATGAATAATGGCCGCACCTGTGTTCTCAAGGAGAACGGCGGCAGCAAAAAGATACCCGTTCATCCGGAACAATATGTATATGTGCAGGTCTCCAATGCGTGGATACCTGCCATACTGAAATATTCCGGTGAACGGCAGAACTGGTATTTTGAATACCTGCCCAAGCTGCCTGTAAATGGCTGCAGGGTTATGACAAAGTAAAAACAGAATACGGCAAGATAAACCGGGGAGACTGCCAGATAAAGGCAGTCTCTTTTTTATTGGTAACGTGTTTCTTTACCAATGTTGTAATCTCCTCCTCTTTTGATATAATGGTTAACAAATGTTAACGAAAGGAGTCCACTCATGGCAAAACATGCAGTAAAAATTCATACCTCATTATGCGTCGGCTGTGGTTTATGCGCAAGGACATGTGCTGCGCACAATATCGTACTGAAAAATAAAAAGGCAGAAACCATATTAGATGACTGTATCCTGTGTGGTCAGTGCTCTGCAGTCTGTCCAAAGGAGGCAGTCACCATCAGCGGCTATGATACAAAACCGATCACCCAAAATGGCACTGTACGCCTGAATCCCCATGAAGTCCTGGATGTCATCCGCTTCAGACGCACCATACGGCAGTTTCAAAAGAAAGAGATTCCTCATGCTGTGCTGGAACAGATCCTTGAAGCAGGCAGCCTCACACATACAGCCAAAAATATGCAGGATGTCTCCTTTGTGGTCCTTGAGAAAGAAAAAGACGCTGTGGAACAGATGGCTGTCCGCCTCTTTAAAAAGCTTAAGCCCTTTGCGGATTTGTTCAGTCCTATGGCCAGGCTCAATAAAATACACCCTCATTTTTTCTTCTTCCGGGCACCTGCTGTCATTGTCATCCTGGCAAAAGACAAAACCAACGGCATACTCGCAGCACAAAATATGGAGTTTGTGGCAGAGGCCAACGGGTTGGGTGTGCTGTTCAGCGGATTTTTCACATCTTCCGCCAACATATCACCGAAGATCAAAAAGGCACTGAACGTTCCCAAAGGGAAAAAAGTGGCTGCCACCCTGGTATTAGGTTATCCCGGTGTAAAATTTCTCCGCTCCGCCCCCAGGGAAAAACCGGATGTCAGATATATGTAGAGAACTAAAAATATACAGAGGAATAAAAAATGGAAAATGAATGTGAAGAGCGTTTACAAAAAATCGTCTGTGGTTTTCGGGACTGCCAAAATGCGTTTACTGCAATCGGCGATGAGACAAGACAGTTGATCCTGCTGGTACTTTTAGAAAATGATCTGTCAGGCATAAGGGTCGGTGAGATCGCAGAGAAAACACATCTGACAAGACCTTCTGTGTCCCACCATCTGCGTATTCTAAAAGACGCGGGAATTGTCAATATGAGAAAAGAAGGAACTAAAAATTATTATTATGTGAGTTTGGATGAATCCCAATGGAAGAATATGACTGATCTGATCAATCTCATCTATGAGAGCATTCGGCAAACCCATGAAATACATGATAAGGAGTAAAAGACTATGATATTATATTTTTCCGGAACAGGCAACAGCGCCTACACCGCACAAAAAATCGCAGAAAACATACAGGATGACACACTTGATCTGTTTCAAAAAATCCGTGACAGCGATCACACCCAGCTTTGTTCAGATAAACCATGGGTCATCGTATCACCAACTTACGCATGGCGGATTCCACGCATTCTTCAGGATTGGCTTACCAAAACAAAGCTGGCAGGAAATAAAGACATTTATTTTATTCTGACATGCGGAGGGAATATCGGAAATGCAGGTGCCTATATAAAAAAATTGTGCACCTCCAAAAACCTGAATTTTAAAGGGTGTGTTCCTGTCCTCATGCCAGAGAATTACATTGCCCTGTTCCGCGCTCCCCAGGAGGAAGAATCACTGGAGATCATACGCAGGGCTGAGGACACCATGGACCAAATATCACATTTCATCACAAATAATGAAATGCTCCCGCAGCCTTCCCTCACTTCCAAAGACAGGTTAAACAGCGGTATCGTAAACAATATATTTTATCCCGCATTTGTACATGCCAGAAAATTTTATACCACCAATGCCTGCATATCCTGCGGCAAATGTGAAAAGGTCTGTCCCCTGAAAAATGTCCATCTGGAGAAAGGAAAGCCGGTGTGGGGCAGCCGCTGCACACACTGTATGGCCTGTATCTGCCGCTGTCCCGTTGAGGCCATTGAATACGGACAGCATACCAAGGGCCTGTCCCGGTATGTTTTCCCGAAAAGCATTAAAAATAAGTAACGATTCAAAATCATCACATTTTCCAACAAAAATAAAACCTTTTTCTTCCTCCTCCGGTTATATATAATGGAAGACAGGAAAGGGGGCGCCTATGGATGACAGAAAAGCCATAAAGGAAATACAAAACGGCAATAAAGAATACTTAAATTTGCTGGCGGAAAAATATTATGATGACATCTACCGTTTCTGTTGTTACCAGACCGGAGATCCCGATACCGCATATGATCTGGCCCAGGAAACCTTTCTTCGTTTTATCCGCTATGTGGACCACTACCGGTATAAAAACCTGAAAGGCTACCTGCTGACCATAGCCAGAAATGTCTGCTTCGATTTTTTCAGCAAAGAGACTGGGGCTCACCGGCACCTCTCCTATTCCCCCCTGGACGAAGCCCGCGAAGAGGAGCCTGCCGCTGAATCCCCGGGACATTTGCCCATACAGAGCGATCTGCTGTTGAATGTTATCCGGGAGGAGAATTCCAGGCTGCTTGTCCAGGCTCTTATGAAGCTGCCCAAGATCCAGAGAGAGGTCATTGTGCTTCACAGCCTCTACGGTCTGAAGCACAGAGAGATTGCCAGGATCACAGGCACCAATCCATCTACAGTAAAATCCCGGATGAAACAGGGCATGGACAAGCTGAAGCATGCATTGAGAAAGGAGGATTTTTATGGATAACAACAAGATGCGGATACCCTCTCCGCCTATAGATGAGGGTAAAAAAAAGGATTCCCTGGAAGCAGTCCGCAGGGAAATATCAAAAAAAGATCTGTCGGTACATATCTCTGTCCCGGCGCTGATGCTGGACCAGATCCATTATATTTCCCTGGAATATTGGATCATACAGGCACTCTTTCTGGCAGCGGCTGTACTTTTCCTGACCTGTTTCCAATGGCTGATGCAGGGCAGTGAGAGTATACTCCCCTCTGCCTGCGCTGTCTCCTCCGGTCTGGGACTGGCTGCCGTTCTGGAATTTTCAAAAAGCCGCTCCTGGCATATGGCAGAACTGGAACAGAGCTGCTGCTTTAACCTGGGACAGATATGGGCCGTGAAACTGCTTTTTTCAGCGGGACTGAACCTGTGCGTCCTGACACTGCTGCTTCTTGGTGTAAAACAACATACAGGATATGGGATCTTTGCACTCTGCATGTACCTGTTTGTACCTTTTATCTTATCCAATGTCTGCTATTTTTTCCTGCTGTCTACAAGAAGATTCTCCTCTCAGAAAGCTATACTGTCGGGAACCCTTCTTCTGCTCTGCCTGTTTTTCCTGTTCCCATCAGCCTTTCCAAAGGCTTATCTGGGTATCTATCTGCCGGTATGGGCAATGGTACTGGCAGCCGGAATCCTGATTCTGGTCATAGAGCTTCACAGATTGTTCCACAGTTTAACCACAGGAGGTAAAGAATTTTGCTGGAATTAAAAACGCAGAACATAACAAAACGTTACAAAGAAAAAACAGCCGCCGACGACATCACCTTCACACTGAAAAACGGTGTGTACGGACTTCTGGGGGAAAATGGCGCGGGCAAAACCACACTGCTGCGCATACTCTGCGGCATCCTTGCGCCTGACCGGGGAGAAGTGACACTGGACGGTATACCTATTCAGAAAATGGGCGCCGGCTACCGGGCTTTGCTTGGCTATCTGCCCCAGGATTTCGGCTATTATCCCGACTTTACCGTAAAGCGGTACCTCCTTTATCTCGCCTCCTTAAAGGCAGTTCCCAGGGATGAAGCGCTTAGAAAATACAGGGAAATGCTGGAACTGACCGGACTTGCCGGGGAAGAAAAGCAGAAAATCAAACATCTCTCCGGCGGTATGATACGGAGACTGGGCATTGCCCAGGCCCTGCTCAATGATCCGAAAATCCTTCTGTTGGATGAGCCTACCGCAGGCCTTGATCCCAAGGAGCGCATCCGTTTCCGCAATATCATCAGCACTCTGGGACACGACAGGATCGTGCTCCTTTCCACTCATATAGTCTCCGACGTGGCAAATGCCGCTGAGAAGATACTGATCATGCGCCGTGGAAAGATCATTGAAAATAAGGAACCGGATGCCCTGATCCAGGCGGCAGACGGCCACGTATGGGAATTTGTCATATCTCCCCCGGAAGCGGATATCTGCCGGAAACAATTTACTGTCTGCAATGTAAGAACAGAAGGAACCGGCCTGCGGATGCGTGTCCTCTCTGAAAAATGCCCCTTCCCTGACGCCTCCCGGGCCGTTCCTGACCTGGAGGATGCTTATCTCTACGCCACAGAAAACAGGGAGGTGCTCTGATATGCTTTTCAGAAATGAGTTATATAAAATTTGTTCAAGAAAAATTCTTTTCATGGGCGCACTGCTTGGCCTGCTCTTTTTGGCCGCCTACTTTCAGATGTCCGCGCTTGGTTCAGAATATGCCTATGACAATGGCACCTGTTTAAGGAGAACCGATGCCATACAATACAACAGGGAAATTGCCCGCCGATACGCTGGGCCTATGACCCAGGAAAAAGCAGAGGCCATAGTAAAGGAATTCGGATGGCATATCAATGAAAATGACCTGGAAACCTCTGATACAGGCGACACTTTACCGGGTTATTATGACAATTCCACCAGCCGTTTTGTGACTGTCAATCTTTCCGATTCCAGAATCCGGGGCGGCGAACCGCCCACAGCTCTCGCCGGTTCCGATGACAAGTACGCTGCGGAGATAATGAGCGGAAAATATGAATATGGTTACATCGGCGGATGGGACAACACCTTTAGCGAAATGCATATGATGCTCCTCTGGATCGTCTCTGCTCTGGTGATCATAGCCTGTGCCCCTGTTTTCTCTGAGGAATATGCCCAACAAACTGCCCCCATCCTGCTGACCACGCAGAACGGAAAAGGGAAGACAGCCGCCGCCAAAATACTGGCAGCGTTTACATGGGCGGGCGGAGTGTATCTTCTGTTTACACTCCTTCTTGTGGGAGCCTTTCTGCTTGTATACGGCAGTGACGGACTTGCAGTCAGTGCAGGCCTTTCCTTTCCCGACTTAATGACCGGAAACATTTTCTGGAATGGGGATACCCGGAAGACCACCGGCGCCGTACTGCTTGCTTATCTGCTCACAGGACTTTTATCCATACTTGTAACTGCCGCTGTCACACTGTTGATATCCTCAATAAAGAAAAGTTCTTTCTCTGCCCTGCTTTGGTCCGCTGCCGCTTATCTGCTTCCTGCTGTCATTTACACTGTTTTTCTTGTATCCATGAAAGTCACAAGAGCTTTGATGATACTCAAAAGTGTTATAAACTGCCTGCCCTTTTTCCTGCCCATGCGTGAACTCACATCCATTCCCTTTGCCTGCCGCCTGTTTGGATATGTATTCTCCGCATGCCTTCTGGCCTTTTGCTGTCTGCTGGGATGGAGAAAATACTGCCGCTGCCAGGTGGGAAAATAAACAGACCTACCTGCATAAAAAAATCTGCCCGGCTGCAAAAAGAATTGCAGTCAGGCAGATTTTTTACTGTTCTTCCAAAATCAGAAGATTCCATTTCTGTAATGTCAAGGCATCGCCGGCCTTCTTTGTCTCCCCTGAAAACAGTTCAGTCCATGTCCCTTCCGGACACACAGCCTCCTGTTCTTTACCGGAATAATTCAGGAAATAATAGATTTGTTTTCCCATCTGGTTTCTGCCCCCGCGGACGATCACAGGGAATCCGCAGGAACCATGGTTCGGCCTGATCTCACATTCCTCCAGCAGCTCACCCAAAAGTTTTTTCAGCAGTTCTGCGCTGAACATGCATCCTAAATACACGGCTTTTCCTCTGCCGAATCTATTCTCTGTCACTGCCGCATACTGCCCCCAGTTATCATGCACGTACCCGAGAACCGTCTCTGCGCCCTTTGTCTGGATGCATTCCAGGAATACCTTTGCTTTCTCTTTATCCTCTCTGCCGCAGAGCCTTCCTTCCAGATATGTCTCCTCTGTCTCCTCCGGGTATGTGAACTGGTTATACATAATGCCAAAACACTCTGACAGAATGTGAGGCTGTGAATCATGGTATACCTTTACATTTTCGTTGGTATATCCCGTCTTAAAGGTACCCAAAAGACAGCCGCCCTTTTCCGTAAAGGACCGGATCCTGAGCAGTGTCTCTTCCGGCACACAGTAGAGCGCCGGAAGGATCAGCATCTTATAATCCTCCAGATTTTCCGCATCCGGTGACACGAAATCACACTCCACATTCATCTCATACAGCGCGTCATAGATCCAGCGTACCACATCGTTGTAGGACATCTCTGTACCTCCTCCGATAGGGAACCATTTCAGCCCTGTCAGCGCCTCATTGCTCACCATAATGGCAACCTTGTTCTGCTTTTTCAGATGGATGAGACGACTTCCCAGACGCTTCATCTCACTGCCGATGACAACAGCTTCTTTATATGTCTTATTCTCCGCGAAATCATGGCTTAACAGCCCGCGCCAATATGTCTCGAAGGAATTATGGATGGAGTGCCAGTGCCAGTATTCCACACAATCCGCCCCGCCTGCCAAATGGGAAAATGCCTGCAGCCTGAGCTGTCCGTCATAGGGCACCCACTGGGCAAATCCCTGGGCTTCAGTCTCCAGCACATAATAATTGTCCTGTTTTAGGGAACGGGTCATATCCCCGCCAAAGGCAATCTCCTTTCCCGTCAGCTTTGACTGAGTGGGGTGGTAAATGTCACAGCCCGCAATATCCAGACATTTTGAAGCCCTAAAATGGTCCACATCCGGCTGTACGCCAAAAGAATAATTTCTCCACTCAAAGTCAAAATTCTGGGTGATAAACTGGTCTTCCCTTTTATATTCCCGCACAATATCTGCCTGCCAGGACAAAAATTCCGTCACAAGGCCGCGCTGGAATTTCTCAAACTCACAGCCCAGACTGCCATTGATGGTCCCTCTCACATCCGGAAAATCCTCCCAGGAATGAAGGGCATTGCTCCAGTAATTCATGCCGAACTCCCGGTTCATGGCCTCCACATCACCCCCGAATTTTTCCTTTAAGTATGCAATAAACCCTTCCTGTACCCGCTCTCCGGAGGTACCGTAGTGTTTTGTCTCATTGTCGATCTGATAGCCTATGATACATTTTCTGTCCTTCACATGCTCCATCAGCTTTCTTATAACGCGTTCACTGTAAAACCGATAATGGCGGTTCGTAATGTCCATGATCTGTCTGGCTCCGTAGATGCCCCTGCCCTGTTTGGTCACTGCCATTACATCCGGATGTTTTTTCTCCATCCATGCCGGAATGGCATAGGTCGGCGTTCCCACGATCACATGAATGCCGGCCTCCTCCATGGCATCCAGCACCCTGTCAATGTGATAAAAGTCAAACACACCGTCCTGGGGTTCCAGGGTGCTCCAGGTGGATTCTGCAATCCTCACCAGGTTGATCCCTGCCTTTTTCATCATCTTCACGTCTTTTTCCAGTCTGTCATAAGGCATATATTCATCGTAATATGCCACCCCATAGAGTAATTCTTCCATATATTCTTCTGCTGTCCTTTCTGGTTGATATTCATGGCAGCTTTACTTTAAAGGGGCAATGACCGGAACCTTTTCCCCGGCTTTTTTCATCTCCTCCTGAAGCTCTTTGGCAAGCTGCGCTCTGATATCTCTATACTTATCATCTTTTACCAGATTCGTCAACTCAAATGGGTCATTTTTTAAATCATAGAGAAAATCTTCCTCATAATAACCGCTGGAAGGGTACAAGTTGCCGTCAAGTCCGGGAGCATGTATGCTGTAAAGCCAGTCTCTTGTGTGGATGCAGCGTCCTACTCTGCTCTCGCTAATCTGGGCAAATACTCTGTCTGCATGATCCTGAATGTTTCCGTCCGCGATATCCTTCAGATTTTCACCTGCCATGGCATCCCCCACATCCACACCGGCAGCAGCCAGAATCGTCTTTGGAAGCCCCGCAGTGCTCACCAGCTCCTGCACTCTTTTTCCTCCCTCAAATCCCGGTCCGGAAATCACCAGCGGTACATGCAGGCAGGCTGAATGACAGGATCTTTTATAGTCATCCCCTCCGCACAAATGCTCATCCCTGTTTCTTGTACGGAAATGAGAGCCGTGGTCAGAACTGTAGATAATAATAGTGTCCTTATAAATTCCTTTTTCTTTCAGTTTTTCTATAAGCCTGCCCAGATTGTCGTCCAGGCTTCTGCAGCATCCCAGATAATCCGAATACATTTCCCCCGCATCTCCGGGCAGCGCCGCCAGGTCCCCCGGCAGTTCAAAATCTTTAAACCGCTCCTTTGACCCCTCTGGGCCTTCATAGCACCCCTTGTCATTCTGGTGATGAGGTTCTATGTGGGAAATAGTCATAAAAAACGGCTTTTCCCCCTCATACTGTTCCAGAAAATCCAGTGCAAAATCTGTGATACAGTCTGCCCTGTAACCGTCAAACTCACACTTCTGCATATTTTCATCAAAGACATACCCTCCATACCCGTGGGAAGTAAATTCCAGAAGATCTGCTGCCCTCCAGTATCCACGGTAGCCGCCCCTTCTTTCGGGAGGAATCGCTTTTGTCTCATAGTCCACAACAGGCGGTGTGCTGTAATCCTTCCTTTCGCTTGCCAGATGCCATTTGCCCACATAGGCAGTCTCATATCCCGCCTCATTCAGATAATCTGCCAATGTTTTCACATGCAGGGGAAGAGGCTGCGCATTGCGGAAACAGTTAATCGCTGTAGGATACTGTCCTGTCTGGAAAAGTGCCCTGCATGGCCCGCACACCGGCTGGGCTGTGTATGCCTCCTCAAAAAGTGTCCCTTCCTTTGCCAGCGCATCCAAATTCGGACTGATATCCAGCTTCTGTCCGTAGCACCCCAGCGTATCATACCTCTGCTGATCTGTAAAATAAAATATAATATTTGGTTTTCTCATCCTTTTCTCCTCCTACTTCAGCCCCGAAGTGACGATTCCCTGTACAAAATATTTCTGCGCACAGAGGAACAACAGAATCATAGGCATCACTACCAGTACAGAAGCTGCCATCATTTGCCCCCACTGTATATAGCCGTCTGTTTTAAACATTGTGAGTGCAAGCTGCACTGTTTTCATATTCTCTGAATTTGTCATGATCAGAGGCCAGAGGTAATCATTCCATACAGCGACACCCTTCAGCAGTCCCAATGTGGCCAGTATGGCTTTGGAATTGGGCAGGTATATCATGAAATACGTTTGCCACTTGTTAGTCCCGTCAATCTCTGCCGCCTCATCCAAAGACCGGGGGAAATTCTCATAAAACTGTTTACACAAAAACACACCGAAAGACCCTGCCACAAGGGGAATGACCAGACCTGCATATGTATTGATCATGCCCGTTCCGCCGGCTCCGAACAGACTGTTGCCTCCCATCATGGGAAACTTGGCCATGATGAGAAAAGTAGGGAGCATTGTCACCTGGGGCGGCATCATCAGGCCAATCAAAAGGAACATAAAAAGTACCTTAGAGCCCCTGAACCTCAGCCTGGCAAAAGCATATCCCGCAATAGAATTAAACAGCAGGGAAAACAAAACAGCAGCCAGAGTGATGAACAGAGAGTTCCTGAAAAACACATTCCAGGGTCCCGCATTCATGGCATCTTTAAAATTGTTCCATGTAAAATTCCGTGGCAAAAGATGAAAAACCGCAGAACGGATTTCCTCAATAGGCTTCACAGCCGTTGTCAGCATCATGATAATCGGTATCAGCATGAGAACGGTCATCGCACTCATGAGAATGATCCACAGAATATGGTTTACTTTCTTCTTTTTCATTTTCCCACCTCCCTATGATACATCCACATCCTGCCCGCGGCTTCCAAACCGGAACACCAACACAGTGATGAATATGGAAAACAGCAGCAGCATAACAGACAGTGCACTGGCATAGCCCATCTTAAACTCCAGAAAACCCCTGCGATAAATCTGGTGTACAATGGTTGTTGTCCTGTTCAGAGGTCCACCTGCTGTCATGATATTGATCTGTTCAAACACAGAAAAACTGTTTACGATTCCCGTCACAAGAAGGAAAAATGTGGTAGGTCTGAGCATGGGCCAGGTAATATGCAGAAACTTTTTCAGTCCCCCTGCACCGTCCAAACTGGCCGCTTCGTACAAGGAATCAGGTATGGAGGTAAGCCCTGACAGAAAAATCACCATACTGTAGCCGCAGCTCTTCCAGATACTCATAATCACCACACAGAACATAGCCATTTTAGGGTCCTGCAGCCACTGCTTTGTGGAAAAACCAAAGTTTTTAAGAAGACTGTTCAGAAGACCAAATGTAGGGTCATAAATCCACAGCCACACCATAGACATGCAGACCATGGACATAACATTTGGAAGATAAAAGGCTGTCCTGAAAATGGGAATAAGCTTTGATTTTCTGTACAGCATTACTGCCAGAATAAATCCCAGAAACAACTGGGGGAACAGGGTACACAAGGTGTAGAGCAGTGTATTTTTGACAGAGATCAGAAAGTCTGCATCCCTGAACATCGTTAGATAATTCTTCATCCCCACAAATTCAGGAGAAGAATAAAGGTTGAAATTCGTCACGCTGTAATAGATGACAATACCAATAGGAATCAAAACAAAGATGGTGAATACCAGGTAAGCAGGCAAAATCATGATATATGCACAATTATCATTTTCGCTCACTTTTTTCACTGTATTATTTATTTTAACCATGTAAATTTCTCCTTTTTATCCTTTATTTAAATTTTATCAGACATTGACGGTCATATTTCAGGGGATGCCTCGGGAGACATCCCCTATAACTACAAACGTCTTGAGAATTTACTGATTGTTGATCTCTTCCTGTATCTTTTCTGCTGCTGCATTCATGGCATCCTTTGGCGTTTCCACGTCATACATTACTTTTTCCATTGCCTCATTGATGATATTATAGACGGAATTGGCATACGGCACTTTGGGCGAACCTGTTCCGCAGTTGATGGAATCATAGATCACCTGGTTTGTCTCCGGGTCCTGTTCGATGAACTTTTCTTTCAGGGATTCCCTGATTGGTGTGGTTCCCAGATCTTCATACCTTGTCCACATACTCTCTGCACTGGATACATATTCAATAAATTTCCACACCTCGTCCTTATGCTGTGTTTCTCCGCTCATAAACATGAAACTCATGCCGCAGAAGGTTGCCTGCTGTGTATTTTTCAGCGGGCTTGCAAGTGCTATCTTTCCTTTCAGCGCTCCTTCATTCAACTGCTTAAATGTCTGATCAGTCACGATTCCCATGGCCGCCGTTCCCATACCGAAGGGATCCTGTTCGGAATTGGAACAGTCAAAGGGGATCACACCCGCGTCCGCAACCTCTTTCATAAATTCCACCGCCTCAACGGCCTTGTCCGTATTACAGAGTATCTCATTATTATCCTCATCCACCAGGTTCTTAACACCGTTCTCCTCTATAAAAATGGACATATAATGCTGCATGGAGGTTCCTGATGTAGGCATGGCAAATCCGGTCTGTACCACATTGCCGCTGTCATCTTTTTTGATCAGCTTTTTATGGTCCTCCAGCATTTCCTCCCAGGTTGTTGGCGGGGTATCCGGATCAAAACCAGCCTCCTCAAAAAGCTCCCTGTTGTATGCCAGCATTCTGGGGTCCGGAAAAACAGCGATTCCGTATATCTTGTCATTGATACTTCCAAGATTCAGGGCATTCTCCATAAAATCATTCTTTCCCTCCCAGTTGTCCACATATTCATCCAGTGCTGCGTACTGCCCAAGAGGCACCCGGGTTCCCATGGAAGCCATGGTAAAATTAATGATGTCCGGAGCTGTGCCGGATGCAAACCCGGTGTTCAGCTTCGTTTCAAAATCATCACCGTAAGGACATTCCTGAAATTCAATCTCAATATTCGGGTTTTCCTCCTCGAAACCGGCAATCATCTTCTCCCAGTAAGCCTTTCTCTCAGGTTCTGTTCCGCCTCTTAAAAATACCAGTTTTGTCTTCTCCCCTGATATTTTCCCGGTATCAGCTGATGTCTGTTCCTCTTTTTTCACCAATTCTTCTGTCCCCTTATTTCCGCATCCGCCCATTCCGAGCACTGCAGATGTCCCCATGAGACCTGCCAGAAGCAGCACCATTTTTCTTTTCATATCCCAAGTCCTCCTGTTTTTTATTATGTATCCAGTATAAAAAAAATGGGACCATATCTCTATGTACCCTGTCTATCTGTTTTTGTACTGTGTTGTGCAGTTTCGGCTATTTTTTCTCTTCTCTTTCTTTTTACTGTGCTGTCCCAGGAAAATATGGATTATCTTTGGATTTATTTGACTGGTTTTCAGATTCCTTTCCGATATTCCATAGGTGACTTACCATACCGTTCTTTAAATGCTCTGCTGAAATACGCCGAATCCGGAAATCCTGCCATTCCGGCTATCTCCTGGATACTCTTTCTCGTGCTCTCCAGCAGTCTGCAGGATTCCTCCAGCCGTATGCGGAGAAGAAAGTCACTGAATTTTTCTCCTGTCTCTTTTTTAAAGAGCACAGAGACATAACTTTTATTCAGATGGACCAGGGATGACACCTCCTCCAGGGATATCTTCTGTGTATAATTCTGCCTCACATATCCGATAATGTTCCTGACCGGGCCGGAATACTGGTTCAGACTGCTCTTTGCTTCAAAGACTCTGCGAAGTTCTGTCATTCGTGCATACATCCAGTTTCTCAAATCCTCCAGTGTCCTAAATCTCTCACTGAACATCATCTCTGTCCTTCTGACTTCCTCCTCCTCCGCGGCTGTCAGAGCGTACGTTCTGGCTTTCTGTATACAGGAGGAGAGGATTTCAATACACAGTGCCTTCACATAGGCCGGAGGAAGCATAATTCTTTCTCCCGTATCTTTTAGGATATCCTTCATCTTATCCTCCGCAGTTTCAAAATCGTTTTTCGCCACTGCGGACAGAATCTCCCTCATCTCCTCTGCATAATATAAATCCCCATGTCCCGCAGCAGAGTTTACCGTCATACCATCATACCTCCAGATACCGGGAAGCCCGAAAAATATACGGTTCTCCCTGGCCATTCTGGCCTGCCGCAGCATATCCCTCAAATGATGAAAGCCATTCTGCCTTACGCTTATGCCCAGATATACCTCTGTGCCCAGATTCAGCCGCAAAAGTGCCTCCAGTTTCCCGGAAAACACCTCCCGGTCCATATGCAGATTTGGATGACAGACGAGAAGATATTCCCCTTCTTCCATGGATGATGTACAGATTCCGGATATGTGATTCTCCTGCATGAAAAGCTCTGCCACCTCCACAACTGCATCGCCCTTTTCTTCCCCGGACAGGGATATAGACAGGAGGACGATTCCTTCCTCTTTCAAAGCAATGCCACAGTCCTCCAGCACGCGGACCACTTCTTCCTTCTGCTGCTCTGTATTCCCTGTTTCCAACAATTTTTCCATGACATTTCTCCGCCTCTCTGCTTCGGAACTGCACTCCGCTGTACTGTCCGTTGTCCTGCTCTTCTCCAGAAAACGCTTTGCTTCCTCCAGTGTATTTTTCATTCCCTCTTTTGTAATTTCAGGCTTCAGGATGAATTCATGGGCCCCTGCTTTTATGGCCTGCCTGGCATAATGAAATTCATCATAAGCGCTGAGGATCACCTTGTATGGCTGGGCAATCCTTTCATTTTTCAGTCTGTCTAAGAATTCCAGGCCGTCCATGACTGCCATCCGGATATCGGTAAATACAACATCAACCTCATGTTCCCTGCAGTATTTGAGGGCCTGTTTTCCGTTTGCAAACTCCCCTGTCACATGATAATTGATATCCAGTTCTTCTATCTTTTTTCTCACCCATCTGCGTGTTACTGCTTCGTCTTCCACGATTATGATCCGCATGGCTCCTTCTCCTTCTCTTTTCTGCATGGGATTCTTATGGCAAAACACATACCGCCCCCTGGAGTATGCTCTGCGGAGATCCCGTATTCCTCTCCGTAAATGATCTGCAGGCGTTTCTGTACATTTCGGATTCCGATTCCGCTGAACTGCTCGTTTGTGCGGGTTTCTTCTCTTCCGTCCAGCACACCATGGATGTATTCCAGGTCACCGCCAATTCCGTCATCCTCCACACGGACCAGCAGATCATCCTCCTCCGCCCCGGCTGCGATCAGAATATGGCCGGTATCCTCCTTCTGGCAGAAACCGTGCGCAATGGCATTTTCCACAAGAGGCTGCACGGAAATCTTAGGTATAAGCCAGTCCTTCACTTCATCGGACACCTCTATACTCCACACAAAGGTATCCTGATATCTGTTTTCCATAAGAACAAGGTAGTTTTTAAGGGATTCCATTTCCTCTGCCACAGGTATATATTCTCTCTTGTCGGAATAGGTTCTTCTCAGAAGTTTTGCCAGTGCCAGCAGAGACTCGTCCGCCTGCTCCCCCATATCCATCTCTACCAGAAAACGTATAGATGCAAGCGTATTATACAAAAAGTGGGGATTGATCTGCGCCTGCAGAGCCTGCATCTCCAGCCCCCTCTTTTCCTCTTCCTCCTGTTCCAGCCTTACGATCAGTTCCTCTATCCTTCCGATCATCTGGTTGAACTGCAGGCTGAGCTGCCCGAACTCATCGTTTGTCTCCACAGGTGTACGCACGGTCAGGTCTCCTCTGTATACATTTTTCATATCTGCCTTTAATTTCTGCACCGGCCTGCTGATATACCTGGAATTGTATACGGACATAATAACAGCGAGCAGCACATAGACTGCAGCCACCAGAAGAATCATGACAAAGATACGGTTGGCGGTCCACACAGCTCCCTTTTCCTCCTCATACATGACCAGCTTCCAGCCGGTTGTCCCATTTGTGACAAAAGATACTTGTGCAGGCCTGCCGCTCATCTTGGCCGAAAAATATCCATGATCAAACCCTGTCAGTTTCTTCAGGTATTCTCTGTCCTCCACACTCTGCTGAACAAGGCTTCCCTCTGTGCTGCACAGTATTTTTCCTGTACTATCCATCAGAAACACCTGCTGACTCTCTTTTTCCACACCTCCCCGGAAAATACCTTCCACCTGCTTCTGGGTAATATTTACTTCCATGATTCCCAGCACCCTTCCGCTGTTCAGATTTTTGATAAGGCGGACCGCCCGCATAGCGCTGTCATCCTCTGTTTTCCGTAACTCGCGGCTTACATATGCGGGGATATATTTGATACTGCTGCTGTTCTCCCCCAGCTTTTGATACCATGGTTCCCGCTGAAGTTCTTTAAGGGCAGGATAGTCGATATACTCGCTGCCGTCATCCTCCGTGGAATAATTCCTTCCGCCGTCGCAGAGGAGACGCAGATTATAGTCCATATTGCTGTAGATCACCCGGCTCTCCCTAAAATAGCTGCGTATGTTTTTCTGAACCACAAGCTCCTCGTAGGCATTCTCAAAATCACCCAGGGATATGAGGCGGTTCAACTCCCTGTTGCAGTAAAAATAATTGGTGTATGATACAATGTCCTGAAACATATCCTCCATACTTCTGTCTATCTGGTTTAAAATGACCAGCTTGGAACTGTTCAGCCGCTCATTGGCTCCTGTCTGCACAAGATGAAAAAGGAGCAGCATGAGAACCATACACGGCACCACAAACAGCACCAGATTGGAGAGGAGGATTTTCTGCCCAAGGCGCAGATTTTGAAATTTTTTCTTTATTTTCCCCATATGCGTACCAGCTCCTCAAGCCTCGGAAGGGCGTACGCAAAGAATTCCCTGTATGCCCCGCAGTAATAGTTTTTTCCTCTTATGTATGTGCCATCCGCCTGTTTCTCCATTTTGCACAGACGGCAGCATCCATTCCGGCAGAGAGCCAGATATGGACATGTCCGGCATTCCTTTGGAAGGATGTGGGAACGGCTGATAAATCCCAGCTCTTCTCTTTTTTGATCTATCTCCTCAAAAGAATTGTTTTTTATATTTCCCAGCCTCCATTCATCCAGAGCATAAAAATCACAGGGATACAGACTGCCGTCCGCCTCCACCACCCACTGAAGCCCGCAGATTCCCCGCATACTGCAGAGCTCCGGCTCCTGTCCTGAAAGTATGGCTGCCAGATTTTCAAAATAACGGTTGTAGATTCTTCTGCCCTCTGTGCCTTCGGCAGACGGTCTGATCATATCCAGAAACCAGCAGTCAAACAGACTTTTCAGGAAAATCCCATATTTCTCCGGGGGCAGAGAATAAGGACTTATTCCCCGAGCTTCCCCTATGGGGTCAAGACATTCAATATACTGCTGATAATACAGACCATGCTTTTTGAAAAAATGATAGAGCCGCTGGGCATGGCCTGCTGAGTACCCCGTCACTACAGCCAGAACATTAAAGTCAATCCCGTACCTTTTAAGTAATGTAATAGTTTTCATCACATGTTTATATGTACCCTTTCCTTTTGCATCACGGCGCAGATCGTCATGACAGGCGGCATCTCCGTCCAGTGACACGCCTGCCAGAAATTTATTTTCCTTCAAAAAAGGAAACCAGGTCTCTTGAAGATGGTATCCATTGGTCTGGATATTATAGCTGACTGAAATATTTTTTTTGTTGCATTTCCGGACGGTTTCCGTAAAAAATTTAAAATATTCAAGTCCGGCAAGTGTCGGCTCCCCGCCCTGGAAAGTAAATGTGCAGTGCTTTTTTGCATATGCCATGGCCTTCTCTATCAGAATACGGGCAGTGTCCCTGTCCATCACGCCAAAGGACGGTGTTTCCCTGTTGTCCGCTTCATCCGCATAGAAACAGTAAGCGCATCTCATGTTGCAGTTTCCGGATGCCGGTTTTATCAGTAAGTGCAGTGTATCTACCATATCATTCTCCTTATTTTTGACAGAATATACGTATTTTCTCATATATACATTTAGTATATCTTTTGAATAAGGCAGGAACAATAGGCAATCTTTAGCATTTTTTGAAATATATTTGGACAAAAGGGAAAAAATACCACCCATGGACTGCCATATTCCCAGTCCTGGGCGGTATCACTTTCTTACAAATTCAGTTTATCATAAATATCAAAGCAGTCCAGCGTAGCAAAATAGTCCTTTGGTGTCTCCGCCCGGCGGATCAGCTCTGTACTGCCGTCCTCTTTCAGAAGGATCTCAGCAGATTTTAATTTTCCGTTGTAATTGTATCCCATGGCATAGCCGTGCGCACCGGTGTCGTGGATGACCAGCAGATCTCCCTTTTCAATTTCCGGGAGCATACGGTTAACGGCGAATTTATCATTGTTCTCACAAAGAGAGCCTGCGATATCATATTTGTGATCACTGGGCCTGTCCTCTTTTCCCATAACGGTTATGTGATGGTATGCGCCGTACATGGCAGGGCGCATCAAATCTACTGCGCAGGCATCTACGCCGATATACTCTTTGTGGGTGTGTTTCTCATGAATGGCTTTTGTCACCAGGCAGCCGTATGGTCCCATCATAAAACGCCCCATTTCAGAATAGATCGCCACATCTCCCATGCCTGCGGGAACCAGCACTTCCTCATAGACCTTCTTTACCCCGGCCCCGATCGCCCGAATATCATTTGGCTCCATATCCGGAGTATAGGGAATACCCACACCGCCTGACAGGTTGATGAATTCAATATCAGCCCCTGTCTCTTTTTCCAGCTTTACTGCCAGCTCAAAGAGTTCTTTTGCCAAAACGGGATAATAGTCATTTGTCACGGTATTACTTGCAAGAAATGCATGGATGCCGAACTTCTGCGCCCCTTTTTCCTTCAGGATACGGAAAGCCTCAAACATCTGCTCTGTGGTCATTCCGTATTTTGCATCCCCCGGATTGTCCATAATGCCATTGCCCATCTCAAACACACCGCCGGGATTATAACGGCAGCTGATGCGTTTCGGGATATAGCCTATGGTCTTTTCAAGGAAATCAATATGTGTGAAATCATCCAGGTTGATTACAGCCCCCAATTTTTCAGCGTACACATAGTCTTCGGCCGGCGTATCGTTGGAGGAGAACATAATCTCATTACCCCTGCATCCCATAGCCTCGGAGAGCATCAGCTCTGTGTAGGAGGAACAGTCACAGCCACAGCCATATTCCCTTAAAATGTTGATCAGAAACGGATTAGGATTGGCTTTTACTGCAAAATATTCTTTGAATCCTTTGTTCCAGGAAAAAGCTTCGTTCACTGCCTTTACATTTTCCCGGATTCCTTTTTCATCGTATAAATGAAAAGGGGTCGGATATTTTTTTATAATTTCATCCAGTTGTTCTTTGGTGACAAATGTCTTTTTCTCCATTAAAGTTTTCTCCTTTTGTAAATTGGTATATTGTTTCAATCCACCTGGCAACAGCAAGCAGGGAATCCATTTTGCCGTCCAGCAGTTCGTCCACCGGTGAGGAATCTGTGAGCAGATCTGGTATCATAACCGTGATCATTCCCGCTCCATGGGCAGAGCGTATCCCGTTGTAGGAGTCCTCCAGCGCAAGGGCACAGGCAGGGCTGACCTTCAGGGCTTCACAGGCTTTCCTGTAGATCTCAGGGGACGGCTTTGCCTCTGTGACCATACTCCCTGTTATCACAGCAGAAAAATACGCCTGGATACCTTCCCGCTTAAGATTATTCTCTGCATAGGCATGACTGGAAGAGGTTGCCACTGCCATAGGGATATTTCTCTGGGCCAGTACATCCAGCAGCTCATGCAGACCTTTCTTTGCAGGCAGGCCATTCTTCTCCTCGTATTCCCAAAACGCCTTCCTGTATTCGTCCCGGAACAGCTCAAATGGGAAATCCTCCCCGTACGTATCCTTAAAATGGCGTTTTCTCTTATCTACATTAAAGCCAAGGGTATGAAAAATATTATCCCCCAGCTTCCCGTATCCCATCCGTTCTCCCGCCACGTCCCAGGAATACTTTACGATCCTCTCACTGTCAAACATAAGGCCGTCCATATCGAAGACGACTCCGTGGATTTCTCTTTTCTCCATATTTCTGCTCCTTTTTTATACGGATACTATCATAACTGTTTTTCGCCTATTTTGCAACAAAAAAGCTCACAGAAAAGCCGCAGACCTTATAATTCTGCGGCTTTTCCAAATCCCATTCTATTATTTATTGGCAGCCGTTGGGCAGCCTCACAGTCAAAAGTAAAAACCATACCTTTATTTTACTTCGATCACATGCAGCATATTGGTAACATTCTGCTCATCTTTGCGGCTGTTGGTAGCCGGGTCACCTGCGGTGAACACTGCAAGCTGGCCTTTTTTCACAAGGCGTTTGCGTTTTACGGTTTCCATAGCACTTGTCAGAATGTTTTCTGTGGTGTCTTTTGTATTTCCTTTCAGAGGCTTTACACCCCAATAGAGCTGCATCTTATGCTGTACAAATTCGTTGGGTGTGATGGCGTAAATCGGCATGGTGGGGCGGAAACTGGATACCAGTCTTGCCGTCTTGCCGGACATGGTTGGAGTGATAATGCAGTCCGCGTCAATATTTCTGGCTGTGCGGACAGAGGAAATACCAATGGCACTGGAAACCAATGTCTGTTTGTACATGGTCCTGTGCTGAATGTATTTGTCATAATCCACATGCTTTTCTGTATCCTCAGCGATCTCACCCATCATTGTCAGAGCTTCCACCGGATATTTTCCTGCTGCGGTCTCTCCGGAGAGCATAACTGCATCGGTTCCGTCATAGATGGCATTTGCCACGTCCGCAACCTCTGCTCGGGTGGGACGGGGATTGCGGATCATAGAGTCCAGCATCTGTGTGGCAGTGATGACCGGAATGTAATTTTCATTGCATTTCTTGATGATCAGCTTCTGGATATATGGCACTTCCTGGGCAGGTATCTCCACACCCAGATCACCCCTGGCTACCATGATGCCGTCTGCTGCTGCAATGATCTCATCAATATTCTCAACGCCCTCTGCGTTCTCGATCTTGGCGATAATGCTGATCTGCTCTGCGTGATGCTCCTTCAGGATCTTGCGGATCTCTTTGATCCCTGCTGCATTCCTGATAAAAGAAGCGGCGATGAAATCAATATCCTGCTGAATGCCAAAGATAATGTCCGCTTTGTCTTTTTCTGTGATAGCCGGAAGCTTCACTCTTACATTCGGCACATTGACGCCTTTTTTCTCACCCAGCTCGCCGCCGTTGGCAACTGTACAGACAATATGGTCTTTTTTCACAACTTTGACGTCCAGTTCAATAAGGCCGTCATCGATCAAAATCTTGTTGCCCGGTTTAACTTCTCTTGCCAGTCCGGGATAGGTGATGGAACATCCCTTTTCGTTACCCACCATTTCTTCCATATAGAGAGTAAAATCTGCGCCCTCTGTCAAAATTACTTTCTTTCCATCCTCCAGAACTCCGGTGCGGATCTCCGGTCCTTTGGTGTCAAGCAGTATAGCTACCGGCTTATCCAGCTCTTCTCTGACATTTTTCAGCAGGTTCATACGGTTTCTCTGCTCCTCGTAATCCCCGTGTGAAAAGTTGAAGCGGGCCACATCCATGCCGTGTCTCACCAGAGCTTTCATAGTAGCTTTTTTGTCCGTATTCGGACCCATGGTACATACAATTTTCGTCTTGCGCATAATTTCCTCCTAATGATATCGTCACTTTATATGTTCATGAGTAAAAAGATGATCCTGGCAGTATTCATAATTGCCGTTGCATTTGGAGCAGAAACGGAACTCCAGATTGTCTCCGTCCTTTTCTGTTCTGCCGCACACGGCACATTTATGCTTCGTTACACCAGGTGCCATCTTCGGATGAACTGCTTTTTGAAACTGCTGCCGCCTGTGCACTTCTTTTGGATTGATATGGCTGTAATTCCTGGTGGCAAAAAAGAACACGATGAAGTTCAGCAGAGATGCGATGATCATCATTCTGATGGACCATATAGGTGTTTTTATAAAGTTATAGGCCAGGTATGCCACATCCAGATAAGCCAGCCACTTGATCTTCACCGGAATCACAAAATACAGCATAAGCTGCATATCCGGATAACTGGCCGCAAAAGCCAGGAAGATGGACAGGTTGATATAATATGTGGAGATGGCAGCCATTCCGTACAGGGAGTTCATTGGTCCCTGAATAAAATAGAGCAGAAAAGCACCAATGATCGTACTTAAAATACCTCCTAAGATATAGACATTATATCTGAAATCTCCCCATGTCTTCTCAAGAGAAGTTCCCAGGGAATAATACAATGCAAGCATAATGATCGTAAAAATATTAAGACTGGAAGGCGGGATCAAAAGCCAGCTCACAAGTCTCCATATCTGTCCGTGCAGAATGTGGGCAGGACTCAGCATCAGATAAGCGCTGAAAGGAATTCCTGTAACGTTGCCCAGAAAATAAAGCACATATCCGATCACATAAAGCAGGATGATGTACTTTGTCAGATTCCTGATAGCGAAACGCCCGCATTTCCTTTCCATTTTGTTCAAAAAATTCATATATTCTCCTCGTTTCTAATCTTATCTTTCCCCCCTCAGGGAAATCGGTACTGCACTGCCGCAATACCGAAGATATACCGTTTTATTAACTTAAAACAGGTTCTTCTTGGAGAAGATCAATGCAACCAGTAAGCTCAGTACCAGAGACAGTACGATCACAATGACAAACCCGTAGGGACTCCCCGCAAAGGGCATCCCGGATGTGTTTACATTCATGCCGTACGCACTGAAGATCATTGTCGGAATGGACATGACGATGGTTACGGTTGCCAGAAACTTCATGACAATATTCAGATTGTTTGAAATAACCGATGCAAAGGCATCCATCATTCCGCTCAGAATACCACTGTAAATATTGGCCATCTCTATGGCCTGCTTGTTCTCCACAATGACATCCTCCAGAAGGTCTGTGTCATCGGGATACTGTTTGATCCGTTCCACTTTCAAAAGCTTCTCCAGCACCACCTCATTGGAACGCAGGGATGTGGTAAAGTACACCAGGGACTTTTCCAGTTCCAGAAGCTCGATCAGTTCCTGATTCCTGGTGGATGCGTGAAGCTTCTCCTCTACTTCCTCACTCTTTTTATCTATGATGCGCAGATAATGCAGGAACATACTGGCATTGTTATAAAGGATCTGCAGGATAAATCTGGTCTTCATATAGGTATAGAAGTTCCGCACACGGCCGTCCATGAATTTGCCAAGTACAGAGGTATCCTCCAGACACACAGTGATGATCATCTCATTTGTCACGATGATCGACAGAGGGATGGTTCCGTACCAGTCCTTGTCACCCCTCTCCTCAATGATGGGGGTGTCTACCAGGATGAGCGTGTAATTGTCCTCCACTTCTATACGGGAGCGCTCTTCCTCATCCAGAGGTGCTCGCAGATCGTCAACCTCTATCTGGTACTTGTTGGAAACTTCAAAAATTTCTGTGGCTGTGGGATCTGTGAGAGCAATCCAGCATCCCTCTGTGGCTTCTTCCACCTGATGTATTTTTCCATCTATTGTTTTAAAAATTCTGATCATGTTATCTCCCTTCATGCCCCATAAACGGGCACAAAGATTCAGATGCGCCTGCCTATGGGGTTTCTACTCTTTATTTTATTGTCTTGATTCGATTTCCCGGGACAAGGCCCACCTTCCATGATAACACTTCCTTTCTCTTATTCTTCCTCACATTTATGGAAGATTATACTATTTGGTGTCTCTACCTTCAAAGGTTTCCCTTTCATAACCAGCAGTTTATTCTCATAATCAATGGTAAACGTGGTGATAGAGTTGGATTCATGGTTCACAACTGCCAGATGTTTTCCGTCGGGGAATACCTCCAGGTCTTTGGGATACTCACCGCTGATCGGCAGTATAAACTGTTTTTCCAGACTGCCGGTCTCCTCATCCACTTTATACATGGATGCCGTATCTTCCCCTGCTGTGGAGCAGAACAGATACTCACCGTCCGGTGACAGGCACATGCCGGATGTGGCATCATGGGTCTCATCATCATGGGACGCCAGCGTGCTCTCTGTCTGGATCAGCTCGAAAACGGGGTTCTTGCCGCTTCCGTCATAACGATACACCTGTACTTCATTGCTCAGCTCAAAATTCAGGAATGCAAACTTGCCGTTGGGACTGAATTTGATCAGTCTCGGCCCGGATTCTCTTACACAGCGCAACACATCCACAAGCTCTAACTTGCTGGTCCTGGCATTGACACGGTAAATTTTCATCTGGTCAATCCCGTTGTCCACAGCACAGAGATACTTTCCATCCGGTGTAGGACGCACACAGCTTACATGGGGACGGAAATTTCTCTCCGCAACACTTCCCAATCCTCTGTGGAATACCCCGTCCATGACACTTCCCAGACGTCCGTCCCTGTGGGTATGTACCACGGTAACTTTACCGTCGTGATAACCTGCCACATAGAGATATTTCCCTTCCTTGTCCGTGGACAGGTGGCAGCCTCTCATTCCGTCAATGTCTACTTTATTAATAAAGGTAAGATCTCCGTCCGAATCAATCGAAAATACGGCAACTCCTTCGTCGGCAATGGAATAGAGATATTTCCCATTTAATGATATGGCCAGGTGGGAGGAATTATTTACAGGAATGACTTTTCTCTCTGTAAGTGTCCCCTCTTCTACATTTACATCATATAAATGGATTCCGATACTGCTTCCATGGGTATACGTTCCAACATATGCAACATACTTCTCTTTCATTTATGCAATACCCTCCTGTTTTATTCTGATTTTCCCCGTTTGGCAATGATTTCCTGCCGCTATCCGTGGTCTACCGACATTCTACCACAAACTTTTTCTTTATACAATGCAATTCCCGCCAAATTCGCAACATTTATGTTGACAAGGTTTGTGGGTTTAGTATAATGAAATTCAGAGTCTTTCCACGGAAGAGCCGGTTTGGAAGGACAAATTTAGCATTATTTCATATCACGTAAAGGAGAACGCGAATGAATCATACACTGGTGGATTTAATTGACATTTCCAAAGGATTTGGCGATCAGATTGTTCTGGACAAGCTGAATCTGTCCATCCGGGAAAATGAATTTCTTACCCTTTTAGGCCCCAGCGGCTGTGGTAAGACAACTACTCTCCGTATCCTGGGCGGTTTCGAGACGCCGGATTTCGGACAGGTTATTTTTGACGGAGAGGATATTACCAATCTTCCGCCCAACAAGCGAAATCTGAACACCGTATTCCAGAAATACGCGCTGTTCTCCCATATGAATATAGAAGAAAACATTGCTTTTGGTTTAAAAATTGCCGGAAAGAGCAACGCTTATATCAAAGACAAGATCAAATACGCACTGAAGCTGGTAAATCTTGAAGGCTTTGAAAACCGCCTGCCTGATTCCCTGAGCGGCGGACAGCAGCAGCGTGTGGCCATTGCCCGTGCGATCGTAAATGAGCCGCGTCTTCTGCTTCTGGACGAACCTTTGGGCGCCCTGGATCTGAAGCTGCGCCAGGACATGCAGTATGAGCTGATCCGCCTGAAAAACGAACTGGGCATCACCTTTATCTACGTGACCCATGACCAGGAAGAAGCCCTTACCATGTCAGATACCATTGTGGTCATGAACCAAGGGTATATCCAGCAGATGGGTTCCCCTGAGGATATCTACAATGAGCCGCAGAACGCATTTGTAGCCGACTTTATCGGTGAGAGTAATATTATAGAAGGTACTATGCTTGAGGACAGGCTGGTGAAGATCCTGGGTGCCAAGTTCCCCTGTGTGGACGAAGGCTTCGGCCGTAACAGGCCCGTGGATGTTGTCATCCGGCCTGAGGATGTGGACCTGGTAAAGCCCGAGGAGGGCACGATCCAGGGCGTAGTCTCCCACCTGATCTTCAAAGGTGTCCACTATGAGATGGAGGTCCAGGCAAACGGATTTGAATGGCTGGTACACAGCACTGACATGTTCCCTGTGGGCCAGAAAGTCGGCATCCATGTTGACCCCTTTGACATCCAGATCATGCACAAGCCGGTATCGGAAGACGAGGAGGCCATAGGAGTGAATGAATAGAAAAAAATTACTGACCGGACCTTATTTTTTCTGGGCCGTGGCATTTATTCTGATTCCCCTTGCCATGGTCTTATATTATGGTCTGACAGATGTGGACGGGCATCTGACTTATGAAAATCTTCTGGCGATCGGAACTGTGGAGAATTTCAAGGCCCTGTGCCTCTCTTTGCTGCTCTCTATTGTCAGCACAGTCATCTGTCTGTTGTTAGCCTACCCCCTTGCCATGATTTTATCCGGCATGAAGGTGAATCAGACCAGTTTTATCGTGTTGATCTTCATCCTTCCCATGTGGATGAACTTTCTGCTGCGCACTATGGCGTGGCAGACTTTGCTGGAGAAAAACGGCGTGATCAATCAGTTTTTAAATTTTCTTCACCTGCCCTCCATCCAGCTCATCAATACGCCTTACGCCATCATACTGGGCATGGTGTACAACTTCCTGCCCTTTATGGTGCTGCCGCTGTACAATGTTCTGTCCAAGATTGACAAAGACGTTATCTCTGCAGCCAGAGATTTGGGTGCCACGGAGCTGTACACCTTCAGGAAGATCATCTTTCCTCTCAGTCTGCCCGGTGTTGTAAGCGGCGTCATCATGGTATTTGTACCTGCTCTCACAACCTTTGTCATCTCCGATCTGTTGGGCGGCAGCAAGATCCTGCTCATCGGAAATGTCATCGAACAGAAATTCAAGCAGGGCAGCAACTGGCATGTGGGAAGCGGACTCTCCCTGGTATTGATGGTCTTTATCCTGATCAGCATGGTGGTTACCACAAAGTATGACAAAGACGGGCAAGGAGGTATGTTCTGATGAAGAAGACAGCCAGAAATATCTATTTGGCGCTTATTCTGATCCTCATGTACGCGCCTATTGTGACACTCATGATCCTCTCCTTCAACGCCTCCAAATCCCGCTCCAAATGGGGCGGATTCACCTTGAAATGGTATGGCTCCCTGTTCCGGGATGACGCCATCATGAGTGCCCTTTACAATACGCTGGTCATTGCGTTTTTATCTGCAATACTGGCAACTTTGATCGGAACCTGCGCCTCTATCGGCATCAATTCCATGAAGAGCAGGTGGCGCACAGTTTTCATGGGTGTGACTAATATCCCTATACTGAATTCCGATATTGTGACAGGTATTTCCCTCATGCTTTTGTTCATTGCATGCCGGTTTACCCTTGGTTTTTCTACGATCTTAATGGCGCATATAACGTTCAACATTCCCTATGTGATCCTGAGCGTTATGCCTAAGCTGAAGCAGACCAACAAGAGTACCTATGAGGCTGCCAGGGACTTGGGTGCAGGCCCTTTCCAGGCGTTTATGAAAGTGGTATTCCCGGATATACTGCCCGGTGTGCTGTCAGGATTTCTCATGGCATTTACCATGTCCCTGGATGATTTTATCATCACCCATTTCACCAAGGGACCGGGGGTGGATACCCTGTCAACCAAGATATATTCCGAGGTGCGAAAGGGTATAAGGCCTGAGATGTATGTGCTCTCCACCCTGCTCTTTTTATCTGTCATGGTCATCATGATACTGGTAAATTCAGCGCCTAAAGAACCGGATAAAAAGCGCTCCTCAGACCTTGATAAAAAGAAGCTTCCTCTCCGTCAGGTAATCCCGGCAGCCCTTGTTATCCTTGTGGCAGGGGCCGGATTTTTCTTCCATCTGGGAAACAAGGGAAGTGTGTCGGATGAAAAGCTCATTGTCTACAACTGGGGGGAATATCTGGACCCTGAAGTCATAGATATCTTCCAGGAGGAGACCGGTATAACGGTTACCTATGAGGAGTATGAAACCAACGAGATCATGTATCCCAAGATCATGTCAAAGGCCATTGCCTACGATGTGGTCTGCCCCTCTGATTATATGATCCAGCGTATGCGTGAAAACGATCTGCTGGCTGAGATCAACTGGGACAATGTGCCCAATATCAAAAATATTGATCCGACTTATATGGAACAGTCTCAAAGCTTTGACCCGGAAAACAAATACTCGGTGCCTTACTGTGTGGGCACTGTAGGTATCCTCTATAACAAAACCATGGTCAAAGAACAGGTGGACAGTTGGAATATACTGTGGGACGAGAAATATAAAGACAGCATTCTCATGCAGGATTCTGTACGGGATGCCTTCGCAGTGGCTTTAAAGCGCAGAGGTTATTCTCTGAACTCCCTGGTCGTGGATGAACTGATTCAGGCTACTGATGATCTGATCGCTCAAAAACCGCTGGTCCAGGCCTATGTAGTAGACCAGGTAAGAGATAAAATGATTGGAAATGAGGCTGCATTGGGTGTGATCTATTCCGGTGAAGCCCTCTATACCCAGAGGGAAAATCCCTCCTTGGAATATGTCATTCCCAAGGAGGGGACCAATGCATGGATCGATTCCTGGGTTATTCCCTCCAATGCGCAGAACAAGGAAAACGCGGAGAAATTCATCAATTTCCTCTGCCGTCCCGATATTGCTCTGATGAACTTTGAATACATCACCTACGCGACACCTAACAAGGCAGCCAGAGAACTGATCGAAGATGAGAGCATCCGAAACAGCAGGGTACTCTTCCCGGAAGCAGAGGATCTGCAGGGAAGTGAAACCTTCCAGTTCCTTGGCGATGAGGCAGATTCCTATTATAATGAGCTTTGGAACAAAGTTAAATCCAAATAAGAAGCTGCTGCCTGCAATAGATATAGGAGTTTTTATGAATCGGATACTGATTTACAGAATAAGCGAAAAGGATTCCCCCTGCACGGTGGAATCCTTTTTAAAAGCCAGGGGATACTCCCGGCAGATCATCATACAATTAAAGAAAAACAGCGACAGCATAAAAGCAAACGGCAGGTGGGCCTATATAAAGACCATGCTCCACACCGGAGATGAGCTGATGATATTCTTGGAAGAACCCCAGTCATCAGAACACATTCTTCCGGTACCTCTCCCGCTCTCTGTCGTGTACGAGGATGAGGATATTCTGGTGGTTGACAAGCCCGCTGATATGCCCGTGCATCCCTCCATCAACAATTATGACAACACTCTGGCAAATGCCGTTGCATACTATTACCAATCTGACAAAGAGCCATTTGTCTTTCGCTGCATCAACCGTCTGGACCGGGATACCACCGGCCTGCTGATCGTGGCTAAAAACGCCCTGAGTGCCTCCATATTGTCTGCACAGATGAAGGAACGGCAGATCCACAGGACCTATCTGGCTCTCTGTGACGGAACCCTCCCTTCCTCCCAGGGAACCATAGACGCCCCCATTGCCAGAAGAGAAGGTTCTGCCATTGAGCGGTGCGTAGACTTTGAAAACGGAGAACGGGCGGTCACCCACTACCGAGTATTGGAGACATGCAGTCAAGTCACACTGGCTGAACTGCGTCTGGAGACAGGGCGCACCCATCAGATCCGGGTGCATATGCAGTACCTGGGCGCCCCCTTTATGGGGGATTATCTCTATCACCCAGATTTCACCAGGATCTCCAGAGTTGCCCTGCACTCCTCCGCCTTGGAATTCATCCATCCCATAACCGGAAAACTCATGCGGTTCCATGTACCGCTGCCTGAGGATATGGAAAAGGCCAGGCAGCCCGCGTGATGTAACGAAAACTCAGCGCATACAATCCCCCTTTTTACATGATCCTGCTGCTTTTGTATGCAGGAAATTGGGAATAAATTAACACACCATTTTTCTGTTTCATTCTTTTACAGAAGTGCTATAATGAAAATTATAGTTACGATACACAGCTCTGCAAAAAACGCAGTTCTGTGAATCGCAACAAATTATAAACTATATATGTATTTATACATTATATTGGAAAGCTGTCCTGCCTCTGGAGCCGGGCAGTCCCGCCAATATTGATCAAGGGAGGAATTCAAATGACTAAAGTTAAGATTGAACCGGGTATCTGTAAATTTTCCACTCTCGTCACTGCCACCGCATCAGAAGATGAAGAGACCGAAGTCACCATAAAAGTTGCCAGCGGCTGTCCCAGCGTCAAAAAAATGATGGAAGAACTTGGAAACACCTTTGATGCCTACGAGGTCTGTCTCGTCAAGCCGGGTGCAGGACCCTTCTTCGAGTATGCCGGCAAAAGCTTCCCCGTACATGCAGGATGTCCTGTCATCGCAGGGATCACTAAATGCATTGAGGCCGAGGCCAATCTGGCGCTGAAGGCAGATGCATCTATCACATTCCTGGACGCAGAATAAATTTCCGGCTTCAGAATCAGGAAAGGGGGTTTCCTCTCTCTGTGCCAAGCATGCAAAAGCCGGGCGGAACATAAACCTCCGCCCGGCTTTCACATGCTAAAAATATGAAACCCTGCCTCTTACAGCATTCTGATCCTGGGCACCTCATCAATATGAAGATATCTTCCCAGTGTCTTTACAATAATATCATGGTTGATATAGTGATTCTGATTAGTCACCATAATGGCGCCTACCACGCCTACTTCCTCCACACGCACAGGGAAACCGCCTCCCATGCAGGAAAACTCTTTCGGATCCAGGGCGATATCCACCATGGTCTCCTCATTCTTCTGCAGCTCACTGTATACCAGAAGGCTGCTCTTTTCCAGCGTACGGACTGTATTGAATGTCCTGTCCATCCAGCGGTCATTGTTCAGATTGGTTGTATTCCCCGCGTATTTAAATACTGTGTAGCCATTATTCCTGCGGATGGATACAGCACAGTCCAGACCCCTTCGTCTGCTCTCCGCCACAAGCATCATTCCCAATTCCCATGCATCCTCGTTTGTAAAATGCGAAAACTGGAGTATCTCCTCCTGCATACTGAGTACGGTGATCACTTCATCCATTGTCATATACATTCCCTCCTGTACAAGATTTGTAACAGTTCCGTATCTTCCCTGTTACGGTAATTCAAATATATGCCGCGGCTGGCCCGCGGCGCAGCTTAACGGATCCTATCCGGAAATCCCACTTTCCGCTGTACCTTACGCAGCGTTTTGTTGGCAAAATAGCTGGCTTTTTCGGCATTCTCCTTGATGATGGAATCAATGTATGCCTTATCCTTTTCCAGTCTCGCAACCTCATCCTGTAAAGGTTTCAGAACACTTACGACAGCCTCACCCACAGCCATCTTCAAATCCCCATATCCTCTGCCCTCAAATTCGCGCAGCGCTTCATCAGTTGTCTTACCGGTACATGCACAGTAAATATCCAGCAGGTTTTTAAGTCCCGGCTGTTCCTCTCTGTATGCGATACAAGCCTCGGAGTCTGTCACGGCACGTTTGCATTTACGCATGATCGTATCCGGGTCATCCATGAGATAGATACTGCCATTGGGATTTTCATCTGACTTGGACATCTTTTTGGAAGGCTCCTGCAGACTCATGATCTTTGCGCCCACTTTGCCGATATAAGCTTCGGGAATCGTGAACACATCCCCGTAAATATTGTTAAAACGGGTGGCAATATCACGTGTCAGCTCTAGATGCTGCATCTGGTCAATACCCACCGGAACCACATCTGCCTGATAGAGCAGAATGTCAGCAGCCATCAATACTGGGTAAGTGAAAAGCCCTGCATTGATATTGTCCGCATGTTTTGCAGATTTGTCTTTAAACTGTGTCATACGGCTCAGCTCACCCATATAAGTAAAACAGTTTAAGATCCAAGCCAGCTCCGCATGTCCTGATACATGGGACTGGTAGTAAATGCAGTTTTTCTTTGGATCCAGTCCTGCCGCAATATATAATGTCAGAAGTGCACGGGCTCTTTTGCGAAGAGTAGCCGGGTCCTGACGCACAGTTATGGAGTGCATGTCCACAACGCTGTAAAAGCACTCATATTCATCACTCAATGTCACCCAGTTTTTCAGCGCTCCCAGGTAGTTTCCAAGTGTCAGGTTTCCGGTTGCCTGCATTCCGCTGAATAATACTTTTTTATCGTTGATCATCTTAATGTCCTCCAGAAATTTACTACGTTAAATTGTATCATTCCGCCCGTACAAAGTCAAATCTTTATAACCAAATCCCTGTAAAATGGTCCGCCGGCAGCCGGATTTCTAAAAAAGAAGGATGCAGCCTGGCGGTAATGCAGCGCTGCACCAGGTTTTCCTGGCGTTAACCGCGCCTGCCGGCATACATCCTTATATCAAATATGTTAGTATGAATTTATCTTATTTTTATAGGACACCTGCATTCTTTCCATCGCATATTCTCCGATCAGCCAAAAACAAGGTCCAAACCAGACACTTTTCTGTCCCGCAAGCAAAAGGGCGTTTTCTCCTGCAAAACAGATGGTGACCAGCAGTAAGATCCAGGAAAATAGTATCCCTGCCGCCGTCTCCCCTGCCCCTGCCTTTTTCTGTGTCCTGCACCTGACAGCGTATAACCCCCAGGTCAAAACACAGTATATTAAACAGGAAAAGAAGGGGCGGAGCACAAGAAGCTCCAGGCTCGTCTTTTTCGTTTGAAGAAGCAGTTTGAAATTATCCTGTATCTGCTGCGTCATGTGTTTCCAGAATGTAAAGTCTGACCATTTTGTTGGCACCACATCCCTGGTCAGGCCGGAAGATTTCCAAAAAAGCATGAAAAATAGGACTGTCATCAGTATCATCACTGCCCACAAGGCTGCTGTCTGTATCCGTCTGCCCCTCTGCGCCCTCATAATTCCTGTGATCTGCCCTGCCATTCTGAGAAAGATCACCACTGGAAGACAGAATATCAGCAGCTTTGCGCAGGCTGCAAAATACTTTCGCTCCAGTACCTTTCCCTGTATTGCGTGGCGTAGAAGAAATGCCTGAACCGGATTTTCCGAAGATTGGACTTCCGTATTCGCCTCATATGCTATGGTGTCAAGGACACTGTCTCCCTCCCTGACTGCCTGTACGGCTGCGGTCCCCTCCATCCCCCTTAAAATCCCCCGGACAGTCAGAATTCTTCCCCGGTAAAGAATCTCCTCCCCCATCACATCTTTGCTTCCGAACAATTTGTAAGCCATATCCTCAGACAGAAGACAACTCTCCTCGTCCTCCCCGTACAGAGGCGCCGATGCCGGCAGTAATCCCCGGGTCTCCCCCAGCACCTCAAGGACAAAGGCTGTCTCCACTCTTTCCAGTTTCCTGCTTTCCAGATACTCTTCCTCCCTCTCCCCCCAAAAGGTGCAGGATGCAGGAAATTCCTGTTTTTGCTCCTCCTGCCGGATAAACTCTGCCTCCTCATAGGTCCAGGTACCCTTCGTCTTTTTTACGGAAACCCCTTCACTGTATTTCTCTGTACCCATGGCAGCGGCCTCTGCCAGAAACCAGCAGAGAAGCAGCAAACCTAAAACTACAAACCGAAAGACAGCACCTTTCCCGCCGCTCATGTTTCCCGCAGGCGTATTCTGCTGCCCGCACCAATGTTCCTGTCAGATCCTGTGATTATCCGGTCATCCGGCAGAAGGCTGCTGCCCTCCAGCGCTGCATAGGTACTGTTTTTATCCTTCACGACCACGTCTTTTCTGGCGGCTGTCAGTTCTGTGCCCAGAACCGTCTCCTTTTCCTCCGCGACCAGTACATAATATTTAGAGTTTTCCATATGCAGGGCTTCCACAGGAATACAGGTGTCCTGTACCTTTTCCTTACGCATACTGGTCATTTTTGCCGCAGCCCCGATCTCCAGGGTATCAGCGGGAAGCAGGACCGTCACATTAAGTTTTGTCTTATCCTCTCCATCCGGTGTAATGCTCTCCACTTCCAGATTATCAATGTCCTTTTGGCCGTCCGCAGGGGACAGCCTGACCGGGTCTTTTCTGGCTATATATTTTTCCAGGCTCTTGTCTATCTGCATGACAAATCTGCACCCTGAGCTTAAATCTGCCAGTGTCATGATCGCCGTATCCGGTGTATTATCACCTGCTGAAACCTTCAATTCCGTCACCACACCCTTCACCGGAGACAGAATCTGCCCCTGATCCTCCTTCAGTTTTTCCAGCTTTTCAAGACTTTTCTTCTTCGCATCCAGATCCAGGTTATTTATCTTTTCCGTGCTGTCAGTGCCTTCAGCAGCCCCCGCATCCTCCAGCGCTCTGCCGGCCTGTATCTCCCCGTCCTCTTTGGCCTTCACAGCTTCCTCTAAGGCCTGTCTTTTTGCTTCTATATCAGCCAGAAGCTGTGCTTCCTGCTCTTTGGCACTCTGTTCCCCTGCCGCCTTTATACTGTTTTCCGCCTCCGAAAGAGCATTCTGCGCCTCTAAAAGGGCCTGGGATGCCTCCTGAAACCCCTGTTGTGCGTCAGTAAGCTCCCGGGCATTCTCCTGCTCCACACGTGTCCTGATCTCCCCCTTCTCAGCCTCTGTCAAAGGACCTTTTTCTTCCTCCGCCAGACGGATTTCCTCTGAGATCTCTTCCTCCGTCTTCTTAAGCAGGGTATCTATCCGGCTCTGCATTTCGGAGAGTTCTTCCTCCCGCTCTCTGCAAAGCTGCTGCAGTGTTGAGACATCCCCATCTTCGCCGCCGCTTTCTTCCTGCTGCGTCTGATAGAATTCCTCCAGCTTTTCCTCCGCCTCTGCAAGTGCTGCCTGCGCCTGCGCCACCCGTTTTCCCCCTTCGGTCTCTGCCCTCTCATAATCCTCCATGGCTCTTTGGGCCTGTACCGATTTTTTCTGTTGCTCTGCTTTCTTTTTACTGTCCAGATCCTGATTGTTAAATTCCAGCTTTTTTATCTCCGCAGTCAGGTTTTCAATCTGTTCCTCAATGTCTTCCATCCTGAGCTGCATGAGGAGTTCCCCTTCTTCCACCTGCCTGCCCTGTACGGCAAACAGAGTCTCCACCATAATACCCGGTTCCGTGCTGATAGCCCTCTCCAGATTCTCCTTCACCGTCCCGTCTCCCTCCACGGTATGTTCGATGACCTTGGCGGAGATCTTTTCCACATCCACCTGCGCTACCGTCACACTGTCGGCAGCTCTGGATATGACAGTAAATGCCATCATCATTACCAGGAATATAGTCAGCATAAAAAATGCTCTCTGTCTCAGGCTTTTCATCCCTTTTGATCCTATCATCTCTCCACCTCTATTCCTTCACCGCTGCTGCCACGATCCCCTGCTCCAGATAATCCTGTCCGCCCAGGAAAATAAAAAGGGCCGGCAGAAGCACCACCACAGAGGCCGCAAATGCCCCGGGTGCTTCCAAAATCCCGATATCCGGCAGATACAGGGAAAGGGGCCACAGCTCTTTATTTTTCAAAAATGTGAGGGGCTGTTCAATGAGATTCCAGCATTCCAGAAATCCCAGAACCAGCGCAGAGCAAATACCCCCGGACCCCAGAGGAAGCCCCATATACAGGAATATCTTCCCTTCGCCTGCCCCGTCTATCCTGGCGGATTCCACCACAGCCTCCGGTATGCCGGTAAAAAAACGGTACATGATAAATACCGGAAATGTAGAAAATGCCCCCGGAAGGATCACCGCCCAGAGTGTATCCATAAGGCTCAGCCGGTCAAGCACCAGGTAATTCGAAAGCATTGTCACCTGAAAGGGCATCATCATCAGTGTGATATATACTGTGAACACCGGCTTCTTCAGAGGAAAATCATATCTGGCAAATGCCCACGCCGCAGGCACTCCCACCAGGAGCTGTCCCAGAAGGATTCCCGCTGTGATGCGTATGGAATTCCAAAACATCACAAAATATCCCGGGGAATCCAGCAGCAGCTCAACATACGCCCGCAGTGTGGGGTACATGGGAAACAGACGAAACGCCGCATATCCGTCTCCCTTTGCCAGAACCGGTGACAGATACCCCGCCAGCTCCTGCTTTCCCATCAAGGAACCCGCCAGAAGAAAAAGTACCGGATACGCTGCTGCCAGTGCAAAAATCCCTAAAACCACAAAAATAACCTTTTTCATTCCAGTCATTCCTCTCTGCCCCAGGCCCTTTGCAGAAGCAGGATCAGTATCATAACTGCCAGAAATGTTATCACTGCCCCTGCTGCCATCTTGTCAAGCGAAAGCTCCCGAAACCAGTTATTAAATACATGCTGCAGCAGATACATACTGTCATGGGGATAATCTCCTGCCACCAGGTACGCCTCACGGAACACTTTAAAAGAGTTCAGAAAGGAGAGAACTGTGATGGTATAAAAAACAGGCATCAGATTGGGCAGTGTGATCCTGAAAAAGCAGTCCAGGCTGCCGGCGCCGTCCACTTTGGCGGCTTCATACAGATTTTCCGGTATGGCGGCCAGACCCGCGCTCCACAAAATGATATCATACCCCATATTTTTCCACAGATAGCTGACGACCAGCACCCAGAACGCGGCACTGCTGTTCATCCAGTCCTGCGTCGATAAGTGTACCCTGCTTAAGAAGGCACTCAAAAACCCCTGGCTGTGAAATAAAAACTTCCACAAAAGCACAATAGATGCCACCGGAATGGCCATGGGGATCAGATAAAAATTTTTCAGTATCCTCCCTTTTTTCCCAACTCCTGAAAGCAGAACCGCAACTCCCAGTGAAAGCAGTAACAGAAGGGGAATACAGATAAAAGCAAACCGCAAGGTGTTCTTCACTGCCAGCAAAAAGGCGGAATTGTGAAACAGTTCCAGATAATTTCCGATTCCTTTGAACTCTATCCCCATGGCATCCAGAAAGGAACGCCTGATCACATCCGCAAAGGGTATCAGGACAAACAGCGCCACTCCTCCAAGGCTTGGCAGCAAAAATGCTGCCGCCGCCCTGTTTTGTCTGTTTCTTCCCGTTTTCATTCTGTTGTGACGCCTCATAGCCCGCTCCCCTTTACTCTGCCAGATAGAGATTCACCTTCCGTATGATATTACTGCAGGTCTCATCCAGGCTCAGGCCCTCATTCAGGTATTTATCTCCCTGCTCCTTTACTGCATTCCAGATGGTGTCATCTGTGGAGGCCGGAATCTCAGCTTTTTCCAAAAGTGATTTCAGCTTATCCAGCTCTTCCTCCTTTGGCCAGCTCATATTCAGTGATGACATACTTCCTGAAGCGTCTGACATGGTAATGGAAGCACCTCCCCCGTCTCCTCCGTATGTTTGTTTTCCAAGCTCCAGCGTCTTCTCATAGCCCTTCTGATTAATGGGGAAGGCTGTACTTAATGTGCTCTGTACTTCCTCTCCCAGCAGTGCCTTCAAAAAGTCCGCTGCAAGCTCTTTCTCGCTGCTTTTGCTGCTGATCCCCACATTTCGATAGGGAAGATATACACTTTTTCCCTGGGCTTTCATTTCTGCATAGTCCAGATCAAAGGCCTGGTTCACACCCAGAATCTCTACAAGCTGCCCCACTGAGCCGATCCAGCCTGCACCTGCTTTCGATGTCTGGCTCAGCAGTGCCATGGCCTGCAGGCGCAGTCCGTCAATGTCGGATACCACACCGTTTGCAGCACTGAAATACCCGATGGAATTTTCCTGCTCATCCTGGGTAACCGGTTCCCCGTAAATGGTTTTCATGTTTTCCAGGAAAGCTCTCAGCGCCTCTTCATCCAGAGTGCCGTCCTCTTTTTTCAGGTCTGTGCTCTCCAGACGATAGAAAATTTCCAGAAGCATTTCGGAATCCGTGGGTATCATGACACGCCCTAAATCCGGGTTTTCCTCTCTAATGCTGCTAATCTCCTCTGCCAGTGTTTTCAGACTTTCCGCTGCATTTACAAGAGACTCCTCTCCCTGGACAGCCGGGATCAAAAAGCCCAGGGGAACTGCATAAATTTTGTCATCCCTCTCATAGGTCTTCATGATGTTCTCAAACAATCCATCTTCCTGATCCGCTGACTCCACCGTATCCGTTATATCCTCCAAAAGTCCCTTTTGGATATAATTCTCCACAGGCATTCCGTCCAGGATCAAAATATCCGGTCCCTTGCCCGCCATAATGTCTGTATTCAAAGTGCGGAGTGCATCGGAGACTGTAACTGAATCCTCACCGCTCATACCAATTTCCAGATTCACATAGACGTTTGGATTCTGACTCTGGTATACGGAAATCGCCTGTCTCAGCACAGGGCAGTCCTCCAAAGAATATACCTTGATCTCCTTCTCCGGCACGGAGGATGTATCTGCGGAGTAAGTATAGCGGTAAATCTTGTACTCTGCGTCTATAGAGCACGCCACAAGAAAGCTGTCATCCTCCATAACTGCCAGAGATATGAGCATAGCTTTTGGATTTCCTATGGAAGCAAGACTTCCATTGACTGCCTGTTCCACCACGGTACCGCCGAAAACATGTCTGTAAATGCCGCTCTCTGCACAGTAAAACAGCATATCCTCCTCTTTTCCATGGCCAAAGACCACACTGTTTCTTAACTTCATCTGCTCACTCTCAAGCTCACTTAATAGCTGGTCAGAAAGCGTTTTGTCCGCTTCGGCGGACTCCCCGGTTTTCATATCATAGGCTTTCAGTCCCTTGTCAGTGAGAAGCAAAAGGGTATTCCCCATGTCCGCTGTCTGCTGAACATTATCACTCAATTCCATTGTCTGTTCCACATGTCCGGTGTCCGGATCGATCACACACACCGTTCCATAGGTATATGTGGCGATGAGCTTCTTACCTTCAGAAAATCTCAGCCCGGTGATCATTTTCATATTGTCTGTTTCCTCCACGTCAAGTGTCAGATTCTGCAGTTCTCCCCCCTTTTTTGCATATAAGAGGGAAAAGTTCTGGGATACGACTACCTCTGCCGCCTCCTGCATGGCAGAAACAGCAATGTCTCCACTCCCGCTGATACAGGCCCAGTCTATGTAGGCACACTCGGAAAGCCTGAGTCCTTCCGGCAGGATATCCTCCTCCCAGCTTTTTCCTGAATCCTCTGACTTCCACAGACAGCGTTCTCCTGTGTCCTTATCCTCCGTAAAAAGTGACAGGCTGTTGTCATCCAGTCTCTCCATGGCCAGGATCTTACCTGTGTTCCCGGGGAGGGCTATATCCTCCTCCAGATAACGTCCCTTAGCACCTTCCGCGCTCTTATCCTCACTTTGTTTCCCGCATCCTGCAAGACCTGCCACAGCAATGGCGAGAGCCGCTGTCAGGCATACTGCTTTTTTTATGTATCGGTTCATGTTTCTCCTCCTGTCTCTCATTTGCGTTTATCTTATCATCCCATTCTCTAAACATTCTCTAAGATCATCTCTAATTTTTCTTACATTTTTAGAGATAACTTAAAGATTCCTGTGTTATACTTCAAATAAATAAAAAACCGGAGGATATATTTCTTATGAGGATTTTAATAATAGAAGATGACCGCAAACTCTGCGATTCCCTGAAATTCCAGTTAGAAAAGGAGGGGATTCTCACGGATTTATGTTATGACGGGGAGGACGGGCTGGATTATATCCGGCAGCGCACCCATGATCTGATTCTTTTGGACCGCATGCTTCCCTCCATGGATGGACTTACCGTCCTGGAGAAAATGCGCTGGGAGGGCATTTCCACACCTGTCATTTTAGTCACAGCACTGGGAGAGCTTTCAGATAAGATCACAGGGCTTAACCAGGGAGCCGACGATTATCTGGTCAAGCCCTACGATTTTCAGGAGCTTCTGGCACGTATCCGCTGTATCACCCGTCGCCCGGGTAATCTGGAGATGTCAGGAGATATCACTTTTGGCGATGTCACTTACCACCCCGCACAAAAACAGCTTCTCTGCGGTTCCAAGACACTGGTTTTATCAAAACGAGAAGGCGCGCTTCTGGAGTTTCTTCTCAGAAACCCGGGCCAGACCCTTCCACGTCTCATGATCCTGTCCCGCGTGTGGGGACCCAACGCGGAGGTGGAGGAAGGCAATCTTGACAACTATATCCACTTTATCCGCCGACGTCTCAGGACCGTGGGAAGCGCCCTTACACTGCGCACAGTCCGGGGGATCGGCTACTGTCTGGAGGTGAGCCATGATTAGAAAAGAAGGGAGACCGCCACACCCACCCTTGGTCCGTAAAATGCGTATCCGGCTCACTTTGCTCTGCCTGGCTGTCACAGGACTCATTCTGGCTGCTGCCACCTGCCTGTGTCTCTACTTTTCCGAATCCGGGATCGCAAAGAACGGAAGCACTTCCTTTACCAACAGTTTAAATTCCATTCTCACACATCTGGAAAGCCAAAATACCATCACACTCCAGTGGATCGCAGGCATAGAGCAAAACCATACTACCATCCTCTCGCTGTATGACAATGGCAGACCTCTTTTCTATCAGGAGCTGCGCAGAACGCAGAAGGAAAAGGATGCCATAACCCTGGCAAAGGAGACGGCATCTTCCAGATACGGGCTGGATCTGGACGCGGCAGACACCTCATCCCTTCTGTCAAAACACGTGGAATTCCAATTTAAGACCAATGACAGGAAAGAATATCACGCCTCCGTGGTACTGCTGCCCAAGGCAAACGGTCATTTAAGCGCTGTTATCCTTCAGTCTCTGGATGCCCAGAAAAATCAGATCAACAGACAGCGCCTTGTCTTTCTGGGTGCGGATACCGCGGCGCTGCTCCTGCTTGCCGTCTTTTTCTGGATCTTCATGGGAAAAACCCTGGCACCCCTGGAGGAAAACCGCAGACAGCAGGCCCAGTTTATCGCCTCCGCCTCCCATGAACTCCGCTCCCCCCTGGCGGTCATGCTCTCCTGCCTGACTGCTGCTCAGAAAGCAGAACCCGAGGAAGCCGCCCGCTTTACAGAAACCATCCAGACGGAGGGAAAGCGAATGTCACGCCTGATCGATGACATGCTGCAGCTTGCAGGCGCAGATGCCTGTTCCTGGGATCTCATGCCCGCTCCGGTTCCCCCGGATACCTTATTGCTGGAAACCTATGAAAAATACGAATACCTGGCCAGGGAAAAAGAGCTGACCCTTCATATCCGCCTTCCCGAGGAGGAATGCCCTCCTGTGCTGTGTGATGAGGAGCGGATCGCGCAGGTACTCTCTATCCTTATGGACAATGCCCTGAGCTACACGCCTGCCCCCGGCAGCATTACACTTTCCCTGTCTTTTACTTCCGGCCACGTTTCCCTGTCCGTTGCCGATAACGGACCAGGTATACCAGATTCCGCCAAAAAACAGGTGTTCCAGCGTTTTTTCCGCCAGGATAAGGCACATACCAGCAAAGACCACTTCGGACTTGGACTCAGCATTGCCCGGGAGATTGTAAGGATACACAGAGGGCGGCTTGTCCTGTCCGACACACCGGGTGGAGGGGCTACCTTTACTATAATATTAAGGACAGCGCCGGCCTGATTCTGCTTGCATCCTGCTATCATACGGATTATAATTATTTTGCCGGCAGACTGTGCGGCTGCCATGAGGTACAGCCGCACACCCACAATAATAAAATGAGATACCCATAAAAAGGAGGACTAGTGTGAAAGAAAGTAGAGGGTAGCCAGAAAATGGCACACTGAAATAAGCTACCAGAAATGGTAACTTTTAATAGT
>OIFJ01000071.1_pt1 | contig 103832 bp, 103 predicted proteins | sample 1582011 | NCBI WGS metagenome assembly OIFJ01 (sample SAMN07501050, study PRJEB24779) | human gut metagenome | isolation source: stool | host: human infant | place: USA: Pittsburgh, PA
AGTACTGACTTGTCACATAATGTGACTTTATGAATCGACTGGTTTAATGGTTACTATTTTATTTTCAAAGTTCATTTCTTCTTATTTATCAAGGCCTTGGCCCTGTGTGTCAGTGGCGCTGTGCCCTGCTGACTTGTATTAGTATACGTCATGCCTTGCTATAAGTCAACACCTTTTTTACTTTTTATTTTTCTTATTTCTACTTCCCTTGCTATTTTATCGCTTAATCCTGTATTTTATAAGGGATAAGGCCTACAAAAATTTTTAGCGTAAAATGCTCTCAAAAGCATTTTACGCTATTATACTTACTTATTCACCTTTAATAAGCCGCTTTAAAAATCTCAAGTACCGCTTCTGCACTTAACGCTTTATACCCCTTAATCTCACCAAAGCGTGTTGCTTGTCTTGCCATTACTTCTAATTTTTCTTCCTCAATCCCTACTTCTCTTAAAGACATAGGAATTTCTAGAGATAAGAAATATTCTCTAGTCTTTTGAATAGCTTGCTTAGCTATTACATATTTATCCTGGTTCTTATCAATATCCCATACATTTACACCATATTCTACAAACTTATCTACACTTGTTTCATCTAATACATATTCCATCCAATGTGGTGTTAAAATAGCTAGACCTACCCCATGCGTAATATCATAAAATGCACTTAACTCATGCTCCATAGGATGTACACTCCAGCTACCTGCTTTGCCATAATGCATAAGTCCATTTAACGCAAGACTTGATGCCCACATGAGGTTAGCCCTTGCTTCATAATCTTCAGGACTCTCTACTGCAATTTTACCGTATTTAATACATGTTTTAAGTATAGCTTCAGCCATACGATTTTGTAAGAAAGCCCCTTCACTCCTTTCGAAATATTCTTCAAAAACATGGCTCATAATATCTGCTGTACCCGCGGCTGTCTGATATTTAGATACACTATAAGTATACTCAGGGTCTAGTATAGAAACTTTAGGTTTCATCTCTTCATGACCTGTTCCCAACTTTTCATTTGTCTCCATATTAGAAATAACTGCATAAGCATCCATCTCTGAACCTGTTGCTGCTAGTGTCAGTACCGTAATAATAGGAAGGACTTTCTTTACCTTAGATGCATCCTTTACTAAGTCCCATGCATCCCCTTCATAATTTGCTGCAGCTGCAACTACCTTAGCACAATCTAGCGTACTTCCTCCACCTACTGCAAGTACAACATCTACTCCTTCTTCTTTACAAACTTGTGCACCTTTATTAACAGTTGTAATCCTTGGGTTAGGTTCTACCCCACTAAGTTCTACTACCTCCACTCCATTATCAGCTAGTTGCTGAATAACTTTATTATAGAGCCCTATTTTTTTGATACTTCCTCCTCCGTATATAAGTAAAACCCTTTTCCCATATTGCTTGACTGTGCGTCCAAGATTCTCAATTTGCCCCTTACCAAACAGAATTTTAGTAGGAATAGAGTAATAAAAATTATTCATTTTAACATCTCCTTTTAAAGTTTTTTACTAAAACCTTCTGCATATACTACTAACAATAAACTTATCCTATGCATTTTACAAGAAGGAGGCTTTAGGTTGAAGAAATTTTCTATTATAGGCACTTTATTTGTTCTTCTTATAGGTAGCCTTTTACATTTTACGTATGAATTAAGTAATGGTAATGCTTTTGTTGCACTCTTCAGTCCTATTAATGAAAGTTTATGGGAACATTTTAAACTAGGTTTCTATTCCCTTATACTTTATGCATTAATTGCATATCCTTTTATAAAAAATAAAGCAAATAATTACTTATTTGCTTTAGGAATTTCTTCTATTATATTAAATCTTGTTATCGGACTGCTTTATTATACTTATACACACTTTACAGATAAGAGTATTTTTTGGCTTGACATTACTATTTATATACTATCAGTTATCATAGCTTTTTTTATCTTTTACAAACTTACCACACTTGCTCCACTTCCTATTATTACAAAATGGATAGGCCTTATCATCATTCTACTTACTATATCTGCTTTTATCATGTTCACCTTAAATCCACCTAATCAATTAGAATTATTCGTAGATCCAACAAAATCGTGATATGCAAAAAAGACACCCGCCATCTATCCAGACAAAGGGTGTCTTTTTTATTAAGCCGACGATCGGACTCGAACCGATAACCTGCTGATTACAAGTCAGCTGCTCTGCCAATTGAGCCACGTCGGCAAATATGAAACTCCCCGAGTAGGGTTCGAACCTACGACCCTTCGGTTAACAGCCGAATGCTCTGCCGCTGAGCTATCGAGGAATATTATTTAAAAAGTATAGGCCCGAGTGGACTCGAACCACCGACCTCACGCTTATCAGGCGTGCGCTCTAACCACCTGAGCTACGAGCCTATATTGTTTGTGTTCCGCCGCATCGCTTGGAACGTTTATTATAATACCGCATAACACGACAGATGTCAACTGGTTTTTTACATTTTTTTATTTTTATTTTTCTTTTTCTTTGTTCTACTTTATTCCACTTACCTATTTACCATATATAAAGCTTTATTATGACTTCCTTAGATGAATCTTATAGCATAATCTTTTAAGCTCCTCCATACCAGTATCTTCAAATAAGTTTTTTCTTTATTAGTTAAATCAGATACTAGTTGTTCTATGAGCTTTTCATGATGTCTATACATATTCTTAATAAACGCGCTTCTATATCTAGTATTGACAGATTGCTTGTCCTTTTTTGTGGCCTGATTATACAACCAATTTATAATCCCCATCCTTATCTCCCTCACTTCTATTTCATAGTAACATTTTACAACCTAAGACTATTTTCTGATAACTATAAAAGACTCCTAGTATCAGTAGATACTAGGAGTCTTTTATTCTAATTATTTATTATTTACCGAAGTATCTGTTTAAAAGACCTTCGAAAGCTTTACCGTGACGAGCTTCATCTTTAGCCATTTCATGTACTGTGTCATGAATTGCATCTAAACCTAATTGTTTAGCTAATGTTGCTAATTCTTTTTTACCAGCTGTTGCGCCATTTTCAGCAGCTACACGCATTTCTAAGTTTTTCTCTGTTGAAGCTGTAAGAACTTCTCCTAATAATTCAGCGAATTTTGCAGCATGTTCTGCTTCTTCATAAGCAGCTTTTTCCCAGTATAAACCAATTTCTGGGTAACCTTCTCTATGAGCAACTCTAGCCATAGCTAAGTACATACCTACTTCTGAACATTCACCTTCAAAGTTAGCTCTTAAACCTTCAATGATTCTTTCATCTACACCTTGTGCTACACCTACAACATGTTCATCAGCCCATACAAGACCTTCTGTTGATTGTTCTGTGAATTTATCTGCACCTACATGACAGATTGGACATTCAGCTGGAGCTGCATCTCCTTCGAAAACATAACCACATACTGTACATACATATTTTTTCATAATCTAATCCCTCCACTGTTTAAATTATTTATTTCAAATTGTTTGTAACTAAGAATAATTATTATATACATATTATATCTAAGTTAATTTCCCTTGTCAACTACATTTTGAAATTTTTTTATTTAAGTTTAAAAACACTTTTTGGTTGCTTACAAATCGGACATACATAGTCATCTGGAAGTTCTTCAAAAGGAATCTCTCCATTATATTCATAGTGACAAACTGTACATTCATATATTTTTTCATTTTTAGTAGTTTGTGGCATAGATTGAGCTTTTAACTCTCTATACGCTGCATAAGTCATAGGTTTATTTTCTTTAAAGTCTTTAGCATCTATTACGCTTGCAATAAAAATAGTGTGTGTTCCTACATCTACAGTTTGTGTTACCTTTCCAGTCAGTACTGCAACAGCGCCTTCTTCTATATAAGGGTTACCTAATACATCTACCTTATAATCAATCCCATCAAACTTATTAACATCACGGCCTGACTGCATACCAAATCTTTTTACATTTTCTAATGCACTTACTTCTGACAAAGTTGTTAAACTAAATTGACCTGATGCCTTCACCATATCGTGTGTCAAATTTGTTTTTGCTACTGTAATACTAATTTGTTCAGGTATAGAAGTTACTTGCATACCTGTATTAATGATACAAGCATTTAACTTATTTTCTAACTTTGTTCCTAATACATATACACCATAACTCATTGTAAATAAAGCTGTTTGATCCATACTTGCACACCCTTTCATTGTATACATAACAATAATTATTATTTAATATATTTTTTATATTATGATATATCCAAACAATTGTTTTGTCAATCTACTTTTACCATCTATTGGTTTTTATATAATCATTTTCTGTTCATATTTATAAGTTATTCTTAAATTATAAATTACCCACTTAAAAGGAGACTTACATTGCAGAAAATCGCTATTATTACAGACAGCTGTTCAGATTTAACCTTTGAAACACTTAATCAGTACCACATTACTATGTTCCCTATACGCATTATCTATAAAGAAAGAGAATTTCTTGATAAGATAGAAATTACCTCTGAAGAAATGTATGCAAATCTTCAAAAAGAAATCCCTTCTACTTCTCTCCCTGACTTAGCTTATTGCGAAAAGCAAGTTGCTAAACTTAAAGCTGAAGGCTTCACTGATTTTATTATCATCACTGTTTCTTCTAACCTCTCTGGAACACTTAATGCTTTAAAAATCTTAGGTGAACATCATACAGATGTTAACTTCCATTTCTTTGATTCTCTTACTTTAGGTTATCCTCAAGGTGTTATTGCAATAGAAGCAGGAAAATTAGCTATAGCTGGTGAAAACGTAGAAAGTATTTTAACTAAACTTGAAGATGTAAGAAAACGTACACATGGCTATATTGCCCTTGATACTTTAGAATACTTAAAACGCGGCGGACGCCTTGGTAAAACAACAGCAACACTAGGGGAACTTATTAGCCTTAAACCTATTATTTCTTCTAACGATGAGGGTGTACTCTTTACATATTGCAAAGCGCGAGGAAGGAAACAAGCTCTATCTAAAGTAAAACAAATTATCCTTAGCTACTTAGATAAAGGAAAATGCAGTTTATGGATACTTCAAGGAGATGCACTTAAAGACGGCTACGCTCTTTTAGAAGAATTAAAAAGTCATCCTAATCTTAATTTCATTTCACTTGAGACGGTAGGTCCATCTATGGGTGTCCATACAGGTCCTAACGTAGTCGGTTTTGCTATATTAGAAGAAGCATAAAAAAGAAAGCGCCCTATAATAGGGCGCTTTCTATCATAATTAATCTTCAATATCAATAGCACTTACAGGACAGCCATCTCTAGCTGCTTCTGCATCACCTTGTACATTTTCTGGAATCTCACCTTCAATAGCCACAGCTAAACCATCATCTTCTAAAGAAAATACTTCTGGGCATGTAGCTGGACAAAGTCCACATCCAATACATGTATCTTTATCTACGCTTGCTTTCATCTTGATGCCTCCTTAAATGGAAATAATCTTCTGTTATTATTTCCTCGAGCAACAGATTTATACCAAGATATTTCCTATTCCAAACAATTGCTGGATAGCAAGTCTATTCTTTTCAATATCTAATGCAATATTAGATTTTTTAAGCTCTAACTCCTCTAGTAAACTAAGGGTAGAATCATAATTATTAGTCTTACGTATTTGTGCAATATCTTGATTAAGTTTATTCACTTCATTCTGCTTAGCAGATATAGACTGATTATCTGCCTGTATTTTATCTTCAACTTCTTTAATATGTGTAAGCTGTTCATTAGAAACTTCTATATAATAGATAGAGCCATCATCTAGTTTTCCTTTATTGTATGCCTTAAAAGACTGTACCCCTACATCTACGACGTTAGATCTAGTTAATTTGAGTCTTACTTTCTGACTACCCGGCTTATAAGTTCCAAAAATCCAACTCTTTTCTGGTATTGCAGCCTCATATTCTCCATTCTCATAGCGATCTAATATATAAAGGTCTACTTCTTTATAAGTTTTTAGCCCACTTACTTCTTGAGTATAGGATGCAATTTGGTTATTTAAATCTGCAATCTCTTTAGTAACCTTTTGAACTTCATTCACTATCATTTCCGTCTGTACGTCAACACTTTGCTTCATATTCATCAAGTCAACTTCTTGAAGTTCTATTTGCTTAAGTTCTTCCTTCAGACGTTTAATCATACCATTGTAATTTGTAAATGCTACATATTCTGATGTAGTAATGATACGTTTCTTATTTAAAATATCCACCCATAAGCCCAACGTCTCAAGTTCAATCTCCTTTGTTTTAAGTTCTGTAAAAAGAACTTCTTTAACACGCGTTGCTTCTATATAATCTAAGAGTTTAATAGATGTGCTTTCTATATCACCTTTATGAGGGAAGGATAAAAGCTCATAAACATTAATTTCAAACTGCTCTAGTGGGAGTTTCTCACCTTTTAATGAAAGCAATTTATAAAGACTCTCCACTTTGTCCTGTGTAAGTTTTGCTTCGCTACCAAAATAAGCCTCAAGCGCTCTTTCAAAAGTGACTATATCTAAGCGCTTCATATATTCTTTTAAATTATTTGATGGCGTTTTGCTTATGACTTCATCAAACAAAGCCTTTTGGTCCTTAAATAATAGACCTTCTTTATTATACTTTATAAGAATTCTCTCTTTCGTAGCTTCATCAAAGTTTACGAAATTCTTTTCTAGAAATTCTTGACTCACTTCAGATAAATCTGTTACTAAGTATTCAAGCCCTTGCTTGAAATAAAAATGTGTATATTCTCGAGGCTTCGCCTTAGTAAGAATATTGACAACCTGAGCCGGCATTTCTTTTATTTTAAAATAAGAAATTTGAATTAAATTCATATTCATAATCAGCACTAAACCTATTATTACTACACTGCCAGTGGGTATAACTACTTTTTTATTTTCATCAATCCACTGCAAAGACACTTCTTTAATGTGTACAAGTTTTTCTTTGAAATTCATACTCTCTCCTTTGTGTCGTATTCTGTCCTAATTATACAATGTTTGTGTTTTTAAAACAATTGTATTGTATTTTCCTTTGTCCGTCTGCTATAATGAGGCATATCCGGTAGAAGCTTAGTAGAAGAATGTCTTACGACATACCGAAGGAGTAACGCTCTCAGGTACTTATTATAAGTGGGACTGCTTAGCCGACGGAACTCTGGAGAGACTTGCGATATGCAAGCGCCGAAGGTGCAAGGCATGGTATACATGCTCAAACTCTCAGGCAAAAGGACAGGGATTCTTTTATCTAATTGAATAATTACATATTCTCCCTATCCCTTTTTATGCAGAGTAAAATCTAACATTAAAAGGAGATATCAAAATGGAACAAATCACTTTATTTTTAGGAAAAGTCAATGACTTTGCATGGGGTTGGCCCCTTCTTGTTCTTCTATTAGGAACAGGACTACTTCTTACAGTAAGACTCGGTCTTATTCAAATCGTTAAATTACCTAAAGCATTAAAACTTATTTTCACAGCAAAAAATCACGGAGATGGTGACATCAATAGCTTCGGTGCATTATGTACTGCGCTTGCAGCAACAGTAGGAACTGGAAATATTGTAGGTGTAGCAACAGCTATCGCAGCTGGTGGACCTGGTGCCTTATTCTGGATGTGGATAGCTGCCTTTATAGGTATGGCTACCAAATACGCCGAAGGTGTATTGGCTATTAAATACCGCACAGTAGATGCTAATGGACAAATGTCTGGTGGACCTATGTACTATATCTTAAATGGTATGGGCAAAAAGTTTAAACCACTTGCAGTATTCTTTGCCTTTAGCGGTGTTCTTGTAGCACTTCTTGGTATTGGTACTTTCTCACAAGTAAACTCTATTACCAGCAGTATCAACAGCCTAACAGGTCTCTCACCTAAAATTATTTCTATCATAGTGGCTACCCTTGTAGGACTGATTGTTATTGGTGGTATTAAAAATATTTCTAAAGTTTCTTCAAAAATTGTACCTATTATGGCCATTCTTTACCTTATTGCTTGTGGTGTTATTTTAGCTGTTAACTTCGAAGCTATTCCAAACGCTTTTATGACTATTATTTCTTCTGCCTTTACAGGCCACGCTGCTATGGGTGGTTTTACAGGAGCTGTTATGAAAGATGCTATTAGCAAAGGGGTAGCACGTGGTGTATTCTCTAATGAGTCGGGCCTTGGTAGTGCTCCAATAGCTGCCGCCGCTGCAAAAACACATTGGCCAGCCGAACAAGGGCTTATCTCTATGACAGGTACTTTTATTGATAGTATTCTTATTTGTACATTAACAGGTCTTACTCTTGTTATTACAGGTATATGGACTACAGATACAAGTGCTGCCCTTATGACACAAGGTGCTTTTAGCACAGTGTTCGGTTCATTTGGTGGTGCTACTTTATCAATCTGCCTTGTACTCTTTGCTTTTACAACCATTCTTGGTTGGAATTATTATGGTGAACGTTGCATCGAATTTTTATTTGGTGTTAAAGGCATAAAGCCTTATAGATTAGTATTTGTACTTATGGTTGCCTTAGGCGGTTTTTTGCAAATTCAGCTTGTCTGGACTATTGCTGATATTGTAAATGCCCTTATGGCCTTCCCTAACCTTATTGCACTTCTTGCTTTATCAGGTGTAGTTGTTAAAGAAACTAAAGCTTACTTTGATCACCTTAAACAAGAAGAAATAACAGCTACAACTTCTTTAGAAAAAGAAGCAGCTTAAATCATAAAGACCGAGCCCTTAGAATCCTTTTCTAAGCGCTCGGTCTTTTGTTATGTTTTCAAAAATAGGGCATACACTAGTTATAAGCAATCCTTTTCGGGAGGTATTTTGACATGGTAAAGGGACTCATTTACACCTACTTTATTTCTTTATTCATACTCCTTATTGTGACATATAGAAACAGAAGACCAGGCCTACGTATTAGCCTGAAGGTATTTACAAGTCTACTATTTGTAGGCATTGCCTTCTTAGGGTTTAGACCTCTTGCTTTCTCATTTAATTATGCTTATTTCGTATTTGCAGGATTAGTATTTAGTGCACTAGGAGATCTATTATTAGGTTTTACACATAATGCTTCTTATAAAGATAATATTATGCTTCGAGATGGCATCATTACCTTTTCACTTGCCCATATAGCCTTTATTATTGGCTTTAATATCATTCAGCCTTTTACTCAGTATTTACTTCTTTTCATTCCTCTTGGGGCAGCTAGTCTATTTATACTACTTACACACCCTAAACTTATAGATACAGGTAATCTTCGCTTACCTCTTGTTTTATATAGTTTTATTATTACTACCATGCTCCTTACCGCATTAAATACAAATATGCCTCTCCTTATAATAGGTGCTGTTTGCTTTGTTATTTCTGATATTATTTTAGGCATAGCCTTCTTATATGGTGAAAAGCATCGTTTTCTTCCAGTACTTAACTTACTTATTTACTATATAGGGCAACTTTGCCTGGCCCTTTTTCTTCTTAAATAAATAGAAGTGTTATCCAATTACTTGATGCATATTCTATACATTCAAATAACCCTTCTTATATTTGATAAATATCGCTAGCTTTTACTAATTCCATTTCATGTCTAGATAATGCATCTATTGTTTTCTCACAGTTTTCTGTTCGTAAAATAATAGATGCATCATCCCCTATAGAAAAGGCATACATATATTCAATACTAATATTATCCTCCGCAAGATAAGTAAGGAGTGTTTTAAGTCCACCTGGTGTATTAGGTACTTTGCATCCGATGACAGGTGTCTTCTGTACAGAAAATTGTTGGTCTTTAAGAAGTCTTAAAGCCTCATCTGGGTTACTTACAATAAGTCTTACAATACCATAGTCAGATGTATCTGCAATTGAAAGTGCTGATACATTGATATTGGCATCTCCTAGTATTTGCATCACTTCAAAAAGTCTACCTGATTTATTCTCTACAAAAACGGAAAGTTGCTGTATAATCATATCTTCTTCCTCCCTTTATTGTGTTTGTTTTATTATAACTGTCTTTTATCAATAATTCGCTTAGCCTTTCCTTCGCTTCTAGCTATACTCTTAGGCTCAACTAGTTTAACTTTTACTTGAATGCCTAATACAGATTGAATCTCTGCTGTAATACGCTTTTCAATCTCTTTCATATATCGCATACCATCTACGAATGTAATCCCTTCTTTACCTTCAACCCATACTTCAAGTGTATCTAAGTTATTCACTCTATCTACAATAAGCATATAATGCGGAGCAATTTCACCCAGGTTAAGTAGCACACTTTCAATTTGAGATGGAAATACATTAACCCCTCGTATAATGAGCATATCATCGCTTCTTCCTGTACACTTGGTCATACGGATAGTTGTTCGTCCGCAGCCACACTCCCCAGGAATCAGACTTGTAATATCTCTTGTACGATATCGCAAAAGTGGCATAGCCTCTTTGGTTACTGTCGTAAAGACAAGCTCTCCAGATTCACCTACTGGTAAGCTCTTAAGCGTTAGTGGATTTATAATTTCAGGGATAAAGTGGTCCTCATTAATATGAATATGATTTTTATGTGTACACTCAAATCCTACTCCAGGCCCTATTACTTCACTTAGTCCATAACTGTCATAAGCCTTTATTCCTAAAAGTTCTTCAATCTGATTCCGCATCTCATGACTCCAAGGTTCTGCACCAAGTGCTCCTATTCTAAGTTTAAGGTCAGTAGTTGGGTCAATCCCCATACTTCTCATACTTTCTGCTAAGTATAAAGCATAAGAAGGTGTAGTCACCAACATAGTACTACCAAACTCACGCATAATTTGAATCTGTTTCTTAGTATTACCAGAGGAGATAGGTACAATAGTGGCCCCTAACTTTTCTGTTCCATAATGAAAGCCAAGCCCTCCTGTAAAAAATCCATAACCTAGTGAATTCTGCACCACATCATCTTCTGCAGCACCCATTCCTACTAATACTCTAGCCATGCAATTTGCCCATGTATCTAAGTCATTTTTAGTGTATCCAACTACTGTAGATTGCCCTGTTGTGCCAGAGGAGGCATGCACACGTACTACCTTTTTCATAGGTACTGCAAAAAATCCATAAGGATAGTTATCCCTTAGATCTTGCTTTGTTGTAAAAGGTAATTTATTAAGGTCTTCTATTCCTTTAATGTCCCCAACTTCAATACCCATATCATCCATCTTCTTTTTATAAAACGGTATATTTTCATACGCATGCGCCACTGTCTTTCGAAGTCTGTCACCTTGAAGTAAGCGCATTTCATCCCTTGATAAACTTTCTTCTTTCTGCCATATCACCCTTATCACTCTCCATTATTTTCTACGGTCAATAATACGTTTTGCTTTCCCCTCACTACGTTCAATGCTACGAGGTTCAACAAGTTTAACTTTTACATGAAGTCCTAATAAGCTAAAGAGTTCTGCTGTAATATGTTTTTCTATTTTTTCCAATGATTTGATGGCATCTGTAAAGAATTCAGGTTTTACTTCAACCCATACTTCAAGTGTATCTAGATTATTAATACGATCTACAATTAACACATAGTGTGGCGCTGTCTCTGCCACTTTAAGGAGTACACTTTCAATTTGTGATGGGAATACATTAACACCACGAATAATAAGCATATCATCACTGCGTCCTGTTACCTTATCCATACGTGTTAGAGTTCTTCCGCATTTACATGTTTCTGTATGTAGCCTTGTAATATCTCTTGTTCGATATCTTAAAAGAGGAAGTGCCTCTTTTGTAACCATAGTAAATACAAGTTCCCCTTCACTACCTTCAGGTAAAACTTTAAGGGTATTGGCATCAATAATTTCAGGTACAAAGTGGTCATCATTAATATGCATACCACTTCTAGCTTGACATTCAAAAGCAACCCCCGGTCCTAATACTTCACTTAAACCATAAATGTCCATGGCGTTAATGCCAAACATACTTTCAATTTGCTCTCTCATCTCTTCTGTCCAAGGCTCCGCCCCAAAAATACCTGTATGTAAGTTTGTACTTCTTGGGTCAATACCCATATTCTTCATGGTTTCTCCAATGTAAAGTGCATAAGAAGGTGTGCATGCAATAACTGTACTACCAAATTCCTGAATAAGCTGAATTTGCTTCTTTGTATTACCTCCTGATATTGGTACAACAGCTGCTCCTAGATGTTCAGCTCCATAATGTACACCTAAGCCTCCTGTAAAAAGCCCATAACCAAATGCTACCTGAACAATATCTTTTTTAGTTACCCCCATAGCTGTAAAGCTACGTGCAATCACATTACTCCACATCTTAATATCATTTTGAGTATAGCCTACTACTGTCGGGCGCCCTGTAGTACCAGAAGAAGCATGGATACGTACCACTTCTTCCATAGGCGCTGCAAAAAGCCCGTAAGGATAATTATCTCTTAAATCTTGCTTTGTTGTAAAAGGTAACTTACTAAGATCATCTATACTTTTAATATCTCCAGGTTCTAAACCTAAAGCTTTCATCTTATCACAGTAAAAAGGTACATTATTATATACACGATTAACGGTTTTAATCAGTCTTTCTGATTGCACCTTCCTTTTTTGCTCAATATCATAAACCTCTTCCTCTTGCCAATACCTCATACAAATCCCCCTACCTTGCATATTATATTTTAAAATTTTATCATTATTAATTTTTATACGCAACAAAACAATCTAAATAATTATATTTAATTTATAAAATTTAAAATATAAAGTTTTTATAGTCACTCAAATAAAAAAGGCATTACAAATCCTTTTGTAATGCCTTTCTCATTATTTATTTGGCGTAGCAATAAGCCATTGTTGTTGTTTTTGATTTTCTGGTAAGATATGTGAATCAAACCACATATAGAAAAATCTTTCTGCATTTGTATAATTATAACCATCTTGAAGGTGATCTGATGTATCATAGGAATCTGCCATAATAATGACATCATCACTAAATACATCATCTGTACCCATTGTATCGTAACCAATAATTACTCTCCAATGGCCACCAAAATCTATATTTTCAACCATAATCGGTGTATTATTCTTAAGGTTTTCTAAAACAAAGTTTTTAAAGTCTTCTGGATCATAGAAAGTATACCCCGCCTCATCCGCTTCTGTAAGAGATGACTTTACATCCCATCCAATTTCTTCAAAGAAGTGCACCATCCCTGAAGTTGAAGTACCATATTCACCTTGTTCATCTGCTAAACCAGGATTTTGCTTATTAGAGTAGTTTAAGTCTTTATTGCAATTCATAACTTCTGCAATCTCTAACTCCTCATAAGCTGTTTCTCCAAAATGATTAAGTACCATAAGTGCTGCTACAGGACCACATGTAGACTCTGTTGTTTGTTGATACGTCTTAAACTTAGGTAAAAGTGTAAGTGTATCTGTACTTTTCATATTGTAGAAATCAAATACAGGAAAATAAGCCGAATTTTTTACATTGCCCATTCCATCATAAGATGAAGCACCTGTAGTCGTTGTGTCATAACCCTCAGGAAATGGTATAACATTTACACCTTGTCCATAAGTTACTGCTCCCATACTTAATAAACCTGTTAATCCTAGTAGTGTTGCTGTTAATCTCTTTTTCAATTTACTTGTCAACTCCCATCAAAAATATGTATTTTATCTTACGACATACAAAAAATAGCATACTTTTTGACATATGACAACCTTTTACTTTACTATTACTCTATTATTAGTTTAGCTATACTTCTACTTTTTGTTATTTTCTAATTAATCCATTTTAATAGTTTACCAAATTTTCAGCTTTCTAGTCCATTAAAATTTTTTTATATTTTTTTCGTTTACTTGTAACATTTTATTATGTCAGACTACTAATAAGAAGAGATTATTTACAAAGGAGGTATGCACTTGCAAATGTTAGAAGAGCTCTGTAATCAGCTTTATCCTAGTCTTTTAAAATATTTTTTATCACAAGTTGCAAATTATCATATTGCTGAAGAGCTCACACAAGAAACACTTTTTAGGGCATGCTCTAGCTATACATCTTTTAAAGGACACTCTTCTCTTAAAACATGGATATTTGGTATTGCTCACCATACCCTACATACCTATTATAGAAAAAGTAAAAATAAGGAGCTCTCCCTCCCCTTCGCCTCACATACTTCAAGTGTAGAAGAGCAGGTGCTCCTTAAAGATGACTACATTCATCTTACTCGCGCTATTCACGACTTAGAAGAAACAGAAAGACAAGTGGTATTACTTCGTAGTTATGTAGAACTAGACTTTATAAGTATCGGTGAGATTCTCTCCCTTACCCCTAATAACTGCCGAGTCATTTACTGCCGTAGCCGCCAAAAGCTAAAAAAATTATTAGAAAAGGAGGATTTAAAATGAACTTACCTTGTGAATCCTATCAAGACTTTATACATCTTTATATTGATCATGCCCTTTCAGAACCTTCTACTAGGCTTCTTGAGAAACATCTTCTAGAATGTGAAGTATGTAAGGCTTATTTAGAAACTATTCAAGAAGATCTACCTACTCCTATTGTTAAGGAAAAGACTGACACCGATCAAGCCTTTATTAAAAAGCTTGAACGTAGACTTCTATGGACACAGTCTAGTTTTCTGTTTTGTGGTATACTCATCTGCGTTTTATTCACTCTTTCACAAAACATGTTTCAGAATCTAGCATTATTGCCTCTTATAGGACTTTTAGGCTACTTATTTACTAAGAAGTTATTGCCTGTTCCTTTACTTACTACATTTATCCTCAGTATCAGTTCATGGCTTAAAGAAGGTTTTAGTCTAGATATGATTACTATGATTAGCCTCCTAGCTTTTATTTACTGTATCTTAACACTCGTAGGATCTGGTGCAGGCTATCTTGTTATACGACTTACACATTACTTCAAAACACGTTCTACGTGGTCTAAAACAGGAATTTTCTTCACTTATTTAGGACTTGCCCTTTTATGCCTTGTTATCCTACTTGCTTATAATGAGTCTAATGGAAATCCTTTCACAGCTTTATATGCGAAAAAGCAAATGGAAGATTATTTAGCACACACTTATGAAGGCGAAGATTTCTCTGTACATGAGCCTACATATAATGCAAAGTTTGCACTATATGACGCTAATGCCTATATACACGGTTATAAGAATCCTAGGCCTTTTACTATTTCCTATAAGAATGGACGAGTATGGGATGACTATTTTGACCGCTACTTAGAAGATATAGAAACCTCAAGACGTCTAGGACGTGAGGCTGCTTCACAAATTAAAGCTTTACTTAATCAGCATGCTATTCCTTTTAGTGAAGTCAGTGCGAGTCTGCGTGTTCCTCAAAATACTTATAATGATATATCTTTTGATAAAACTACTATCAAAGAACCGCTTAGTTTATCTATTACTTTACTAACAGATACTAAGGACTCTTATGAAGACTTTAGCAAATGGTGTGAAGCTATACGTAATCTTATTACAATACAAGACTATAATATTAACTCTCTTACTCTAGACAGTGACCCTTACTCTATGGTCAATCGCCTCTCTCTTGTTTTAGATGGAGATGAAATCTATCAACCTATCCAAGATATAAGTGTATTAGAGAGCTTTATAGACTACGGTAAGCTTAATGATATTACTGACGCTTCCCAAAAGGATGCCTCCGTAAAGGATAACCTCTATAAAAACGAGCTGCTCTCTAATACTCTAATTACTAAACTTCACGAAATGAATCTTCCTATTGAAGATGTTATTATTGAAACATCTCCTAACTCTAGCTCTATTACTATCGAATGGTTTGGTGAGCGTGTATGTCCTTATACTTTTGCTACTACCTGTATCATCATCCGCGACCTCCTTGTAAATGAGCCTGAACTTATTCAGCATTTACCTATTCAGTCATTGGATTTTAGCTATTATTGGGGCACAATGTATGACAGTTATTATGTAGCTCTCTATGGTGAAGACATTTACGCCATAACTGCTGATAAAATTGTAGAAGACGTTTTATCTAATGAAAAATATTAAAAGATTAGATAATGTTACCTTAGAAGAACTATCCCTTCATTTAGGTCGATGCCCCAGGTCATCGGCCATGTTTTTTTCATAAAGTCTCTTCCTTTAATTATGACCTCATCTTCATAAACATCTATGCATAATCCCTGACTTCCATTATCTTCTCCATAACCGTCTGACTGCAGAGTATACGCTACACTAGCTGTATTAATATAATAAATACCCTCTTTCTTTATAACTGTTTGAGGATGATCTACTACAGCATGGGTATGTCCTGTGAAGAAAAGCACCCTAGGATATTCTGATAGAATATTCCTTAATGCCCCATCTTCTAATATACCATCAGGATGCCCTGAATGAGCATAACCATCTACCTCATAAGAACCTGCTGATGTCTCTACTAAGGATTGATGCAAGAAAACAAAAACGGGCTTAGAGTCTGCCCCCTCATCTAATTTATCCTTAAGCCAAGTTAATTGCTCTTTGGTAATTCTCCCTTCATCTTTCAGTGCTTCTTCTGTAGATAGAAAAATAAAGTGGTAGCCACAAATCCACTTATCATAGTAAGCATGTGGCATTTGTGTATGCTTCATAAAACAGTTATAAGCTTCTTCATAGCCTCCCTCAAGCCATCTTACATCATGATTGCCCAGTACCATATAAGTTTCTGGATGTGGGCACGCATCTAAAATAGCTTGAAAGCGTTCGTAGTTCTCGTCTCTCCCTGATTCTGTCATATCCCCTACAATGCATAGTGCCTTAGCTTCTGGGTTTACTTCATTTAAGTCCTTTAATGCTTCTTCAAAATGCTTATTAAACTTATTTTCCCATCCTGTAACATGTAAATCTGATATTACATTAAATGTCATAATAGGTTTTATTTGTTGAATAGACATCTTCTTCCCCCTAGATTGGTTTATTAAAATATTCACTTTTTATTTTAACCTACTACACTAAATTTTCAAACTTTTTATAGTGTTTTAGAATATAAAAAGCACGAAATAGAGGCCAAACCCTTTATATCGTGCTTTTTTATTAAAAATAATTACTTTTAACTTGCTCTTATTCTACTACTGGTGCAAATGGATTTTTAATTGCTCTACCACCATGTTTTGCAATGAAAGTATAAAGTTGACTATGGATTTCATTTGCTTTACCTATTGCATCTTCTGCTGTAGCAATACCTGTTTCAGTCATATACATAGCTGCCGCTTTTGTATCTTTCTTAGCAAGTTCTACTACTTTTTTATCTACTTCTTCTTGTGCTTTAATAAGCTCTAACTCATATTGTTTCCAATAATTTCTTACACCTTGACCGTAGTTCACACGGTCAAGTTCTGCAAGTGTAGAAAGGCCTCTAAATGTCCAGTAAGCAGATGATGGATTATAGTTTACACCAGGTACTTTGTAAGCTTCATGTGTATCTGTAATACCTCCGAATGTTGGTAAGTAAACTGAGTGTTCAGCATTCCCCATTGCCATCCACATAAGTCCACCTACTTCTTTAGGGTACTCTTCTTTCATTTGGATAATATGACATTCTGCCTGATTCTCTGTACCAATGGCACGTTTACCTTTATTTTCAGGAAGGTTTACATCATTCTCTGTACCTTCATAACGGTATCTTTGAAGATCCATTACTTCATCAACAGAGATTTTGTCATCTGCTTTCATAAATAAATCAAATACTGGTGTATCAAGTGCAATGTTTTGTGATGGTGAGAAGAAATGTTGACCTCCCCATGCTCTTAGTCTATTGCCTTCTGTCATTGTTTCTCCATATGTGAGTGCTAAATGGAATTTGCCTTCATGATTTTTAAGAAGACCATTTTTAGCTGGCATGTTGATGATATCTTTTGAAGCCATGACATTTTCTTTATCATTTAAATCAATGTATCCAAGCATAAATGCATTTGGAATAACTGCATACATATCATCTGGTACTTTTACAGCTGCCCATTGGTGACCACTTAAAATTTCCATGTACCATGCTTCGTTTTGGTCTGCAAATAAAATGATATTACCTTCTGCTGAACCATGTTTTTCTACGATTTCACCAAGTACTTGTACGCCTTCTTTAGCTGTTTTAATACGTGGTAATACAACTGATGGAATAGCCGCTTCACGAAGTCCACTTTCTACAAGTGGGTCAACTTTTTGAATTGCTTCATTTAAGTAAGCTGAAACAGTTGCTGTCATAGCTACACCTTGTTCATTAATTCCTGCTGCTGCATAAATACCATCTTCATGCTCTGCTACGTCTGGCAACATTGTATATTTATAAGCCTTTGTAGGTTGTTCAATCTTAAAGCCATTAAGGTCTTCAAACATTTCCCCTTTTTTGTATGTTGTAGCTGGCACAACTACAAAGTTTTTATTATAAGCAGCCCCAATATCTTCTGTTCTACCAATGATAATACTACCATCTTCTGTAGCATCTTTCCCTACTACTACACCTGTACATGCAAAGACATTTACACTTGTTGATAAGCTTAAAAGCATAACCATAAGCCCTTTAAGTAAATTATTTTTCTTACTCATCTCTATCCCTCCACAATCCCTATATATGAATTTTTATTAATTAATAAGTTACTTTATACATAGTATCACAGATAAGGTTAGACTGCAAGATATTTTTTAATTTTTATTCACAAAATTGTATACTTAGTATCATTTTAATAAATACTAATCCATGGCTTAGTGGTAGTATACTCCACTTTCTTACCTATATATTCACTTAATCCACGTAGTGGTATAAACACTTTTCCTTCTATTATACGTGTGGCCGCTTCAAGGCAAATGAACTTATCTCCCTCATATATATATCTACTTCCCGGCAAAACAGTTAATTCTCGCCCATCTTTTATAAGAAGCATTTGCATAGTATGTGCATCCCACTTTACTTCCATTCCTAGTGCCTGCCCCAACTTCCTTGCCTCTACTAATGTTATTCCGCCTTCTTCCAAAGATAAATACTGGTCTATATACCCATCTATCTTAATTGCCTTTGATATTAACGGTGTATGTTTATACATACTTTTCGTATCTGCTAAGCTTGTCATAAGTTTATTATAATCTTGCACACTTAAATAAGAGTCCTGCCCACTTCTATAATTACTTAATGCTTCTTCAACAGGCAATACTCTAAAATGAGGCCTACCATCTATACGTGATAAATCTGTCCATATAGGTACATACTCTGCATAATCAATAAAGGTTTCTCCTGTCTCAAAGTTCTTTGTAAGCGTTAAATTTAATAAAATACTACTGTCACGGTAACGGGTTCTTTGAGCAGAAACGAAATTACCTAAAGAATAAATTACAAACTTTCCATTTTTAAGTTCCATAGGTTGCAAAACATGAGGATGGCTACCTAGTACAATATCTACCCCATTATCAAAAAGAAATTTCACCCATTCTTCCTGCACTTTATTCTGTTGTCTTTCATATTCATTTCCAAAGTGGAGACTCACACAAATAACATCTGCTCCTTGCTGCTTAGCTAAGTCAATATCTCTTAGCATTTTCTCCTTACTCAAATAGTTTACACAGTATTCTTTGCCTTTATCTGGCCTAATACCATTAGTCCCATAAGTGTAGGCCATAAAAGCTATTTTTATTCCTTTCACATCTTGAATAAGCACCTTATTTTGCTCTTCCTTAGTTCTAGCCGTGCCTGTATAAGCTAGTCCCGCTTCATCTAAAACTTTAAGGGTGTGCGCTACCCCCTGGTAATGTCTATCTAAACTATGATTGTTAGCTGTAGTTAGCACATCAAAGCCTGTATTTTTAAGAGCCATTGCAAGCTGCTCCGGTGCATTAAAGGCTGGATAACCTGTATATCCTCTCTCCTTCCCTGCTAAAGGTGTCTCTAAATTTCCTATAGCTAAATCTGCATTTTCTATGTATGACTTAATATGTTTAAACATGTAGTCAAAGTTATATGTATTTGTCCCTGGCACTTTCCCCCCTTCAATTTCCTCCTTATGCATCATAATGTCACCTACCGCTACAAGTTTAATAGTTTGAATAGGTGGCCCATTTTCTTCTGCTCTTATTCCCCACGGCTGTACTAACATTAAGATACCTACACATAGTCCTAATAAATTTCTTACCATTTGTTTCATCACTAAATCTCCCCTTTAAGTTTGTCCTATTTTAACCTATTCTTATTAACCCAAAACTAGTACCTCTTCGTTCCTTTTAATCCTTAAGACCATCTATTAATTTTCTAACCTATGCTGTATAAACTGTATACATAGCAAACTTATATTTACCAAAGTAAACCTTTCTTAGAATACAAAAAAGCGAGGCCCTCCCTTAACGGATTACGCCTCACTTCCTATATCTTTTATTCAGCTCTTAAATCATAGCCACCTTTGGCCCCATCCATCTTAAGTCCTACTGTATATTTGCCTTCTGAATAAACAGGTATCTTTTGCTCCAATGCTTGACTTCCTGTATAAACCTCATTATAAACCACTTCTCCATGTGGGTCCTTAACAGTTAAGGTAATGACACCTTCTTCCACTTTAATATCTCCCCGTAATACTAAAGTGTCTCCTACCTGTTTCTTCACCTTAATACTGTCTCTGCCTGTTTGATAATGGAAACTTGCCTTTAGGTGATTACCCATACTTGTTTCAACAGACATAATAGATACGGAGGAATTAAACATTTCCCCACCTGTAGCACCCACGACAAACATTAAACCAAAGAGGGCAATAAATGCTGCAATACAAATCCCTCCAATAATAGCAAGTGGTTTTACCAGATTAGTTTTCTTAGTCACCTTAGTTGCTGTCTGGTGCACAATATTCTCTTCTACCTTAGCACCGCAGTACGGACAATATGCCATTTGACTACCTACAGCATGTTTGCATATCTCACAAGTGTTTTCAAAGATAGCCTGACAGTTTGGACACACATTATAATCAGCTTTCACTTCTGCATTACAGTTAGAGCAAGTATACTTCTTTTCCTGATTACTCCTTACGACAAGATAAATAATGACCCCTATTAAATTAGGCGTAAAAACCGCTACCACCATCCATAACCAAGGATTAAGGTCATGTGCCTTTGCATCTTTATAAACAACTACCCCTATTACAAGCATTAATAAAATAGGTACTGCTAATATAGCTAACATGAAAGCTGAAAACCCTATCATTCCTAATTCCATCTTTACTCCTCCTTTAACGTCTCTCTAATTCTTTATCTTTATAATAAATCTTACCTAGTAGGTAGGCTGCTATAGGAAGCTGCATACTAAAAACACCTATGCCTACAATGATAGATATTTGCTGCATACTCGTGGAGAGGCATACCATAAAGATTGTTTCCCCTACAACTAAAAGGATATTGAGAAGGATTACAATGACAAAAGGTGCCCACTCTCTCTTCTTCTCACGTCTTAAAGCTTGCCTACTTGCTTTCTCCCTCGCCTCATAAATAAGCCTATTACTTGGTGAAACAGTCACATCCGAAAGTTCTTGTAGCAATCTATCTAATTGTTTATCATCCATTGCAATTCCTCCTTTCCTAATAATTTCTTAAGCTTCTGTCTTCCATCATAAATCCGAGACTTAACTAACCTTTCAGGGATTCCTAGTATTTCTCCTGCTTCCTTATAGGAAAGCTTCTCATTAAATACGAGTAGAAGAGGCAGCTTATACTTATCTGGAAGTGCCTTAATCCCTTCTAGTATCATCTCTAATTCTTCCTTATGAATAAAAGTATTTTCTATACTTTCTTCTTTATCACCAAGCTGTTCTAACTGTGATTCTTCATAGCATCTTCTCTTAAGTTCTAGTTTAAAGCGCCTTAACTTATCCCTATAGGTATTGACTGCAATCTGGGTAAGCCATGGATAAAATGCCCGAGATGCATCATAAGTATGAAGTTTTTCTAATACTTTGACCCAAGTATCTTGAAACAAATCATCAGCTCTTTCTTTGTCCTTCTCGAGATAAAGACATAGTCTATAAAGCTGATCTTTATGCTCATAAATCATCTGTTCAATCTCCACGGCTATCCCCCTTTCATTTGCTTTACACTACTATATACGATACGACATTTAAGAAGTTGGAAATTTATTTTAAAAATTTATCTCTTTATTTTAAAGGGAAGATAACACCTTCTATTTCAATACTTTCTACCTGTTCTATATCAATAAATGGAACTTCTAAGAAGTACCCTTCTCCTCCTGTTCTTTTATACATATTTTCATTAGCTTCCTGCCTTCTTTTTTCTTTCTCTTCTGGCGTGAATGAGTCCCAATCTTCTCCCGCTTCTATATAGATATTACAATACTCCCTATTCTCACCATCATCCCCACTGGATGACATGATACTATTCATGACTACAACCTCTCCATCTTTAAGATAAAGCTTTATATGAAGATCTGGTGTGCCATTCCTTATAACAGAAGTATCTTCTATAAATTTATAACCTTCAATACTTCCTCCCATTGCTGAAATTTCAATATTGTTCACTTCATATTTTTCTCCTTTAAGAGGTATACTTCTTTTACCTTTAAAGGTCTTGATATTTTTATTAGGTTCTAAAGTAAAATTAATCTTCCATTCTCCTTCTATAAAGGTCTCATAAGTGTTATAAAGTTTGACTATCTTAATATAAGGTAAATCCTCTGGTGTAAGGCCCTTATAAAAGACCTTTTGCGTTTCTATCTGACTTTGACTTTCTGCATGTCCTTCTGAGCTATCAGAATATAAGGTCTGCCCTGTTCTGGTATCTACTAACTTATAAAGTTGCCACAAGGAGCCTTCCGTTTCTTTATGCTCCATATACAGATAAAACTTTTCATTTTGAAAACCTACACTTCCAAGTACTACATCTGAATAAGGATGCTCAAAACTAATTCCTTTTAAGCCTCCCTTATCACTTATTATTTCAGTAGTTGTATAGAGTTCTTGTTCTCTAGCCGGCTTAACCTCTGCTAAGTTAATAGGAAGCATCTCTTCATGCTGAATAACGCGTACAATATCTTTCCCACTTACTTCAATCGGGGTATCTACAATGTCCCCAATAGCTTTAAGGTTAATCATATAGGTAAGTACCTTTCGATCCTCACTTAGCTTCCATCCGTGTCCATAAGATGAACTCCTTACTCCTTCTATACTTACTTTAAAATCTCTAAACTCACTACCTTCCTCAAAAGTAGTACCATCATCTTTTGTAACCCTTAAAATAATTAGCCCTCCACTATTACCTGCTACAGCTGTATCTACTGTCATTGTTACACCATTATCATTAATACTTTTTTGAATCTCCTGTGCATGAGGTAAAACTAAATTAAGCTGCTTACTAAAGAACTCCTGAAGAGTTGGACTTATACTTATAGCTCCTACCCCTATGCCAATTAATGCCCCTAAAATAGCAGCTATAATAAGGATTTTTTTCATCTTTCTAAGTTTAAAGCTTCCCTTTCTCGTCCTACTTGTAGCTTTAGAGCTAGGTGCTTCCTTGATTTTTTCCATTGTCCTCCTCTTAATACGCTCTATACATCCTTTATCTATATCCATTTCTTCAATTTCCTCTAATAACTCGCCTTCTGCCTGCTTGATTAAATCTGTAACTTTTATACTCATCCTTCAATCCCCCTTTCTTTAAAGAGTTTAGCCAGCTTCTGCTTGCCCCTATGTAACTTAGTCGTTACAGTCTGTTCTTTCATATTAAGTGCTCTTGCAATATCGATAATCTTTTCAAAGTAAAAATAACGTCTTATAAAGATTTCATCATCCGGTTCTGGCAAACTTTCTATGACCTTACGAATTGTGGTAGCTTCTTCTTCCTCTAGCAACACTTTCTCAGGAGTAGCATTATCGCTTATTACATCTTCTTCTAATGGTATGGTTGATAGTAATCCTCTTTTTTTGAGTAAATTTAAAGTATGATTTCTTGCACTTGCTCCTATGTATGCTTTTTCCTTCCCCTCCTGTATATTCAGCTCATTTTTTCTCTCCCATAGCTTTGCAAAAACATCCGAAGCTAATTCTTCTATATCTTCTTGGTTTAACCGCTCTTTGGCAACTTTTGAAATCACTGCAACCACATAAGCTGTGTAACGATCTATTATTTTTTCAAATTCTCTTTCAGTCACCCTTGCACCTCCTTTTTACTTCTACTTTTATAGACAATTATAACCTAGGAAACCTTTCATATTTTTAAATAAAATAAAAAAGCTCGTGCATCTCTTCCAAGATACACGAGCTTCCTCCTTTACTTACCTGTATAAAGTTCAAATCGATATTTTTGCCCTGTTACATTATCCGTTCTACCTTCTTCCACTTCCTCAAGAAACATCTGAAGTGGCCTTACACACATAGTGTAAGGAGGATAAAGTGCTTGATAAGATACCATCATTTCATTGGTTTCTGTATGAAGTACAAGATCATGTACATAATAAAGATTTCCTTTAAAGTGTCTATACGGTCTTCTTACTTCGATTTGTCTTTCCATTGCTATACCTCGCTTCTATAATCTACCCTTATTATAGCCTATTTAAGCAGTAATATTTAATAGCATCATCCATAAATTGTGCGAGGCCTTCCCCATACTGGTTAATGTTATTTGTGAACCTTTCATCCATTACATACATATCGCCAAGTCCACTTAAAATCTCTGGTGTACATTCATAAAAGTATTTTGTAATATGTGCACGCCATGCTTCAATAAGATCTTGTACTTCTTTGCAGCTTACATCTTCTCCTATGTGACAAGCAAGAGCCTTAAAGATATCATTCATACTTGCCATGATGTTCTGCCAGTCCTCCTTCTTATACCCGCTTGTGCGGCGTGCACTTTCTTTATAGGCATCAGTTTGCCCCCATCTTTCTTCTACTTCTTCTTTAAATTCCTCTTGTGCACGTTCAATTTCTTTCATATCAAAAGCTTTAAAATTCATATACTCATCTCCTTCTAACTTTTCATCAATAAGGGCCATAATGGCATGAAGACGCTCACTCTTAAGTCTTAAAATCTCACGTTGTTTACGAAGTGCTTTCTGCATATCATAATGAGGATCTTCAAGTATGACTTTAATCTGTTTAAGTTCAAATCCCATCTCTTTTAAAAACAAGATTTGCTCTAGTTTAAGGAGATTCCCCTTGTCATACAGTCTGTAACCTGACTCTGTAAGCTCTGCCGGTAATAGTAACCCAATCTCATCATAATAATGCAAAGTACGTACACTAATGCCTGTAATCTTACTGACTTCATTAACCGTTTTTAAGTCTTCTTTTAGCATATTAAGCGCCTCCTTTCATCCTGCAAGTTAAATAATAGGATATGACGTAACGTAAGAGTCAATAGACTTTATCCATTATTTTAATGGTATTGTAAAGGCTTCCCCAATCTTTGTGAAGTCATTACTAAGGTAAAATTTATGCTATCACATTATCACTTTTATTTTGTGTACACAATAAAACTTACAAAAAAAATACTGCTACATCTAACATAGCAGTATTTTTATATCCGTTCATTCAGTTAAGTCTTGCTTTTATTTTCACTTTTTCTTAAGTTCATTTTTTCCCGCGTATGTTACTTTATCTTCTCTAGCCATTACCCCGGCTACATTAATTTACCTTCCCTAGCCTCTACCCTAGGCTATAGTATTTTTATATACTCTCTCTAGAATTTTCTCTCCCTAATCAATAGTTCCCAAGCTACTGATTAGTCTTCATAATCTTGATAGTACTCTTTAAGTTCAAAGAGTCTTCTCTTTAACTCTTTCACTACATCTTGATAACGGACATCATCATACACATTATCAAGTTCTTCTGAGTCTGTTCGAAGGTCAAAGAGTTCCCACTGTGGCCACTCTTTATCCTCTACTTCTTTAAGACAGTTACCACTAAAGTCTCTCGCTTCTTTAAGGTAACAAATTAATTTGTAATCTAATGTACGAATGCCATAGTGTGGTGATACCCCATGTTCACCTTCATATACCCAGTATCTATAGTAAAGTGCATCTAACCAATCTTTAGGCTTATTGCCTTCTAAAATTGGTTTAAAGCTACGTCCTTGCATATCTTCTGGAATTTCTAAACCTGCATAGTCTAGGAATGTCTCTGCAAAGTCTAGGTTAGCTACAAGGTCAGTAATAACACTGCCCTCTTTAATTACACCTGGATAGCTCATTAAGAATGGCATTCTAAGTGATTCTTCTAACATATAGCGCTTATCAAACCAACCATGATCTCCTAAAAAGAAACCTTGATCTGATGTATAAACTACAATCGTATCTTCTTTTAGTCCTTCTTCTTCAAGGAAATCAAGAAGTCTACCAATATTGTCATCTACAGATGCAATACATTTTAGGTAGTCCTTCATATAACGTTGATATTTCCAGTATTTAAGCTCAGCATCTGTAAGCCCTTCTGGAAAAGGCTCTTTAAGGTCAAACTCTGTAAGCTCTTCAATGCCCATTAGATTGTATTTAACAGCATCACTACGTCCTTCATGTGAGTCATTGAAAGTATCTGGTAGCGGAATATCTATATCTTCATACATATCCTTATGCTTTTCATCTGGTACCCAGTGACGGTGAGGTGCTTTATGGTGACACATCATAAAGAAAGGCTTATCTTTGTTACGGTTTTTAATCCAGTCTATTGTAAGGTCTGTTACGATATCTGTAGCATAACCTATATATTGTTTTAATTCGCCCATGTCGTACATTTGAGGATTAATATACTGCCCTTGTCCAGGGAATATATTCCAGTAGTCAAATCCTGTTGGGTCATAGTTGCCTCCATGGCCTAGATGCCATTTCCCAATAATACTTGTTTGGTATCCACCAGCTTGTAAAAGTTTAGGTAATGTTTGCTGGCGGCCATCGAAACCATCTTCCAATGTTTTTACCCCATTTAGATGGCTATTCTTACCTGTTAAAATAACACCACGGCTTGGTGCACAGATTGAATTAGTACAGAAGCAGTTGTCAAATCGAGCTCCCATATTGGCTAAACGATCCATCTGAGGTGTTTGGTTTACTTTACTACCATAACAACTCATAGCATGAGCTGCATGGTCATCCGTCATAATAAAAAGAATATTAGGCTGTTTTCGTTTCATTACCCTTGCTCCTTTATTCTAGAATTTAAGTTTACTATATCAGAGGCTTACATATATTTCTTTCTATTTTATACTGTGTTACAATATTATAAATTATCTACATTTATCAGGAGTTTTTCTTATGACTACTTTCCCCACCAGTAAACGAACTATTATTGATTATACATCTATAGATTCTTTTTTTAATTTTAAATTAGGTAAGGTCTGCCATCTTACAGCCCGTCCCCCTTTAGAAGAACATATACACCCTGAGGCTATCGAACTAAGTTACTTTACTAAAGGTGAGCAGGTGTACACCATAGAAGATATAAGTTATACCATTAATAGTGGTGAAATGTTTATTACTCTTCCTAATGAATATCATAGCTCTGGGAGTCATCCTAAAGATAAATCACATTTTTATTATTTAATTATTAGCACACAGCTACTCCAAAACCTTTTATTTAGCAAAGAAGAAAGTCAGCAGCTTTTAAAGAGTCTACTAACTATTTCTAAAAGAGTTTTTAAGGTAAGCCCTAGACTTACTGAACTTTTCGAATCACTTTTAGAATGCGGACAAGATCCTAAACCTTTTCATAAAACACGTATTCGCAACCTCCTTTCTGAGTTACTTATGACGGTGATTGAGGATGAAAAAAGCCAGCTTCCTCCTACTGAGAATCCTATGGAAGAGGTTCTGACCTATATCAAGACTCATATTTACGATGAACTGCCTCTAACGCACCTAGCTCATATGGCTCACCTTTCTGAAGGTCGCTTTAAAACAAATTTTAGACTCTACACAGGACTTCCCCCTCGCGAGTATATTTTGAGACAAAAAATAAAATGTGCCAAACGACTTCTTAAAGAAGAGAGTCTTAGTATCACCCAAATTAGCTATCAGTTAGGTTTTTCCTCTAGTCAGTACTTTTCTACTGTCTTTAAAAGGTTTACAACCCTATCCCCTATTGACTACCGTAATCAGAAGCTTCATAACCTCTAAACTAGAAAAGGCTGTAAGATAATGTATCAATCATTATCTTACAGCCTTCTTTTATCTATTTAAAGAATACTTCATTTAACTGTGTTTTAAGTGCATCTCTTAATTCATTAATTTCTTCAGCATAACTTTCTGAGCTATTTTTAGGTGTTCTATCATTTACAAATCTACCTTTATTTTCTACTCCCCAGAATCCTGCTGTATCATTATCAAATACTTCAAATGCTTTCATATACTCATCCCATACTACATCATTAATACCTACACCATCTCCAATGTAACCACGACCACCACCAAGGAATCCTGCATTCATAATCGTATAGATTGATTTACCTTTTAACATACCTTCAAGACCATTTTCTGTATCTTGATATGCAAATTTTTTAGCAAATACTTTTTCCATATAACCTTTCACAATAGCATTTGGAGTATCATGCCAATTTGGATAAGCAAAAATAATATAATCCGCTTGTGATACTAGCTCTTGTTCTTTTTTTATCTCTGCTGTTGGTTCACCATTACCATCTTTTGCATAGTAAAACTCTTCTGGCATAAGAACTGGATTGAAATTCATATCATATAAGTCTCTTACTTCTACTTCTACACCATTTTCTTCAAAATGTTTCATAGCTGTTCTAGCAAGGTCATAATTTACACTATCTTTTCTTGGATCTCCTACTACAAATAGTGCTTTTTTCGCATCACCTGTTGTAAATCCTTTTGATTCATATGTTTGTACAAATTCACTTGGCACAATAGATGCTGATGTTGTTGCATCTACTTCAGATGCTCCTGATGTTACATCTGCTTCTTCTGTCTCTATTTTCTCTACACTATCTTCTTGACTTACGCCTTGTTCTACAGCTGGTTTTCCCTCCCCTGGTACTTCAGCTTGTGCACACCCTACTACAGATACTGCCAATCCTAACAAAGTCAGTGTAGCTATAAATTTTTTCTTCATCGCTCAATCTCCTCTTATTATCATCCTTTATATAGAATTAATTTTTATATTGCTCAAGTTGTTCAAGGAAATAATTAATTTCCTTCTTCATCATCTCATTTTGGCGCCTAATCATAGCAATAATTATAGGAATCCTAGGTAAAGCTAATGGTATACGTTTAAGATGCCTATTCACCTCTTTGTTACAATGCCACTCTAGTGTAATACCAAAGGAAGGCATACTACTTAAAACATTTTCATAAGTCTTACTTTGGTGAGTTATAATGGTTTTTGTATAAGGATCAAGTCCCATTTGTCTTATCTCATAATCTAAACTAAACATACCATCAAAAAGGATATGCTTTTTAACATGGAATAAGCCTCTTAAATCTGATGGATGAATCACCTTTTTCTTACTTAGTTCCCATCTATCACTTACATGAACTTTAAGTTCTCCTGTAAACAGCCTCTGCATATATAAACTTTTATTAACAAGAACCTGATCTAACTTCTTATATTGCATCTCTGTATAAGGAATAACAGCTAAATCAACCTCTTGGCTAGCTACCTTTTCAATACATTGTTCAGTATTACAGTACTCTAATTCAAATTCATAGTTATCTTGGTTAAAAATTTTACATACTTCTATGAAAGCTGGCTCTATAACCTCACAGCCACAAGATGCAACTTTTATTTTATTTTCACTAATATGATTAAGTAGCTTATGTTCTGTTAGTTCAAAGGTATTTACTACCTGTTTAGCATGATGATAAACCTCTAAACCATCTTTAGTTAAAGTGACGCCTCTATTCCCTCTAATAAAGAGTACCCTTCCTAATTCTTTTTCAAGCTGAACAATTTGCATACTTAAATTAGGTTGAGAAATAAATAAGTTATTAGCTGCTTTTGAAATACTACCTGCTTCTACAATTTCTACTACGTATTTTAACTGATTAAACTCCATAATATTATTCGCCTTTACATAATTGGATAAACTACCTAGTACAGGTAGCTTTCTACCAACTACCCTTAATATTGTATAATTTATAACAATCTGATACAATACACTGGCTATCTATCTTTTTATGCCTCATTATCTATTTTTTATATACCTAATTATATATTATACAATAAAGAAAGAGAACGCTGCCTGAATAGCGTTCTCTTTCTTTATTACTACTTTCTACACTTATCATATTCCTTAGCTAACTGTAGTTCTATATGTGATTTTACTTCCCTTAACTTCTTATATCCTCTCTCTACCTTCTTGATACACTTCATTTCGCATACTGACTGATCTAGATAAGTAAGGCTAAAGACTTCCCCCTCACTTCTTTGTGCTAATTCTTCCATAAGTTTTGGATAGTCTTTCATATACCTTCTTCTATTTTCTTCGTTAATCTCTATAGTAGTGCCTTCTTCTATACATTCCACCACATAAATAGGCACTTGCTTATAAAACTGGTCTTTATGTGCTTCATAATACTGCCAAATAGCTTCTTCTGATAAAACACCATTTCTAATAATTGTCTTATAATGCTTTAACTGTTTTTGGTAATCTGTGTAGGCTTTAGCAGTTTCAGGCGTATAAGTAGAAAGGCCATATTCAATAGCTCCCAATGTAGGTCTATCTTTTATAGGCTGATTATAAAAATCTTCCTCTATGAATCTACTTGTAGCTGGTAACATATGCTGCTTGATTGCCTTGCCTTTATAAAGAGTAGGTGAATCAGCTTGTAAACTATATCCTTGTAAGGTATCAAGTGTAGGTCCTTCTGCTAGATTACCTGTCTGGCCTACCCCTGCTGATATAAATAATGGATCCTCTACTATTGAATGAGCATCTTCTGGTATATTGCTAAAGCCATAATACAAGTTGGTATCATAGGTTACATCTTCTTCATGCCAATCTAATAACTGCGCTTTTCCTTCTTTATAAAAAATATTATTCCAACATACCATAGGTCCATGGTCATTGGAGAAAATCTTTGTATCTAAGTGTTCTCCTATGTAAAATGTATTGTTATAAATATAGGCAGGTTCTTTATTGGAAGTCATAAATAAACAACGTCTATCATTTTGGCTAATATTATACCTCACCACTGAATCAATGGTATTGTCTTGGCATACAAGCATAAAGCCGCCTTCATTGTCATGGCTATAATTGTACTGATAAGTGGTTCCCCATGAGAAGTCACAGTCATAAGCCTGTCCATCTCCATTAAGATAGGTTCCAAAAGCTTCATTATACTGGAATAAAGCTCTATAGCACTGCCATGGCCATATAGCTGCATTATACATAAGATTAGGGTCTGACTGTGTTCCAATACTTGCTTCTTGAGATACATTGTGCTCAATAAGTGGTTCATAACAATATTGAGGAACAATAGCATCCCCACCTGAACGCTCTACATAGTTATTTCTAATGAGTACTTCTTCATGCATATATTGCTTCAATTCTTCTGGTGTGTGATGACTTAAATTACTACTTAGTCCTAGGCACCTTGTAGAGCCTACAGATATTCCTGTTCTGGCTACATCTTTAACATAGCAATTTTGAACGCGTATGTCTTTAAACTTAATAGGCCAATCCTGATCTGTAGCAAAAATATTATAGTAGATACCTCCGTTATGTCCATCTTTAGTCGTTGCATCACCATTTACATCATGTACATAGAGATGATTAAGATAAAGGTGCTCCAAAGCATTTCCTTCTGTCTGATCAAAATCATCATCCCCACTTACCATAACGCCAGTTCGCCCTGCTAAAGGCTCTTCTCCCTTGTTCGTGATTTCTAAATGATTCACTTCCCAAAAGCTTACATTATGAAGCCATAGAGTATAAAGGACCTTACCCGCTCCTTTTATCAGTGGTCTTACCTGCGGCACACCTACCTGTAATTTACCCCCTTCATAAGTATAGTTATCTATTACAATAGGTGCCCCTACTTGTCCACTACCTCGCACCTTCAGTCCACCGCACCATGTGCCATGTGCTTCAAATAAAATTTTATCTCCCGGCTTAAAGGATTGTGCATTGATAGCTTCTAATGTCTGCCACGGCCTATCTACACTTGTACCCTGATTGTTGTCACTTCCCTTGTGACTATCTACATAGTAAATTGTACCCTGTACCTTCTTCTCCATTTTTCCCTCTCCCTAAATCTATTCTTTAATTTGCAATTCTTCTTTCCATAATCACTACATCATGCCATTTGCCGTTATCCATCTGTCCAAATCTTTCCCTGTAACCTACTTCTCTAAAGCCGCATTTCTTATGTAAGGCTATACTTGCTTCATTTTCTCTAATAATTAGAGATTCAAGTGTCCAAAATCCTTCTTTCTCTGATTCCATAATAAGTTTTTCAAGTAAAGCAGAAGCTATGCCCTTACCTTTATAGTCCTTATGAATATAAATACTAAGTTCTACTACACCTCTATAGACATAGCGCTCAAAGGATTGGCTTATAGCTACAAATCCCACTACTTTATCTTCTTCCTTGGCTACAAATCTGCAGCTTTGAATATGTCCTTCATCCCACACTTTATAAGTAGGGACTTCTGTTTGGAAAGTAGAGATTTTTGTATCAATACCTTGCTTATAAATATCTGCTACGCCTAACCAATCTGTCTCTTTCATTTCTGTTATATGATACGTCACGAACATGTACTCCTTTTATTTGTATGCTAAAATATTTTTAATATTTGATTCATTATAGAGTTTTATAGTCACCTAGTCAATATGCTATAATAGGATTATCTAAACTAATTAAGATAGGAGCTATTCATATGAAAAAAGCTTTTCTTATTGCCTCTATCAGCCTCTTTTCTCTCTTTACCTTAGTTGGCTGTGACAAATCCCTTTCTCACCGTGAAATCTCTAGGCTTTATAATACTGACAACGGCCCTCGCTACGTTGTTATTATTGAAGTAAAACAATCTCACTTAAGCCTTGATATTAATGACCATATTAAAGATTCTATGAATAAAGTCGAGATTGCTATCCCTGTTGATAAACAATTCTACGATGATGTAGAAAAAGGGGATAAATTAAATGATGATTTTAGACTTGGTTCTCTTATGACTTCTGGAAGCGTTGGAACTTGGGACATTAAAATTAAGGATAAAATGATTCTCGAATAATTAGGACTAGTTTTTCAACATTTTTTTCGCTATACTGGACATATTCAATCGAATAACATCATATATTTAAGCAAAGACATTTTAGGCGCTACTTTAGCTTAATAGGGAAACGTGTGATACACTGCAGCCCCCGCTACTGTAGACGAGGACTTCTTATTCGTAAGGCTTGCCTTAACCACTGTACTTTTTGTATGGGAAGGTGAATAAGAGGAATGATACGTCAGCCAGGAGACCTACCTAAAATGAGAATTACCCTTTCGGTGGGAAAGGAGGTAATATGTATTTTGTGCTTTTTTTTGTTATGCACAAATATACATAAGCTCTCCTTCGGGGGAGCTTTTTTTATTGCCTTCCTTCTTGCGATTTAAAACTCAACAAAGAAGGAGACTGATTATGTCAAAAAAAGCTTTACTTGTTGTGAGCTTCGGCACAAGCTATGAAGACACACGAAAAAAAACAATCGAACCTTGCGAAAATCTACTACGTAAAACCTTTAAAGATTATGATTTCTTTAGAGCCTATACATCACAAATGATTATTCGCAAGCTTGCTTCTAGGGACGGTTTATATATTGATAATGCTCCCCAGGCCCTACAGAAAATCTATGAAGCTGGTTATGATGAAGTGCTGATTCAATCTCTACATATTATTTGTGGAGAAGAGTATGACAAACTTAAAAGGCAGATTGAACCTTTTAAGGCGAAGTTTAAAAAACTCAGTTTTGGTAGACCTCTTTTAACGACTATTGATGATTACAAAGCCGCTGTTTCTGCTACTTTAAGCAGCTTACCTAAACTTAAAGAACATGAAGGTGTAGTCTTTATGGGACATGGGACTTACCATGAGTCCTTTTCCGCCTACTGCACTCTGGAATATATGTTCCAGCATTTAGGCGCGTCTATTTATGTAGGCACTGTGGAAGGCTATCCTACACTTGATGAAGTACTGTATAAACTTCAAAAAGACAGTATAACTCAGGTTTACCTCGCACCTTTTATGCTTGTGGCAGGTGACCATGCCATCAACGATATGGCTGGAGACGAAGAAGATTCTTGGAAGATTATCCTATCACAACATGGAATTCAGTCTAAAATCTTGTTACAAGGCCTTGGTGAAAATAAAGAAATTCAAAAACTCTTTGTAAATCATGCCTTAGACTGCGTCAATTCATTTTAAAATTTATCATAAAAGGGAGATGTAATCATGAAAAGAAAGTTACCGATTTTTGGAGTATTTTGCTTTGTAGCAGGATTAGTCACTATGAATACACAGGCTATGCATATTATGGAAGGTTTCCTTCCTGTAGGCTGGAGTATTGGCTGGGGGATTTTATGCCTACCATTTTTCATAGCAGGTATTATTTCTATGAAAAAAACACTTCAAGAAGACTCTAAAACTAAACTTGTGCTTGCTATGGCTGGTGCCTTTGCCTTTGTACTGTCAGCACTAAAAGTTCCTTCTGTAACAGGAAGCTGTTCCCACGCTACAGGTGTAGGCCTCGGTGCTATTCTGTTTGGACCTACTGTAATGGTAGTTATTGGTGGTATTGTCTTATTGTTTCAAGCGTTACTTTTGGCCCATGGTGGTATTACTACATTAGGCGCTAATGTATTTTCTATGGCAATCGTAGGCCCTTTTGCAGCTTATTTTATCTATAAATTACTTCGTAAAACTAAAATGCCTGAGTGGTTTGCTATCTTTTTAGCTGCTATGTTAGGAGATCTTCTTACATATGTTATGACATCTATTCAGCTCGCCCTCGCCTTTCCAGCCCAAACTGGTGGCTTTATGGAATCACTTCTTAAGTTCCTCGGAATTTTTGCTATGACTCAAATACCACTTGCTATCAGCGAAGGCCTTTTAACTGTTGTTGTAATTAACGCTCTTAAAAAATATAGCCAAGAAGGTCTTATCAGTTTAGGCAGACTTTCAAAGGAGGATTAATGATGTCTGAGAAAAAAATGAATGTCTTACTTATTGTACTTGTTGTAATTATTAGCTTTGCTCCTTTATTTCTTGTAAAAAATGCGGAGTTTGGTGGAGCCGATGGTGAGGCTGAAACAGCTATCACGCAAATCGCTACAGACTATGAACCTTGGTTCGAACCGCTTATCGAACCTGCTAGTGGTGAAATTGAAAGCTTACTCTTTGCCCTTCAGGCAGCCTTTGGCGCAAGCATCCTAGCTTACGGATTTGGTTATCTTAAAGGTCACAGCAAAGCCAAAGAAGATTAAGCGATGAAAGATATTGATAAATATGCCTATATGTCCGCCTTAAGACCTCTTGATCCTACTCAGAAAGTTCTTCTCACTTTTCTGCTCCTTATAACCTGCCTTTGTTCAAGCTCTATTGTAATGTTTTGCTTTGTCATCGGCTTAATGGGTTGGATTACTATTTATAAAGGGCATATCGTCATGAGTTTATACCTTAAACTTATGACGATCCCCCTTACCTTTTTACTACTAAGTATCCTTACTTTATTATTTGAGTTTTCCAGTGATGCCTCTGTTTACTTAGTATCACTTCCTATAGGTAACTTTTATGTGGGCATTACAAGTTCTAGCTTACAAACAGTATGCATACTGTTCTTTAAGGTATTTGCAAGCGTAAGCTGCTTATATTTTTTATGCTTATCTACCCCTATGACAGATATTCTACGGGTATTTGAGAAACTTAAATGTCCAGCCTTTCTTATAGAAATGATGAGCCTGATTTATCGTTTTATCTTTATTCTTATTGATACAGCTTTTACAATGCACACTGCACAAGCTTCAAGACTTGGTTATAAAAGCTTTCGATTGGGTATTAAGTCACTTGGCATGCTTCTAAGCACTATTCTTATCCGCACGCTTAAGATAAATAATAATCTCTATACTGCGCTTGAATGCCGAGGGTATACAGGCTCTTTAAAAGTCCTTAATGAAGATGCTTATAAAAGGATTAACTATTTTTATTTTGTTATACTTGAGGCCATCCTCCTAGGACTTATTGCACTTGAAAATTTCTTACTTGAGAGGTAGCACTATGTCAGCAAACATTATTATGGAAACTAAACAACTTTGCTTCAACTATCCTGATGGTACCCCTGCTTTAAAGGACCTATCTATACAAATCAAAAAAGGAAAAACAACTGGTATCCTTGGTGGAAATGGAGCGGGTAAATCTACTTTATTTCTTAATTTAAATGGTATCTTAAGACCTACTTCTGGTCAGGTCTATCATAAAAATCTACCTATCTCCTACTCCTCTAAGTCTCTTAACCAGCTTAGACAGTCTGTAGGTATTGTATTCCAAGATCCTGACACCCAACTTTTCTCAGCCAGTGTGTACCAAGATGTCTCCTTCGGAGTAGTCAACCTAGGTATTCCTGAAAGCGAGGCACATCTTAGAACAGAAAATGCTCTAAAACGCACAGGTACCTATGAGCTCCGTCAAAAGCCCACCCATAGCTTAAGCTACGGTCAGAAAAAACGTGTTGCCCTAGCAGGCATTATTGCTATGGAACCTGAAGTCCTCATTTTAGATGAACCTACAGCTGGGCTTGACCCTCAAGGCGTTAGTGAAATCATGCAACTTATTCGTGAGCTTCAACAAGATTTAGGGATTGCAATCCTTATCGCTACCCATGATATGGATCTTGTACCTATGTACTGTGATTATATTTATTTACTTAATCAAGGTGAGATAGTAGGATGTGGCTCTCCTGATGAAATTTTTAACCAGCCTTCTCTACTTCGCCAAATCCATTTAAGACTACCTCGCATCGGGCACCTTATGGAACTCCTTAAGACTAAGGACGGCTTTCCTATCGAAGGCTTACCCGTCTCCATCTCCCACGCCCGTAAGGAACTTAGTCGTATATTTCACTTAAAATAAAAGCGTACTGCATTTGTATTAGCAGTACGCTTTTATTTTTGCTCTTTTCGTTTTATCTAAACATAAATCTAAAATTATATTGAAAATACTTTTATAATCTATTAGCCTGTGAGTATACTTATATGAATTTTTAAATTCTAGCCAACCTTTTTCTTATTTTTCATACTTAATGATTATCAAAACGTTTTGTAGAGGTGAATGATGGATGCAATGATTACTAAGCAGCTAATTGAAACAACCTACATCTTTTGCTATAACCGCTTATATAATAAGCAAGATGCAGAGGATTTGGCTCAAGAAATATTATGCGAGGCTCTAAAAGCTATACGCTCTGGAAAGAATATTACTCATTTTTATTCTTGGTACTGGAAAATGGCACATAATCGCTATGCCACTTTTCTTTCTCTTCGTACGCATCAGGCCGTATCTCTTGATACTTATGAAGGTGTAGTAGCTACTTCTCTTGCACTCGAAGAAGGTCTTATTAGCCAAGAGGAATATGCTGAACTTAATTATGCTCTTTCACGTCTTGGAGCTATTCATCGCGAAATCCTCATTCTATTTTATCTAAAAGAATATTCTATTTCAGCTATAGCTGAAAAACTCAGTATTCCTATAGGTACTGTAAAAGGACGTTTATTTGATGCTAGAAAAAATTTGAAAGAGAGGTTAGAAACTATGAACAATACAGGTACTTTTGCTTATGCACCTTCTACACTTAGATGGTTTGGAGGGTATAATGCCTGCAAGCATGATGACTATATGAATAACTTAATTGCTCAACAAATCCTTATTCTTTGCCGCATGGAAGCCAAATCTATGACGCAAGTAGGTGATGAAATGGGCGTTGCACCAGTTTATTTGGAGCACTTTTTCCATGAATTACTTAACCGCAGACTTTTGAAGGAAGCTACGAAAGGTAAATATCTATCTGATATCTGCGTCTTTCCTCAACAACCTTATACTTATGCGGATGCTATTGCAAAGAAAGTCTTTTTAGAGCATAACATTGGCAAAGAAATAGTGGATATTTTATATAGCCTAAAAGACCAAATTTTATCCTATAACTTTTATGGCAACCATTTTTCCTATGAATATCTTATGTGGATCCTCATTGTATATGCTTGTCATTCTGTAAGTCTTCATGCCTCTGCCATCTATAATAAAAAATATGAAAATAAAGTTCCGACAAGTAATGGTAAAGATTTTCGCATTACTGCTACCTTTATAGGAAATGACGAAGAAATTGACTATTCCTGCTATGAAAATATTAAGTCTGTTAGTTGGTCAAACATTCATAACCATTTTGCTACATGCGAGTTTGGAAGTGTAGAATATATTAATGATTTCCAGCAAAGTCCTTTCCCAGATCGTACCTCTTGGATTAATGGGAATAATATTTCTCTCCTTCTTCAGTTAGCTCAAACCCCTGATTTAGAACTTTCACCTCACGCTGAAGAAATGGTTGCCAACTTTATTCAACAAGGTCTTGTTACTAAATTAAATGGTACACTTCAAGTCCAAATTCCTATTATAGATTCTCATACTGTGAAAGAGCTTGAAAAGCTTATATATCCTGCATTCGCCCCTATTGCAGCAAAGTATGAAAAGGAAATTTCAAAAAGTGTAGAGGAAATCTTACTTCCTCATGTCAGAAAAGATTTACTTGAAGAATTTGTTCATTGGAATATGAGCATATTCCTCCAACCTACAGGTATCACTTTCCAATATGCTCTATGGGACGCAGGTATTTTACCTAAACCTGAAGATTTCCATGCCTCAGCTGCAGGCCTTTGGATAAAATTACATTCTTAGACAATTCTAAAACTCTATAAAGAAAGAGATATACCAAGCCAGTTCAATGAACTCGTTTTGGTATATCTCTTTTTACTTTTTCCTATCTACCTTATCTCTCTTACAAACTTCTCCATTTGTTTCAATTCTTTCGTCTGACGCTCTATCATTTTAGTGGCAATCTCCTGCACAGTAATATTAGAACTATACTGCACAAACTGCTCGGCTAGTTTGTTGGTTGCCTTATGACTTGCTATCATCTGAAACAGATAAGCTTTATCTACATTTTCTGCGCAATCTGCTTCTTCCATTTCTTTAAGCATTTCACTTATAATACCCTCGTATTGAGCTAGATACTGTGCTTCTTTCTCCTTATCCACTAGCTTTTCTTTCTTAAGTTGTTTAATAAGGAGCTCCATCTGATCTTTTCGTTTATAATGTGTACGTTTAATACCTCTAGCAAACTGCCAAATAACAGGATTATCTCCATTAGTTAACTCATTTTCTACCAAGGCCAAGGTCCCTTTGTGGTGACTACTTAGCTCATAGAGAAAATCTATGGTGACATCTCCTGTTTTAGGAGCTTTTTTTAGCTCCTTATGCATGGTCTTTAGTATTTTTCCATATGTTTTTGTATAAGCTTCATAATTTTCTTTAGGTCGGTCTTTAGCATAACTTACTGTACTAACGACCATCAAACTAAGTAAGATGATTGCGATTTTTTTCATAGGTATGTTCATTATAGTTTGCTCCTTATAACTAATATACCTGTTTATTATTCGCTAGATGTCGTATTGTATACCTGTAATTGTTTCTGTTTCATTATCAAAAAGTGTTAAAGCTAATTTTTTAAGGACAGAACAAGGTGCGTTCTTCAATTTAATATTAAAATGATTATTTTCTTTTTTAATTTCAACTTCTGTTACATGCCCCTCTAAATGTACCTGTCTATCCATCCCATTATCTTCATAGTAAGTATGATGACATACTTCTTTGCAGTAAGCAATTCCTGTTAGGTTTGCCATATCTAGATCTTTTGTACTATCTGCTGCCGCTCCTAATAAAAGCATATGTCCCGGTCTTATAAAGAGAATGAGATGGTCCATATCACATGCTACATAGTGGTGGCCTTTAGCCATCTTAGTTAGTGTGTAAGTTTTCTCATTCTCAAACGTAACAAGCAACATATCTTCTGGTAAATACACATAACGTCCAGTCTTATTTTGCTCATATACAGGTGCAATCATAAGACTGTCTCCTACTAAAAGTTGGTCTTCCACTTCTCTTACATACTCATCTTCATATTCAAAGGCAAGTGGCTTAAAGTACATGCCACCTTCTAACGCAGCTTTCATATACTCGCTGTATAAGTGTGGGATTAGTGCATAACGCAATTTAATCCATTTTTTAAGCCTTTCTGTATGCTCAAAAGCATAAGGCTCCTGTTGTCTTGTCCATGCCGCTGTATGATTACGTAAAAGTGGCATAAAGATACCAAACTGAATCCATCTTGTTAAAAGGTCTTCTGTTGTATTATCGCTAAATCCACCTACATCTGCTCCACTATATAGGAACCCGCACATATTAAGAGAAGGCATCATCTTAATATTAAGCAGTAAATGGCTCCACCATGAACGGTTATCCCCAGTCCATATCCCTCCATAACGATGCATACCTACATAAGATGCTCTAGAAAAGAGTAGGACCCTTTCTGAAGGTTTTAGCTTTTCAAAAGCTTCCCCTGCTGCCCTCGTCATATTGTACCCATATAAGTTATGAACATCATAGTGTCTGACGCATTTGCCATCCATATTGTGATGCATTTCTTTAAAGTATTCTTCTTTATTCATAATTTGACTAAAGCTATCTTTAATACCGAAGAAAATGCCAAGGTCAATATTCTTATCCTTACTTTCCTCTACCTTCTGCATAGCCTGTGCCATAGCTCTTGGTGTATAGAAAATAGCTGGTTCATTCATATCATTCCAAAAGCCATCAATCCCTTTATCCATAAGGTATGCATAATGCTGACCAAACCATGCTCTTGCCTTACTATTTAAAAAGTCAGGAAAATGTACCTTTCCAGGCCATACTGCACCTTCAAAGATATCTCCCTTTTCATCCCTTATAAAGAAGTCCCCTGCTACCCCTTCTTCATAAATATTGTAACCTTCTTCTACCTTTACCCCAGCATCAATAATAGGAATGAGTCTAATGCCATCTCCTTTAAGCTCTGCTACAAGCTCTTCAAAATCTGGGAACTTCTCACGATCTATAGTAAAATCCTTAAGTTTCTCCATATAATCAATATCTAAATAAATGCTATCTAATGGAATACCATTATCCCTAAATCCCTTTGCTACAGCCCTTAATTCCTCATTTGTTTTATAACTCCATCTACTTTGCTGATAACCAAATGCCCATCTAGGCGGTATGTAACTTGCTCCTGTAAGCTGCCTAAAAGTCTTCACTATATCAAGAAGGGTATCTCCCTCTAAAATATATAGGTCTAAATCCATGGTTTCTGGTGTAATCACTAATTCATCTAACTGACTGTACCCTATATCAAAAGTTAACCTACCAGGGTAATCTATAAAGAGTCCAAAAGGCTTCTCTTCTGCTATGATGATAAAGTTATGTGCAGCATATAAAGACCTTTTAGTCTCTGTATGCATATCATCATCAGAGCAAAAACTTTCATAAATCCATCCTCTTTTATTAATGCCCCTTACGCTTTCTCCTAAACCATATACAGGTATGTCCTTTTGCAGCTTATATTTAAAACTTTTGCCTTCTAAAGCTAAATATGATAGATTCTCTCCTACTTTTATATTACCTAATACAACTGCATCTGTTTCAATAGGCTGCCCATAAGTATACTTGATTACTTTTTCATCTAATTCCATATGCTCCATCCTCTCTACTCTATAGCTTTAATGCACTTAGTATAACATAGTGAGAATGTTATAAAAACACTATAATTAACAGAATAAAACTCAGTCTTGCTTTCCTTTAGCTCAGCTTTACTCACTCTATCTCTTATTTACTTAAAACTATTTTATTTACAAGCCCTATGGAGTTATCGGCATAGACTGTAAAATTAAAATAACGCTCTAAAGTAATCATTTTTTCAGATACAGCTGTTTGTGTATTAAGTAATCTCATTAAAAAATTTTAAAAAAATCGAAGAATTTCTAGTACATAGGACTATATAGTATATGTAAAATGCAAACACATCCTAGGTAGTAGATGCATCTTACACATTGTAAGCAAGATAGTTCTAATGCTAGTTCCCCCTTCTAGCTCTAGCTACTACTGCTTACACCATACCATAGGCATGAATTGTGGCAGCAAGCTTATGGTTGAACCTACGCTAAGTAACTACACTAAGTATCTGGCAGTAGATTAAGAAGCTATCAGCCTATCTTGCAGCAACCTCATACGTTCTACGTGCTACCTCCTAACTCACCTTTATATATGCATAGGCATCCCTATAAACGGTAGTTACGGACAATACCCACCTACGACCCATGACTAGCCTATAGAAAAGCCCTCCGCTTCCTAGTCTTAAACCTCTCTACTTAATCCGTTACAGGCTAACTCGTGCCACACAAAAAAGCCAAGTTAAATGCAGCCTATTTTAAGGGGGAGGCTGTATTTAGCTTGGCTTTTATTATTTTATTGTTATATTCAGTTCTTTAGATTAGACACTAATATTATTATCACCTAACCTTTACTCTTTAATTATACATAATATTAAGCTTTGTTTATTTCCTTTAAACTTTAAACTTGATTGCACAAAAGCCTTGATACATTCAATGTTAAGGTTTATCTCTAGTAAGCTTTCCATTCTGCTTGTTGATATATCATTTCAATACATCTAATGTTAAGGTTTATCTCTTTTTACTCGTGTTATTGCTTAATATCTTAGCTGATTTCAATACATCTAATGTTAAGGTTTATCATAAGCTAAACAAAGAATTGCTGGAAGATTACCTCCTATTTCAATACATCTAATGTTAAGGTTTATCATAACTTGTTTTTCTTCTTGTTTACTACGTGGTGCAATTTCAATACATCTAATGTTAAGGTTTATCGTTCAGAGCAACTGTAATGGTAAAAGATTTTAACAATTTCAATACATCTAATGTTAAGGTTTATCGACGATAGTATGGTGTTTGCTACTAAAAAAATAGTATTTCAATACATCTAATGTTAAGGTTTATCTTTTTATGGTGCTTTTACCTTCATCAAGCTTTTTAGCATTTCAATACATCTAATGTTAAGGTTTATCAAATGCCTACTAAGTATGACTTAGAACAGAATGTTAATTTCAATACATCTAATGTTAAGGTTTATCGAAATGTTGCTAACTACATTCGTGTTAGAACGAACTCATTTCAATACATCTAATGTTAAGGTTTATCGATGACATGAGAATGCTTGGTGAAGTAGCCATGGGATTTCAATACATCTAATGTTAAGGTTTATCAATGGCCAACATATTATGCAGCTTAATCTTAGCTTATTTCAATACATCTAATGTTAAGGTTTATCTAAACACCTGCCCCATATTTTGTAATCAATATCTCTATTTCAATACATCTAATGTTAAGGTTTATCCATCTTGCTTTTCTTTTTCAAAAGCTTCTAATTCTATTTCAATACATCTAATGTTAAAGTTTATCTCAAGCACAATCGCCTACAGCAGTGAAAATGGACTTATTTCAATACATCTAATGTTAAGGTTTATCCTGCAGCACTATGCATAAGATACACGCTAAAGAGTTATTTCAATACATCTAATGTTAAGGTTTATCGGCATAGATCATGGCCGAAAGCCATGTAGCCTACTTATTTCAATACATCTAATGTTAAGGTTTATCATAGGAATATCATTCGTCTTAATAAAATCATTATCAATTTCAATACATCTAATGTTAAGGTTTATCAAATGCAAGCTCTTTTAACTTAAGCAGATTAGAGGCATTTCAATACATCTAATGTTAAGGTTTATCGCTTTTGGCGTAGATTTGATGGAGTTGTTCAATGATAATATTTCAATACATCTAATGTTAAGGTTTATCTTATATGCAGAACTTGGAAAAGCTACTGCAGCAAAATTTCAATACATCTAATGTTAAGGTTTATCCTTAATGTATATGGACCAGTTGATTCACAAGAGCCATATTTCAATACATCTAATGTTAAGGTTTATCCATTATCTCAAACAGCGGTAAGCAATATCCTATTTAATTTCAATACATCTAATGTTAAGGTTTATCTGTAGATGCTGTAGGGGAACTTAGGGCTGAAATTAAATTTCAATACATCTAATGTTAAGGTTTATCTGCCAGGTCAATTATTGACCTTAAAGCTCTAGTGGAATTTCAATACATCTAATGTTAAGGTTTATCTGTGATTGTTGCAATAGGATTGTTTCGTCATAGCACATTTCAATACATCTAATGTTAAGGTTTATCAATACACCACTTGGTACTATCACTTTTGTAACAAGCATTTCAATACATCTAATGTTAAGGTTTATCCTGCATATTAGCACCAGATAGGATAGCATTTACATGATTTCAATACATCTAATGTTAAGGTTTATCAGCTCATTAAAGAAGATGGTCAATATGTTAGAAAAGATTTCAATACATCTAATGTTAAGGTTTATCTTTTTGTTGGTGGTACTGTAATAGCCTTTGCTACATTTCAATACATCTAATGTTAAGGTTTATCCTTTGTAAATCTCTAGCTTTAAATATTCACCATTTAGCAAGAATCATTGATTAGTATAGCTCTTAGCTTTTCTCCCCCAATCTATCATGATCTATCACCTTATTTCACTAACTATCACTATTCTCTTATTTTATCTAGCTTAGCAGAGATGCCTTGAAAATAAGGATGGGGGATATTTAGTTGTCTATTATTCTATTTTAGAACATTTATAAACAATTTACACTCTATTTTTCACCTTATTTCAGTATTATTTATAAAATCAAATTTTCTCCATTAATAGGTTCATTTCCTAATACTTCTTCTTCAAATATCTCTGCGTTGATAGTCTTCACAATACAAATGAAGTCTTCATGTTTATCTATAATCTTTTTAAGGTCATTTCTAAGTTTAATTATATTGGCCGGAGTAATTTCTCCCCTAAAAACTGATTTTTGATAATGAGCAAGATATTTTTTGCATATTTTAAATACCTTTTGGACACGCTTCTCATTTACATCATAGAATAAAATCACATAGTTAAAGTTTTTTCCCACCTATTGTTTCTCTCCTATATTAAAAGGTATAAAAGGTTTATCCTCTAAAATTTCTTTAATAAGTTTATAGCAATCTAGTTTAATAGCTTGTCTATAAGAAACTTTACGATGTAATTTTGCATGTTCGAAGGTACTTTCTAATCTTTCCTCAAATGCTTCAATAAAAATATTTCTTCCTATCTCATTAAGTAAACAATAGTTAAGATTCTTTTCAAAGTGTTTATCTACCTTAAGCCGTTTACGATTGACAAGATCAAAAATGGTTTTAAATGTAATAATAGGTTTAAATACTTCACTGATATCTAAACTTAATGAAAATCTTCTTTCCGCTGGAGTATGCAAAAAACTAATACGTTGATCTAGGTGTGTATGATAAATTGTTGTAGTAGTTTTAGCATAAAGTAAGCTATTCCCAAATGATATTAGAGCATTTATCGGATTATCTGGTGGTCTTTTAACCCGTTTATTAAGCACAAATTCTTCTGGTAAAAAGATTGAAAAGGTGTTATAAAATCTATACCATAAATCTCCTTCTACCTGCATAAGCTCAGGTATATCTTTACATTTTTGAACCTGTCCATGTAGCTCATGTCTAACATAATGCATAACCTCCCCAACTTGGGATTTTCCATGTTTTTGATAGTGCTCTAATGTATAATAAATATTTTCTCCTATGCCTATGACAATGCTCCTTGCTATCTTAAGTCTCTTTTGCTCAAAAGCATGTACTTGTTCAATTAATAATTTACCACTCATGTACTGCTCCCTAGGATAAAAAGTTCCGCTATATCCCTCATAATAATTAAAAAAGTGAACAACTACATTTTCTTTTCCCAAAAAATCAAGTAACTTACTATTTAAACTCACTTCTCCGAAGCAATAAATTTCTTTTGTATTCTCTATAGGAATATAGATGTTCTTACCATCTTTTCTAAAACAGATAGAGTTATCCTTTCGGCTTAAAGCCCCCATAGAAGTAATGTATTTTGTGCTTCCCATATGTATCCCCCTCTCTCTTTATATATAACAATACTCATAATAAGCACATTTCTTACACGTAGATGCTTTTTGTTTTTTATCAGGTAATTTACCCATAAGCAATCTTTCTATATTGGCCTCTATCTCCTTTAATATCACCTCATTCTCCTCATTAAGTTCTACATAAATGACTTTATTTTCTTCTTTCTTCTTCTCAATAAACTCTATTTTTCCCTTACGTTTAATTCCCTTACTTCTAAGCACCTTGAGGTAGTAAAGTACTTGCCATATAACTGCATCAGTATCTGCATCAGATTTTTTAATTTCTACCAAATAATCTGATGTCATCTTATCTATTTTAATATTTTCTATCGCAAGTTCTGTATGCTTACTTTCTTCCGCCTTCACTTCATGAAGTGCTTTCCCAATCTTAACATCCTCACTATTATCTTCTAAATTTACTCTATTACCATGAAGCCAGCATTGTCTTTTGCAATGAATATAATAATTAACGAGTGTGCCATTCACCATAATTTTCCCCCCTTACAATAGTTCATAACTGCTTTCACTTAATTTTTCCCTATCAAATTTACCATTTGTAAAATACTTCTCGCCATCTTCAATGTAATATAAATCTCCTATGCGTTCATTGTAAGATTGATCTCTATTATTCACCTTCCAAATGAAACAAGTCATAACTTCGCTTAAATTAGAAAGTTCTACTTTTCTTTGTGCATAAGGTAAGGACTTATCTTTTATTAAGTTAATATATTGCTCCCAAATTTCTGCACCATTAATTACTACGTATTTTCCATCTTTCTCAACAGTTACTTCTCTAGCCAAAAAGATAGAGATAGGGCATATATCTTCCTCTATAAGCGTCATCCTCTTTGCTATTTTATTACTATCTAACTCTCCTACTTGTTCTTTAAGAAATACCTTTAGATTATTACTATTCTGACTTAACCCATATGCTTTAACTTCCTGCATAATAGCTTCATAGTAAGGCCTAAAATTTTTATTCTCTAAAATCAATCTATTGGCCTGCTCCAATACAGTAAATCTTTTTTGCTTACGATAATCCCCTTTATAAATAGTAGCTGCTTCATCTAAATTGAAGAAATAGGCCTTACACTCACTTCTTAGACAAGATCTATTAATCCGTCCAAGAAACTGCTCTTCTGCATCTAATAGAGAAATATCTTTGAATCCAATATCCATATCAATATCTACTCCTGCTTCAATAACTTGAGTAGCAATTAACAGAACATTTTTCTTCTGTTTGACTAGCTCAATACACTTTTCTCTCTCCCACTTGAAATCATCTCCTGTAATGAGCATGATTTCTTTATGAATAAGCCCTTCCTCTTGTAACTCCATCATTTTATGATAATAATTTGAAGCACTTTTCTTTTTAATAAATTCTACTAAGATTTTACTTTCTACTTTATCATAACCTAAGATTTTTTCTGTCATCTCTTCTAGAACATCCTCCGCATCTAGCAAACTAAAGTCTAACTTTACTCTGTTTTTAAACAGCGGATGTCCAAAATAGCGTTCCCTATTCTGAATAAGTGGCATAATATCTACCGCTCCAATAAGGTTACCTAAATATGGTAGCGTAGCAGACATGATGATAATACGTAAGTTAAGTAATTTAGCATAACTTCTAAAAAATCCTATTATTTCTGTCCATAGTGTATTTTTATATGCTTGTACCTCATCAATAATGATTACACTATTGCTTAATTGATAGAGTCCTCCTGCCTGATCTCTTGAAGATTCAAATAGTAAATTGAAAAGTTGAATATGACTTGTGATTACTACAGGATAGTGGAAAAATTGCCTATCCAAAAGCATCTGACTATAGTCTATTTCATCCTCCTCTTCTCCTTTTTTATTTTTAATAGGTGTAATAGAATTTACCACTGTAATCTCTTTACTAACTTGCACATTCTCCTCAAATGTTTTTGTGAGGGACTTATAAGTTTGCTCTGCCAAAGTATTAAATGGAAAAATATAAAAGACTTTACTGAGTGCCACATCTTTATTTAATAATTCTAGAGCAATATGAATAGATGTGTTGGTTTTACCACTACCTGTAGGCGCTTCTAGATAATAAATAGGTGCATCTGGTTCCTTTTTCAAATTATGTTCTGCTTCAAGAAACAGCTCACTTCGCAGGTCATTGATAGAGGTAAACTGATTTAAATCCTTATTAGGACATTCTCTTTGATAGGATTGAATACTCTTATAAACTGATGTATTTTTGTATGTATTAAGCCATAAGTCTTTATTTACTAACAGTCCAAAATCACTTATTGGCATATCTGTCATATACTCAGATGTAGCATAAAAGTCACAAGCTACTAATACGGAATAAAGCCATCTCGTATATATATAAGCATCTGCACTACCCCAATCTTCTTTTTGAGTAACCTGAAAAGTAATATCAAAAAACTTTTGTATTCTCTTCTCTGTTAATTTAGGCTTACGAATCAGCTGCTTCGTTAAATAATCATCTTCTTCTATTTTAGCTAAAAGCCCTACAAGTGCCTCTTCAAATACTTTTAGTGAGGAGAAATCACTATGGTGTCTTGAAATAACATAAGCATTTAAAATAAGCAGCGGAATAACTTTTGTAAGCTCTGCATTAGAATACTTTTGCTGCTTAAACTTTTCGAAATAATAATCTATATAGATGTACGCCGATAAAAGAGCATGATCTTTATACTCCCTACTTTCCTTAATGAAGTACTTACTCTCCATTTTCGCACATTGAAAGTTAAGGTTGATCTTTCCTATATCATGTAAATAAAGGGCCCCCTCTAAAAGTTCTTCAAATAGAGGGCTATTACCTAATACATCCTGAAACCTTTGATTCACAATATCCAGATGCTTTTCTTTATATAATATTCTATAATACTCTATTACTTTATCTAAGTGCTCTTTAAGTGTCTCTTTAGTCTTTTCCTCATGTGTATGTGCAAATAAATAAGCACTGCCTTCGACTATCTCCCCTAACTTCACCATATAATCCCTCCTTTTCTTTATACTACTTAGAGGCATGTAAGCCCCTATCCATCTTACATGCCTCTATCTCTAGTCTTTAAATAAAAGAAATGACTTTTTCGTTTGCTTGGTAAAAACAACCTTCTTTAAATGGTGTAACTTTTTTATTAGTTAAAACGAAGCTTTCTATTACATATTGATTATGTTCTTGCTCTAAAGCTATAGGGAGCTTCTCCTCATATTTATAGTAATCTTCTTCCTCTTCATCATTATAGAAATCATTCTCATCTTCTATCTCATTAAATAAGACGCTACTTTTTATAAAAAGACTTTCTATCTTCCCATAATTCATCGTGTGCTTCAGCTCTATTTCTTCTACCTCTTTAATAGTTGCAAAGTGGTCATTCTTACCTAGATATGGGATATAAACACATCTTTGATTCATTAAATATTCTTTTAATAAATTATAATAAGTATGTCCATCCCCTAATAGATAAATCTCCCACATAGGGTTTTCCAACCACTGTTCCTTCACTATGAGATTGCCTCCTACTTCCTTAGAAGCATAACCTACAGAGTTATTAAATACTTGCACCTTTTTACTGCATAAACCTGGTAAATCTCCTGATTTTGCAATAGGTACAATAGCCACTTTCAAGTCCTTTAACAATGCATAATACTCTGGGTACATGCCTTTTTGGTCTCCATAACCTTTTAATCCAATAATCGAACCTAATACGCCTAATAAAGCTACTTTATGTATTTGAGAATAAGTAAAATAAAGAAATGTATTTACATCGGGCTTTTTAAAAAAAGCATGTTGTCCTGTTAATGTAAATTTCAAGGCTCTCATAGGCTCACTTCTTCTTTAGTAAAAATATTATAGTAAGTAGCTCCTTGAATAGAGGATTCGATAACCATTTTAAGTGGGTTATAGTAGATTTCGATTGTCTTAATACGTGATTTTAAGCTTTCAATCAAGGTTTGAATACCTAGATTGATGCAGTCTTTGCCTTCTTTTTTACTGAAGGTAATGTACTGAGCAAGTTCTGGAAGGTATAAGTCTTCTTCTGTTTCTATAAAAAGAGCAAACTCATTTTCACATCCTAATTTTGAGTTTGTATTAAATGCTGTTGCTGCTGTTAATGCAGCTTGCTTAAACTTATCATAATCCTCTTCTGTATAGCCTTCTGTTACACCCATTGCAACATATTCATCATAGGCCTTAGGATTGATGACAAACGGATAAAAATAATGTGCTTCATCGCTTACTATTTTTGTTCCTAAAGTACTCTGGTCTGCATCATCCTTTGTCCCATCTCTAAAAGGAGAGAGAATTTGTTGTTCTTCCGCTCTACTTGCTTCATATTTATTAAAGCCTTGTCCAATTTGTACCGCACCAATAATAGAAAAATTCGTTCCCTCTTCTGCAAAAGTTGCTCCAAAATTTTTAATATCAATTGCACTAAAAAGATTAGTAAGCACTTTACGAGCATCTTTTTCATCTTTTAAATTTTTCACTTCAAAAAGCTGTTCATAGCGTTCCTTTAAAGAGCGAGGTACAACTTTTATTCCTTCTTTTTTTACTTCTTCTGTCTTAAGTGTTTTAATATAAACAACCTTTTCCCCTTGTTGCTGCCACATCTTCTTCATCGGAAACTTAAAAGCTTTGTCACTTCCAAAAATGTCACCTGAAGAAGTAGATTTTGGATAGCCTGTAAAGTCAGCATTCCAATTTGCCATAATAGATTTAATCCCTAAAACCCCATATACTCTTTTATTCATTCTCTTTTTCCCCTCTCTTATACAATAAATTATCTTGAAGATAACCATAAAGTAAGGCATCTTCATCCAGTTTACCTTCTGGTATATACCCTTCTACCATAGCATACAAACGCCTAAATCTTTTTCCACCTTGAGTAATATCATAATTGTATTTTACAAATAATCTTCTTAAAATGCTTTTAATTTGAATGTCATCTTTAGCATTCAACAAAGGATTAACAAGTGCATGTGTCTTTTTAGATCCCTTATTCAATGAAAGCAAGTAATATGCAACTTGTCCTACTGCACAAAAGTACTCTGCATCACTCTCAAGTACGGCTTCTTCTCCTTTGAGTTTCTCCTCCAGCCTATCTAAAATAGGTTTCATCTTATCTGACATTGTATCTCCCCCTTTATACAAATAATCTATTATTGCATCTCTGAGCATCCATTGCTCTTTCGCCCTTATCATTTGGTTTTCCTTAATGCTATTTTTAATAAGCTCTCTTGATATTTTAGGGAATAGCGATTTGATAGCTAGTGTATTCCCCTTATAGAACCATTCAAAAAAAGCCTCTCTGCTCATTAAAATAGATCTTCTGATAACTTCACTTTTAAGTTTATCTGATGGTTCACCAAAGTAAACCATAAAATTATTGAAGAACCTAGAATGAACCATTTGCATGACTATCTTTAATTCCTTAATTTTACCATATTCAATCCCTTTTTCAATTTTACTATAGTCAATAGAAATACTACGGCTAACTTTAAAACCTTCTAACTCTGTACGATACTGTAAAATACTCTCTGCATCCTGAATTTCAACTTCTTTTCCTTTAGCAATCCTTAAATAATAGCCTGTAAAAGTTTGTCTCTTACTATTTCTAAAGGTCATCAATTCGTTACTTAAGTAAGCTTTAATCCCCTCTTCTTCACTAAAGTAAAGGTTAACATGCCCAATACATACTTCATTCATCAAATAATCAAAGAATTTTTTTTGAAGCATAACCTCTTCTGTTGAAACTAAATAGGGTACTTCATTTTTTCTTGTTTTATGTTTAAGATATGGTTTTTTAGCATTAAGTCCTAAATTATTACTTGGGATACCATAGATACTTTCATCTAAAATCACATTATATTCTGCTGCATTAAAAACATTAGGAAAAAAATATCTTTCTCCTTCTCGTTTGAACTCTTCCTCATCAGATTCAAAGAAAATCTTAAGGTACCTTTTATCCATTACAATATTATGAGTTTTATCTAAGTCAAAAATATGAGTCTGAATCCACTGCTCATTTTGCTTAAGTTGCTCTTGATTAATTAGCCCACACTTCTCTAATGTCGTTTCATAGAGCAATTTACTCTGACTAGGCTTTTTATACTTCTCCTCTAAATGACCTAGAGTATAATAATAATCTTGGATAATCGCCTTAGTTAATTTGCCATTTATTAAACTCTCTTTTTTTACAAAAAAGCTCAAGTAGTTATTACTATGTATTACTTTCTTAATATCCATAGCCTTGTTCATATTTATAAGTTTAGAATAATAGTCCATTAAGCAAAACGTATTGTAACCTTCTACTGTACGGTCAGGTTCCCCTTTAGTCTTTACAACTTCTAAAACTTGCTTAATTTCTCCCATTTTATCAACTAAAATATAAGTGCCTTCACCCAGTACATAGCTATCTAATATATAGGCATCTCCAAACTTTTTATATTGCTTTTCGAAAATCTCTAAGCAATCTTTAATCACTTATTTACACCCCCTTAAAGGTATCTAAAGTTCGTAAATCCAAATCCTCTTGCTGACATTTCTCCTAAACCTGAGCCTACAGCAATCCATGCTAAATCTTGGGCAAGTTTATTATCAGCTACTTTAATACTTACTTTATCTCCTAGAAGTTGAACATTCTTATAAGTTGTGCCTATAGGCTTCTTATTAGTTATTTTCATATAATTAAACCACTCAAAATTTTCATCAATCTTTGTATCATGTAATAAATTGTATTTTTTAATTAATCCTACTTTAAGCCTGTCCTCAAATGTTATTACTGAATGATGCCCGCGCCAATAAGCTTCATCCCTAAATTTAATAATGATTGGAGTTAACGAAAAGATTTCATCTAAATGCTTTTGTTTAATAATTCTTTTTTCTAGTGTTAAAGCTTTTAATGTAACTGTGTATTGCTTGTCCAAATTCTTCTCAAAAGCTTTTTCAACTTGATGATCTAAAGTTCGGATTATAATAGAATAAATCCCACCTGCTTCATATATACCTCCAGTAGCTAATGGATAAAAAGAGCTAAAATTATACAACTTCTTTTGATTAGTATGATGTAACGCATCATATCCCTCAGTAACTAAACAACTATCTAGTAATTTACTGATATTTTCTAGCGCATCTTTAACCTTTATGTCTTTTAATAGATAAACCTTTAGCCTAAACTCTGCAATTGTTATCATTGTCATCCTCCTTTCATATACATATGTAATAAAAAGTTATTTATAAACTATATCCTTATTCTAGTCTCAATTTTATAAATTGTAAATATTTTCATAATAATTATGTGTTTTTTCTTGAGAAAAAATAAGAAGAGCCTAGCATCTTATCAAGATACTAGGCTCTTCTTACATCAAATGTTAAGGTTTATAGACTTTTTATAACATCTGTATAATTTCAATACATCCTATGTTACTTTTTATCTTCTCTATTATATCAGTTTCTCGTTCAAAATACGCCTAAAAAATTTAACTTTTGCATCTATTAGGCGCTTTTATTATTAAAATAACGCTTTAACTGCAATGATTACTAAAATAAGGCCTCCTAGTACCTCTGCTTTTCCACCTAGTAAGCTACTTACTTTTTTGCCTGCAAAGATAGCTATAAGGCAGCATACAGCTGTTGTTAGCATAATAATGCTTACTGCTGGAATGATGCTCACCTGCATAGCACTAAAGCCTATACCAACTGCAAAGGCATCAATACTTGTTGCTATGGCTTGAATGAATAAAGTTTTATAAGTAAGTACTTTCCCTTCTGCTTCTACACCTTCCTCTACTTCTGCCTCTTCCTCATCTTTATGTCCTAGATTATCCTTAAGCATTTTCCCTCCGATAAAACCTAAAATCACAAAGACTAATATATTCGCATACTTACTAATCACATCCGCAAATAGTCCCCCTGCAAAGTAACCGATAAGTGGCATAAGCCCCTGGAATACACCAAAGAGAATTGGCATTGCTAGTGTTTTTGCTTTAGTGGTGTTCTTATAGGCCATACCATTTGCCATAGATACTGCTACCGCATCCATACTAAGACCAAGTCCGATTAAAATAATTTCGATAAATCCCATTCTTTCCTCTCCTTTTTACCACAGATTTATGCTTATTTTAGACAAAAAATAAAAGACCCATGTATGGCAAATAAACCATACATGAGTCTTGTTCTTTAAGACAAGCCAGATTACAACGTAACCATTATGTTGACTTGCCACTTATATCAATAAGCAAACTACTCCCTCATGAAGTAACTCTTTTTATTATAAACAATTAAACTTTTAAAGTCAATTAACCCGCCTAGCTTAGAAAGACACTTACGAGAATAAGTACTGCACCTGCAATACCCATAATCACTGCAAAGTTAGATCCTTCCTCAAAGCATTCTAAGTTCTCTTTAGCATATTCATAGCCTCTGGTACTACCACAACTTCTAGCATGAAGATAACGCATATCTGTCCTCCCTGAAATATTACCTCCCAGGCTTAAAAAGCCAATACACATGGAAATAAACCCCGCCCCTATAAGTACTGTAGTTACACTAAATGTCATAAAGAAACTGGCGATACCAATAACAATCCCTATGAAAACATCTTTTTAATCTCCTCATACTTTTCACTTGTAATGAGTGCATCTTTGTCAATATCTTTAAACTTCACAATATAAGTCCATCTGCCGTAAGGCAGGATTTTTGTAATCTGCGATAGGTTAATAATATAAGATTTATGGCTTCTGATAAATTGATCCTTATCTAGCTTTTCTTCTATATCAGATAAGCTAGCTGAGGTAGTAAAACTGTCTTTTTGAGTGTAGATAACTGTACTATTATCTTCTCTCTGAATGAGTATGATATCATTGATCGTAACAAAACTCATACTCTCTTTACTCTTTACAAGAAGCTTTTCAAGTCCTTTTTCATATCTGACGATTTTATCCATAGTCGGTTTTTCATCTGGCTTTTGAAGGTCTTTGATACGCTCTAATGTATGATTGACACGTTCTACATTGAAAGGTTTAATAAGGTAATCAAAAGCATATACTAAAAAGGCCTCTGGCATATACTCACTATGAGCTGTAGCAAAAATAAGTTTTGCCTTAGGATTGATGTCGGCCATGATGCTGGCACAGCTTAACCCATCACCTTCTCTAAGCTGAACATCTAAGAAGACTACATCAGGTTTAAGCTTATTAAATAGCTTAATACCTTCTGTGCTATTGTCACATTCTCCTACTATACTGAACCCTTCATTTTTTTCTATAATCTTTCTTACCAGTGTTCTTATCCCAACCTCATCTTCTATTAATAAGACTTTTATACTCATTATCTATAGCTTTGTCTCCTTCTATTTCTTCTCTTACATACTGGGGGGCCAAGTAGTTCAGATAACACCATAGCTTCCTGCCAATAAGTTCTTTCAACTTCTACTGGCTCCTGTGCAGTGCTTCTAGGGAGCTCTTCATAGGCTGACCTTGGACACTTCTCTACAGGCTGTGCTTTTTTAGACGCCTCTTCCCCTCCATGATCAATATCATGTGACCCTTGCTTTTTTTGTTTCTTTTTCTTTTTAACAGATGATTTTTTAGAGAATTTAACAGGCATGTTATTCATACCTGTTAATAGTTTTTGATTCATCTCCATCAATTGTATTTCTCCCCCAGTGACGAGGTTATTCATAGCATTGAAATTAAGATTGTTTTTGGCCATCCTTACCACCTCCTAGTGGCATCTTTCCAGTTCCTGTTGTTGAGATTGTTTGACGCATTTGTGTATCTGCACTAATGTTTTGGAGGTCATAGTAGTCCATAACACCCATTTTACCTTCTCTTAAAGCATAAGCTAATGCTTTTGGTACTTCAGCTTCTGCTTCTACAACGTAAGCACGCATTTCTTGCTCTTTAGCTACAGCCATAGCTCTTCTTTCCTCTGCTTTAGCCTGTGCAATATTTTTATCAGCTTCTGCTTGAAGAGTTTGAAGATGTGCACCAATATTTCTACCTACATCAATATCTGCGATATCAATTGAAAGAATTTCAAAGGCTGTTCCTGCATCCAAACCTTTTCCTAGTACCATTTTTGAAATACCATCTGGATTTTCTAATACTTCTTTATGTGATACAGAAGAACCTACTGTTGTTACAATACCTTCACCAATTCTAGCAAGTACTGTTGCTTCACCAGCACCACCTACTAACCTTTCAAGGTTAGCTCTTACTGTTACTCTTGCTTTAACAAGAAGTTCAATACCGTCTTTAGCTACTGCTGATACATTTGGTGTTTCAATAACTTTTGGGTTAACACTCATTTTTACAGCTTCCAGTACATCACGTCCTGCAAGGTCAATAGCTGCTGCCTTTTCAAAAGGAAGCTCAATACCAGCACGTTCTGCAGCAATCAATGCATCTACAACTCTATCTACATTACCACCAGCTAAGTAATGTGCCTCTAACTGGTTAACACTAAGACCAATACCTGCTTTAGTAGATTTAATAAGTGGTAATACGATACGGTTTGGTATAACTCTTCTAAGTCTCATACCAATTAAGTTAAAAATACTTACTTTAACATTAGCTGCCAGTGAAGAAATCCAAAGTCCTACTGGTACAAATACAAAGAAACCTATAATTAATAAAGCTACAATACCAATGATAATAACACTTTTAATAATACTATCCATTTTTGTCTCCCCTTCATCTTACTATTTTACTTTCACAACAAGTTTTGAGCCTTCTACTTTGCAAATCATGATCTCAGTACCCTTCAGTACATATTGACCTTCAGATATAACATCAAAATTAATACCATCAAAACTTCCTACGCCAGAAGGTCTTAGGTCAGTTAGTGCAACGCCTTCCTTACCTAATAAGTACTCTAAGTCTGATGAGCTAATATAACCTTCTGTCTTCTTTTGTTCATCCGTCAGGATAATAGGCTTTACAAGCTTGCCCTTTGCAAGTAGCCATAGTGCAATACCCAGCATAAGCCCTAGAATAGCTAAAATACATAGGGTCATAATGACCCCTTCTTCTATGGTGTCCGCTATTAAAATGACACTTATCCCAAGACAAATAGTACCTGCTATCCCTGGTAAAGAGATACCTGGAGCCGTCAGCTCAATGCCTATTAGAACAAATCCTACAATAAGTAGAATAATACTAAAAAGTGTAAGTCCATCTAATAAACTTATCAGCATCTTATCCTCCTCCTTCATATTTTATACTTCTATCTTATGTCTTTTAAGGCCTGTTGCCTATATGAAAGCTACCATTTATACACTTTTACCTCTAAACTGTCAGTTTTGCCTCTCTATCCTTCGGTAATTTCACACTAAAACACGTTTTACCCTCTCTAGACTCTACTTGAATAATTCCTTTTACTTCTTCTACAATACGCTTTGTAATATACAGTCCCATACCATGCCCTTCTTCCTTCTTTGTAGAGTAGCCTTCTATGAAAATCTTAGGTATAGCCTCTGCTTCTATAACAGGTCCATTATTATAAATGTAGAAAGTATAATACAGTTCATCCTCTATAATATCAATATATAAGTTCCGTCCATGGTCCACCTGCTTGAGTGCAGTAATACCATTATCAATTAAGTTAGAAAGCACCTTACATAACTCCCAACCCTCCATCGGAATGTATTTTAGGTCTGACTTAATCTCTAAATACATATCTATAGCATCTTTTTCCGCCATTTGAAGCTTTGCTTGAAGCAGAGCATTTACTGCCGGCTGAGCTGTTCTAAGTGCTTTGCTGACCTTTAGAATATCTTTATATACAGGTTCTATATACTTTTTAGCTTCCTCATATTCTTCAAGTTCCATAAGTCCATAGATGACCTGAATATGATTCAAGTAGTCATGTCTTTGCTCTCTTAAAGTAGAATTAAAACGCTCTAAATTTTTAATCGTTTCCGATACATCTTCCTTTTCCTTTTTATACAAAATAAAGTAGTAGCCAAGTACAGATAAGGTACTATTAAACACTGTCAGTATCCCTGTCGTATAAAGGAGTGCATACATCTCCTTACTCGGTGTATAAGTGATAAAGAAAATAATGATAAGAATTAAAATAATTTGAATGAGATTGATAAGAAAAGAGGCTTGTAAAAGCTTCTTAAGATTCATGTATAGTTCCCCTCTTAACTTTTAATTTTAAAATTAATTATAGTACACTTCTAAAATTTTGTCTTCCCACGTAACAAACATTAGCCAATCTGTTCTAGAAAATCATAGAGTTTGTCTATCCCTTCTCTTATCTTAACAGAAAACAACTCTTGTCTATCTTCTTCAAGTTCTAAAAGAAGTTGCTGATAGATTACCCAATCTTCTTGAGTCTGTTCACTTCTAAGAGGTTTATCTAATAAATTCTCTTGCTGCAAAGTGGCCTCAAGGTCACCATCTATAATTTGTTTAAGAGGTACCACATCTGCAGGCTCTTCTACATAATAGCCTTCTTTACGACTGTTTAAATATACAATCGCATACTGATCCATCTCTTCATCTAAATAAAAATCAGTACTCATCTTCACCTTATTATCTCTCATACCATCCGTAAGTATATGTAATGATTCTCCTATATGAAATCCCTTAATGACTTGATCCACTTTTACTTCCCATACTGTATCTTTTCTCATATATGTCTTTGATTGGTCACGCCCTACAAAGTACTCTCCTTTATCTACAGTACCGCTCTGGCCCACCAACTCTACAATAGCAATCATATCTGCCCTATTTACTCTCTCCTGTGGTGTACTATAAATCCAGCAAGCTTGTAATGTTTGAGTTAGAAGAAGTGTACTGATAATCACCAAACCTATCTGTTTCATTTTATTCCTCCTAATTAAAATTTTCACAATATTCTTATTCAGATTATAACGCAATCTGTTTCTATTATAAATACATATTTAAGTTATTATAAAAGTAATCCCTCTCCTACATAATATTTTGATTACCTCCATATACTACATTCAGTCTTATACAAATCTATTTCTAATCTCAAGTGTCAACCTCCAAATAAAAAGGGCTCTAGATTTTTCTAGAACCCTTTTTCTCTTTTAATCATTATGCTTATAATGTTTTTTAATAGGTTTTGTTACGCTCCAATGACATTTCATTCCTTTAGGGAAAATCACATAGTCTCCAGCTCCAAATGGATAAGCTTCACCATTATAAGTAACAGTTGCTTCACCTTCTAAAATAAGACAAATCTCTTCTTCTTCAAAATCCCATTCAAATTCTGAAACTTCACAGCTCCAAGTCGGACAGTTTTTCATTTCCTGTTCTTCTTCTGGGCTAGGTTTTCTCACAATAACAACCATTTTCTCTCCTCCTTTCTAGCATTCTCTTTTTTATTATGGTTTATTTCCCTCAAATTAACCTTTTTAATTTTAACTATGTGTATATTGCATTTATTAGCTTAGAATTTTCTATGATAATTTAATCTATAGTTTGCTATTATTCTTCTTTAATTTATGATAAAACTTAACCTCTACTTCTGATAAGTCCTGTTCTTCTTTCATACCTCTTATTGAGTAAAGGTAAAATACAATCTGTCTTACAATGACAGGCACTGTCATCATCATCATAAGGCATACCATTTTACTAAGACTTATATTAATAACTTCAGTCTGAAATACCATTCTAAGTAGGTTCATAAAAATTTCTAAAGCTACTGTAAAAACAATAGCTAACCAACAAAGTGTTTCTAAAAAGGTTTCAAAATGAAGCTCCTTAAGATAGTTACTTTGTTCCTTAATTTTAATGACCTTTTCTGCAGATTCCTCATTTCCTTTTTGCTTATTAAACTTCTTCATCCATCTTCTAAAAGGTTTAGATGGTGCAATTATTTGCACCATCAAGCATCCTACAATAATGCCTAATAGTGCTAAAAGCGTACTAAAATTAAGGTAACTTGTAATGTTATAACTTTCTGGATACATTGCAAAAAGGATACTGTTAAAGATGATACTTACAAAAAGTAATGTACACCAGTAAACTACCTTACTTCCTACTAGGCTAATTTTCTGTCTGAATTTGTGCTGCATAGTAAAAACAGTAAGCCCTATGCAAAGTGCTAGTAATTCTACAAGTAGAATCATGATACATCCCCCTCTACGCTATAGTTTTGATCTATTTCATGAAGGTTCTTAATGTATTCAAGTCTTAAAGCAAGATCAGACATTTTTTGATTTGCCCAAATGATAAACTTCGTTTTAATGAGAAGATACTTTTCATCTGTATCATAATTCCCTTCTCCTGTCAGATACATCTCCTGACCTGAAAGGATGCTTGCTAAGTTAAATTGGCATAATACAGCCACAAAAGCATTATACTTGTCTAATTTTTCAAGTGGACACCACATGGAGTAACCACTTTCAATGCCTTCTGGAATAATCTCAAAGTGCTTAAGGAAGCTCTCAATCGCCAAAAGCGTATGCCCTAGGCGTTCATCTTCCTTACATTGTGTATCTCCTGCCATAATAGTAGCAATAAGGAGCTCTTCTATAGCCTCTTTCGACCTACCTACAATGTCTCTATTCTTCTTAGCAAAAAGAGGTGTCTTCTCTCTCCCTTGCATCAGTGCAAAGAGCAGAGTAAGCCCATCAATAAGTACGGCAAAAGCAATACAGAACCACGCCATTGCTTTTGAACTACCTGGCTCCAATAAGTTCTTAACAGGCAGTACATATAGGTTATGCATAGCATATTCAGAGTCTGTTAAGTTAATTTGCTCTTTTAAGTTTCCTGTTTGATTAAGGAGATAAGCTGCATTTTTAATCTCCGACTGCATCTGGGTATAGAGTGTCATAGCATCTTCTTCTCTTATGATACCATCTGGCGTAACGTGCTTTTGAACTACTTCAAGAGGCTGCATAATCACCTCATCTGCATCTCTTAATGCTAAGAAATGATTAAGGTTCTCTTTAAACTTAGTAGATTCTTCTGCATCTAATCCACTTACACCTGTATAAAGATTGGTTAATAATGTAGAAAAGATACTTCTATCCCCTTCTCCTCTCATCATGAAACCAAGAGCATAATCTTGAATAGCATCCATCTGTTTATCAAATGCTGTCTCTGTTCCCTCAGGTGCTACAAGCTTGTACATGGATGCTACAAGTTTTTGAATCTGCTCTTTATTTGTCTCTGCTTCTATACTCTTATTAATGAACTCCTCTTTGCTTTGCCCACCTAAGATAGCTTTAACCTCATTTTCATAAAGCTCATTTTTAAGATCAGCATCTTGCTTAGTAGTGTCCGTAATCATATTTCCTACAGCAGCATTATACTTAGCCATATCTTCATAATACTTATCTAGATTATCTCCATAATTGTTGATATTAGGCTTTTTAATGGCATTAGTCTGAGCATTAATCTTCCCTCCACTTACCTTAATACCATTAATTTTCTCTTCCAGTACCTTATTTTCTTCTACTTGTTTAGATAGGCTACTGTACGACTTATTAATTTCACCTACTAAATCAAATATATACCCTTTCATTTCATTTTCTGACTGGTCTTTCACAAGCTGATACTTCTGTGACATATTGCCATAAATCTGTTTGTAACGTTCCTCTAAATAATCCACTGGCGAATTAATGTGGTTATAAATACCTATGTATGAAAAATAGGTTGAACACGCTGTGGCCATGACCAAAATCATAACGAACCATATCTTAAAGTACTTTCTAATCGTATGACTCATACAAAATACAATCAGCTGAATAGCTAATGCAAATAGAAGAGGTGCACTTAATTTAAATGGTAAGTTGACCCCACCAAAGTAAACTTTACTCCCTTCATAAGTAGTGGACAGTGATATAAGCTGTAAAAATACTGTCACAATTACTACAAGCCATGCAAGTGTATTCTGATTAAAAATAATGTCTGTTCCTCTATAGTCATTTCCACGTAACATATTCTGATAAAATTGTTGCTCTTTTTTCACGCTATGTTTCTGGTAAGCTTTTTCTAGTTTAGTGCTTAGCCAAGTTCCTTTTGGCATTTTATCACCTACTTTTCATTAAAAATAACATCTCTTACCTCTTATTATAAAAGCCAGTTCTTATAAAAGACCGTATATTTTTCTTAAGCTTTCTTTAAGAATTCTTATATTTTGTTAAGAAGTATACTATTATTTGGCGTTATTTTTTGTTTATTTAATAATTTTATGTTAAAATTTATTATATTTAATCACTTATGAGAGGATTTATAACCGATGATTACCTATAATTTAGATGGAAGCATCAACAAATTAATTTGGGAAAATGATTTAGAAATTAAATTTAGGCAAGATGAGTACAGCGGTCCAAGTGTTTTTATATGGACCAAAGAAGATAGTGAGCCTATTAAAGTTAAGTTTCATCCAGCTATTGGAAGTTTGAAAGGCACCTATAATAATCTACTCTTTGATATGCATTATGAAGAAAGCAACTACCAACTAGAACTTACATTATTTGTGCAAAATCACTCTGATCATGATTTTACTCCTAAAAGGCTCGAACTCAGGTTAGGTATTGATACTTATATGGAAAAGTTCCCTGACTGGGATAACCGCTTCTTCCCTACTATGATACGTTGCGAAAGCACACATGCTTGGGGATACATGCGTTCACCAAAAGGAAGCCTACTAGCTCTTGCATCCAAAGACCCTATAGCTTCTTGGCATCATAGTTATTCACGTGCTTACTATGACCCAGTATATAGTGATACAGGGCATCGTATTTACACAACTAGTCTGGATTTACTAAATGAAGGACCTCTCCCCATACGTCACCCTCAATCTCTTAGTTGTATACCTGCTGGAGAATCTAAAATCTTTCGTATATTACTTGCACATGTAGAAACAGAGGAAGAATTACTTCCTGCTTTAGAGCATTACATAGGTATGGCTAGCATTAAAATGGATAAATACACTTATGAATTAGGTGAACAAGCTACAGCCACCTCTTTTGGCTCTCTTACTTTTAAGGCTCCAAGTGGAAAACTTTATACAGATACTACTTGCGTTACGCTAGATGAATACGGTATATGGCAAGTCCTTTCCTCTCACCAAGATAAGATAAATGAGGCTCTGATTTATGTACGCCAGCCTTGGTCTTATTACCTAGATGAGGCACGTAAAGCTGCCCTTACTTACGAACAGAAAGCTGCTACACATACAGAATCCTGGTATGGCTTTTTCTCTGCTTTCTTAGCTAGGAAGTATCATCCACAACCTGACCTTGATGAAGCTTTAGAGCAAAAATTTGAGGAGGTTTATCAAGTTATGCTCCATGAGGATATACCTGTAGAGGCTGCTCTTCCAGGTCGTACCCAAAACTGGGCTCAGATGATTGGGCTCCTTGTAGATGCTTATGAAGCTACTGGTAACCTTCTTTATCTAGATAGAGCGAATAAGCTTGCAAGTCATGTTATGAAACACCAAAGTGACGATGGTGCTTACCGCTGTGGCTATGGCGTACATTATACTTGTGTGATTTACATTGCTAAGGCTATGCTTGAACTTTATCTAACAGAAATTTCTAGACCGGAACCTGTTTATAAGGAACGTGCTCTTATTCACTATGAAAGTGCTAAATGTGCTATAGATGATTTAGAGAAGTTCAAAGATGACATACAAACTGAAGGAGAAATGACCTTTGAAGATGGTATGATTTCTTGTAGTAGCCTACAGCTTGGCATGTTTGCTCTTATCCAACAAGAGCAAGTCCCAGATGACCACGTAGCCCCTACACCTTATATCCAAGCTGCACGCTATATGTTAGATAAACACCGCTGCTTAGAGCTTACTCAAATCCCTGACTGCCGTATGCGCGGTGCTACCCTTAGATTTTGGGAGAGCATGTATGACGTTATGATTTTACAAGGCCTAATGACAAGCCCACATGGCTGGACTTCTTGGAAAAACTACGCAACTTACTACTTATATCGCTTAACAGGCGAAAAATGTTATCTTACCGACCTTATGGATACACTTGGTGCCTGCATGCAAGTTATCGACTATCAGACTGGTAAATTAAGATGGGCTTTTGCCACAGACCCTTACATAGAAGCTGATGTATTTGTTCCAGATGAAATGTGCCCTGGCAAAGGCAAGATGGTTAAACAAGTTATAGGTGAACAATATATTGATATGGTATCTGATTGGTGGCATACAGATCCAGCTGTGGTTAGCATGGGCTATGCCTATCCAGATAGAAATATGACAGATGGTATCTATCAGGGCGGTGCCTGTGATAATGATGTCCACGAACACTTTAAGTGCCTTGAAGAAGTTGCTCTCACCAAATCCTACATTCACCAAGAAAAAGATGAATTGCTTCACTATAACTGTAAGATATCTCTTACAGATAACCATCTTACTATTATTCCTTCTGAAGCACTTGTAAATGAAGTCATTATTCGCTTAGAAACACCTGTTACGCTCCACATTCCAGAGTGGAACCGTACCCTTGAACTACCCCCTGGACTTTATACAATTCAAAAATAATTAAGTTATTATCTTAGATATATTGTTTTATACATACTACTTCTTAGCTTCAAATATAAATAGATAGATATATTTATCCTCCATAAATTTCAGCATTAAAAAGAGCCTCCTTCGGTAGAAGGAGGCTCTTTTTAAAATCCGGATTTTCAATCCTTATACATATTCTGATAATGTTCTCCCCATTTCCATAGTGCATCCATAACAGGTTGTAAGCTATAGCCTAACTCAGTTAATGAATATTCTACTCTAGGTGGTACTTCAGGGTAAACTTGGCGTATCACAAGTCCGTCAGCTTCCATAGCACGTAAATTCTGCGTTAATACCTTTTGACTAATATTTCCTATGGAGCTTTTTAACTCTCCAAAACGTTTAGTTCCCGGGAGTAAGTCTCTTAAAATTAGAACTTTCCATTTATCACCAATAAGATATAGTGTTGTTTCAACAGGGCAAGGTGGTAAAAGTCGTTGCATCACTCATCCTCCAATAGTTTCTTTTAGGTACCTATAGCACTTTAAAGTGCTTACTTTCCAAACGATACTTTTAATATTATTATAAATTCATAAGCAACCGGTGGCAATAAAATGAATAGGAAGGCATTAACAATGAATGAAGTAATACAATTTTTAAATGAAAATCCAGTACAATATTTTGCTACAGTAGGTTTAGATGGTAGACCAAAAGTAAGACCGTTTCAATTTATGCTTGAGCAAGATGGCAAACTATACTTTTGTACAAACAACACGAAAGAAGTTTATAAAGAGATACAAACTACTCCTTATGTAGAAATAGTAACATCAAGCTCTACTTTTGCTTGGATGCGATTAAGTGGGAAAGTAACATTTTCTAATGATTTAGAGATTAAGAAAGCAATCATTGAAGCAAGCCCACTTGTAAAATCTCTCTATCAAACAGCAGAAAATCCTATTTTCGAGATTTTCTACCTTGATGAAGCAAATGCTATGATAGCTGATTTTTCAGGAAACCCACCTAAAACATATGTATTATAAATTAAGATATAACTATACATATAGCACCTCTTAACGCTTAGAGGTGCTATATCATTTACTAAAGCAACTAATCTCCTAGATAGTTCATATTTCTACATACTCACTACTTGTTGATGATTGACTTTAAGCACCTTATCATAGCGATGCTTCGTATCTTTAAAAAGTACATGACTTACGTTAATAACTGTTACGCCTTCTAAGGCTAGTATACTTTCTTCTATTTCCTTTGCCCTTTCCATATCAAGTGCTGCAAAGGCTTCATCTAGAAAGATAATACTTGCATGTGCTAGAAGCCCCCTTGCAATAACTACTCTGCTTCTTTCCCCTCCTGATATATTCTTACCATTATCATAAATCATGGTATCTAATCCATCAGGCAGACTTGCTACAAAGTCTGTAAGCCCCGCCTTCTTAAGGGCCTCCTCAATCTCTTCTTCACTATAATCCTTATAAAGGGTAATGTTATTTCTTAAGGTATCTTCAAAGATGAATACCTGTTGCTCTACATTGGCTACCTGTGAAAAGAAGTCTTGTTTTTTAATATCCTTTAGGCTATGCCCATCAATTAGAATTTCGCCCTTTGTAGGGTTAAAGTACTTTCTAAGAAGTTTAAGTAGTGTAGACTTCCCACCTCCACTTGGCCCTACAATGAGATATTTTCCACCTTTTTTAAGTTCTAGCTGTACATTCTCAAGTATCTTATCAGACTCCTCATAACCAAAGTCTACATTTTCAAGGGTAATACCTTCTTTAAAGTCCTTAAAGGCTACAGTCTCTTCATAGTTATCTTCATTTTGAAGAGTTTCTTCAATCTTTTTCATTAAGTCTTTAACTGTAAAAATCTTTGGCAACTGCTCAGTCATATTCATAACAGGCCACATAACCTTTTGAAACCCTTGTACAACAAGGAATACACCACCTATAGTAATGGTCCCTTTGATAGCCATAAATCCGCATACAGCACATACTGTATACATCATTAGGTTCATTAAAGCATTTTCTGAAGCTTGAATGTAAGAAAGAATCTTATCTATAACATATCCTTTTTGCTGAACCTCTTCACTTTTTGCATTAAAACTATTTTGTACACGTTCACGTAAGTTGTTACTCTTAATAATATGAAAAGCTGATAACACTTCTTTAGTATAAGAAGTATAACCCTCGAATAAATTACTGCGCTCCTTCATATGCCTAGAAACAGGTTTAGAAGTCACCATAGAGAAAATAATACTTAGACACATAACGCCTAGGGCTAATAAAATTACCCAAGGTGTAACTGTAGCAATCATCCAAATGCCTGCAAAAAAGTTAAGTAGACATACTCCAATTTCATAAATACTATCAGTTAGGTTAACCTCTAGCAAGTTAAAGTCATTTGTTAAGCTAGAAATGTATTTAGCGTTATTCTCTTTATGAAATTCACTAATATTTTTACCGAAAACACCTTTTACATAGTAACGCTTCATATTAAGGTTCGCCCGTCTCTTATATAAAGCTCTTGTAACTGCTGTTAAAATACATAAAGGTACAAGACATACAGCCATCAAAATCAACATACCAGCTGTTTCTTTAAAATGGGTCATATCACCACTTAACGCAATATCCATAAGCTCTTTCATTTTAATAAAAGTATAGGAGTCTACTATGGCAAGTACTCCTGCACTCACTAGTGCTATACATAATATAGGCAATGCCTTAAACAATTGCTTTAACATACAACCACCTCCCCAAAGTAGTCTTTTGCACTATACGTATGAACTTTTCGATTCTTAAGTTCTAATACATAGTCATACTCCTGTGTTATCCCTTCATAGTAGCGATGACTAATGGCTACTACAGTACAATCTAAACCAAGAAGTTCCTGCTCAATTTTTCTCCCCATCTCTTCATTGAGAGCTGAAGTTCCTTCATCTACAAAAAGAATTTTTGCATTTTTCGCTAAGGCCCTTGCTATAGAAATTCTTTGTCTTTGTCCACCTGAAAGATTCTTACCATTTTCTAAAAGCATGGTTTCAAGACCATCCTTCTCTTCAAGTAAATCATCAAGCCCCGCTTTATGTGCCGCTTCTAATACCTTCTGGGTAGGTATATCTTTATAAAGACTAATATTGTTATAAATAGTATCTTCAAAGAGAAATACATCTTGGTACACAAAGGCTACCTGATTGTTAAAATCACTTTCCCCAATAGCCTTATAATCTTTTCCATCTACCACAATACTTCCCTCATAGTCCTCATAAATCATAGATAATAGCTTCATCAAAGTAGATTTGCCCGCGCCACTTACCCCTTTAATGAGATACTTCTTACCGGATTCTATAGTAAACTGTGCATGCTCTAAAATTTTACCTGCCTCATAACTAAAGCTTAAATCCTTTACTTCTATAACCTGATTAAAGTCAAATGTTAACCCTTCTTTATTTTCATTTACAGAGTGCTCTTCCTTCTGTGTAATCTTATCAAAGATGCGCTTAGAAGACTTAATCACATTAAAACGTGGTAGTATCTCTACAAGAGGGAATATTAAACTGCTACAAAGCTGTACGGTTATCATTTGTATACCTAAGTTCCCTCCATTAGCCATCTTAATACCTACATAAACAACAACACCTACTAATATAATGTAACTTGCAAACATCATTAAACTACGTTGCTGTTCACTGTAAATATTAAAGGCAACTTTTCTCTTTTCAACTTTATTAATAGCTTCTAAACTCTTATCTAGGAACTTATCTTCTATATTATTAAGCTTTAAAATCTCTAATCCATTAAAAGTATTTGCTACATCTACTGTAAAATGTTCATTTTGCTCAGAGACTTGTTCCTGCAAGCTTTCTGTCTTATTAGAAAAGAGCTTTGCAAAGAAAAACATTCCTATAGAAATTCCTGTCATAACAATGCCCAGCTTAAAGTCCACTACATAAAGAATAATCAGGCATACACTATAAAGTCCACCCATATAAATGACATTAAGCAAGTTTAAAAAGAAGTTATTCTCAAAAGTATTGACATCATTAATAAGATGTGACATATAAACTTCTTTAGACTGCTTACTGAAATCTTTATATGAAATGCTAAGGATTTTATCAAAAGCTCTTCTTCTTACTTCGAATAAAATATCCCTCATAAATCCAATACGCATTAATCTACTTGCAATATGTAACCCTCCTGCTAAAACAGATGCCCCTATAGCCAATATGACAATCCATTTAAAAAGTATAATATCTTTTTTATCTAGAACCTCAAACATCATTCCAAATAGTCCCATACGTATAAGACTATCTACTACTGGTAAGAAACAGGCAATGATATAAATTGCAAACTGCTTCTTTTTGTTGAGTAAAAGTTCTTTCATCCAATTCTCCCCCTTCATTAAATTCAATTGTTTGAATTCTAAGATAATATTATAGCAACATTGTTTTGATGTCAATATAACTACGTAACATTGTTTCGTTTTTTATAAACAAAAAAAATAAGAGCCGAAGCTCTTATTTTTTAATCCGTCCAAGTTTGTTTAATAAAATCAGCTCGTCCAGATTCTGTATATTCTTTTTGATAAGCGTCAGGATTCTTTTTGTAATAATCCTGATGATATTCTTCTGCTAGGTAGAAAGGCATAGCAGGTAGTACTTTTGTGACAATAGGTTTGCTAAACTTACCACTAGCATCTAGATTCTTAATGTAGCCCTCTACAATGTCTCTTTGGTTTTCGTCTTGATAGAATACTGCTGTTGTATAACTTTCGCCTCTATCAATAAACTGTCCTGCTTCATCTGTCGGATCGATAACCTTAAAGAAAATATCTACTAGCATTTCAAAACTTATCTTTTCTTCATCAAAAGTAATTTCTACTGCTTCTCTATGTCCTGTAGTCTGAGTTTTAATTTGCTCATAAGTAGGATTTTCTACATATCCTCCCGTATAACCTGATAATACACTTTTCACACCTTCATACTTATCAAAAGGTTTAATCATACACCAAAAACATCCACCTGCAAAAATTGCTTTTTGTAATTTACCCATTTCTAACCCCCCTCTACTCTAATTTCTTTCTTACTTTTTATTCCTTTAACTTCTTGATCTTAAATTTCTTATCTATTGTACTTCTTCCTCTACTACAGTTTTTTTAAGGAATCCAATCATGAGTGCTGCAACCACTACACCACTTAAAAACGCAATCACAAATCCTATAGGATTTTCAATAACTGGAAGGATAAAAATACCACCATGTGGTGCTCTGGATGCACATCCAAAGAACATAGCAAGTCCCCCTGCTACTGCTGAACCCACTGTTACTGAAGGTAATACACGAAACGGATCTGCTGCCGCAAAGGAAATCGCTCCTTCTGTAATAAATGAAAGACCTAATATATAGTTTGTAAGCCCTGCTTCTCTATCTTTTTTAGTAAATTTATTTTTGAATAATGTAGTTGCAAGTGCAATACTTGTAGCTGGCACCATACCACCAATAATAACTGCCGCCATAGCCGCATAGTTGCCTGCATCAAAACAGATAACTGCAAACATGTAAGCCCCTTTATTTAAAGGTCCTCCCATATCTACTGCCATCATAGCTGCTAGTACGATACCAAGTAAAATCTGACTTGATGCCCCCATACCCGTTAAAGTTTCAGTAATCATAGTATTAAGCATTGTAACAGGTGGGTTAACTACAAACGTCATAACTGCACCTACTAATATAAGTCCTAATAAAGGATAAAGCAACATAGGTTTTAAGCCCTCTAAAGACTTAGGAATAAAGCAAAGCACTTTTTCAAGTAAAACTACTATGTATCCTGCTATGAAACCTGCAAGTAAAGCTCCAAGGAAGCCTGCCCCACTTTGCTGAGCCAATACTCCGCCAATAAAACCAACTACCATACCTGGTTGACCTGCTATACTTACTGCAATGTAAGCTGCAAAAACAGGTAGCATAAATCCAAAGGTTAAATCCCCGATTTGCTTAAGAAAAGCAGATAACGGTGTATTTGAACCAAAGTTAGACGGATCTATTGCATAGTCATCAAATAAAAATGCTAATGCAATAAGAAGTCCCCCGCCAATGACAAACGGAAGCATATGTGTGATGCCATCCATCAAATTGCGATAAATCTTTTGCCCTATTGATTCTTTTTTCATTTTGTCTCTCCTCATTCATGCCGTCCACTTTTGTTTTCATGATGTCAGCATTCATTATTATATATACAAAAACAGCTTCAACCCGCACAGTTAGGGGCGAGATATTTTAAACCACTAAAATATCTCGCCCCTACTGCTATGCAGTACTGTCTTGTTTACTTTTTACCTATTTTGCATTTATATAAACGATCTATATAGACACCTATCAGTGCAGCTGTTGGTACGGAAGCTATCATTCCTATACCTCCAAAATAACTCCCTCCAACTAAAACAGCTATTAAGATCCACACTGGTAGAAGTCCTACCTTGTCCCCTACTATTTTAGGTTGAACAATATTACCATCAATTTGTTGATAAAGCAAAAGAAGTACAGCTCCTGTTATACCTAATCCAAAACTTGTAAAAGCTCCGAGTACAAATGCAAGTCCCGAACCTACAATAGGTCCTACATATGGAATAACATTTGTAAATCCCGCTGCAACTCCTATTAAAATAGCAAATGGATGTTTAATAAGTATCATAAGTAGTACCGATACAACCCCTACAATAAAGGAATCCAGTATTGTACCCAATAAATACTTTCCAACCACATCATCTAACGTTTTGACAAAATCAATTATATTATCTTTTACCTTTGGTGTACATACAATAGTTCCAAATTTACTAATCATAGCAAAAAGTTTTTCCTTATCTTTAAGGAAATAGAACGTTAAAATCACTGATACAACTAAATCTATTACAAAAGAACTAAAAGAAGAAATCAGCCCACCCAAACTATTAATCAGTAACTGCCCTCCATCAACAAGGAAGCCTTTAACATAATTAAAGATATTAATATTGGTTATATCCACATTTAAGGTATTTAAAACTTTTCCTATTTCTTTCATCCATATATTAAACTGTGCTTCATACTTAGGAATAGAACGAATTAGAATTTTAATATTGTCAAACAATGGCGGGATGATAAAGTTGATAATCATTGCAATAAGTCCTATTACAGCTAGAAAAATAAGCGTTACACTTATAAGTCTAATACTCGCTTTACGTTTTTCTCTATCTCTTTTAGGTACAAGTTTATCAAGTCCTTTATTTATCCAATTCTCAATATATACAACAGGATAATACAGTAAATATGCAGCTACAAAAGCATTTATAACCGGAGAAATAACACCAAAGAAATTCTTAATAGCTTCCCAAATTGTCATGATTAAATTAGGTGCATTATCTACTGTCTTAAAAATGACAATCAAAATACTTCCTATGACAACCGATGTAAGCCCTACCAAAAAATACTTTTTATAAGCCTTTAACTTTTCTAGCATCTATTGATCCTTTCTAATAGCTTTTTTCTACCCATACAAGCTGCTCTCTATGATGAAGTACAGCTTCCTCACTCATTTCCGGGGCAATTGTTTCTTCATGTGCAATGGTTAAGACAGACATAGTATTAGCAAATTTAACAGTATCTTTCATACTCTTGCCATTCATATATCCATAACCAATTCCTGCAACAAAGGCATCTCCAGCACCTGTTACATTAACAACCTTTGGATTAATTACTCTAACAGTACCTTCTTTTTCACCATCAAAATAATAAATCCCATCACTATCAAGGCTAATAAAAACCTTTTTAAGCCCTTGTGCAATAAAGTATCTTCCTGCTTCTCTTATAGATTCTTCATTATCAAGCGGGAAGCCACATAAGATTTCTGCCTCATAACGATTTGGCTTAAATGTATGAAGATGTGGAATAAGGTGTTTTACTGTTTCCGCTTTTGCAGCAGATACAGGGTCTAAAATAATATTAGTATACTGCGCAAAATTCTTTACAATGTACTCTGCAATTTTTGGATTATCCGCATCTAAGATAACATACTCTGCATTTTTAATAAGCTCGGCTTTAGAATCTACAAATTCCTCTGTGAATAGATCCGCAATACTAATATCTACCACAGCCGAAACCATCTCACCATTATCATCTAAAATCGCGATATAAGTTGGTGTAGATGCACCCTCTACAATTAATGAATCACTCATATCAAAATTTTGTTTATTCGCATGTTCTCTAAGGCCTTTGCCTCTTTCGTCATCACCTAGAACAGAAATAAATTTTGTATTTACACCTACTCTAGCCATATTTTCAGCAATATTTCGGCACACTCCACCATAAGACATCTTTACTGAGCCAGGATTGGAGTCGTAAGCTCTATAGTTTGAATGGGTGAATCCAAAAATATCACAAATGGACATCCCAAATACAAGTATATAAGGTTCATTTAATCGAGTCATTTTTTCGTCTTCCTTTTCTTTATGATTATGCTATTTTATCATACTCTTAAAGAGATTTCATTCATCTGTATAATATTTAAATTTTGTAAAATTTTACAGGCTTTTCGGCAAGCTTGTAGATAATATCACCTAATAACATCGCCTCTTGTTGGTTATGCGTAATAAGAAATACCGTTGTCCTATTCTCCCTCCAATGTACCTTAAGCCTTGTTATAATGCGCAATCTAAGTTCATCATCTAATCCTTTAAAAGGCTCATCCATAAAAAGAATACTGTCCCTACATACAATAGCTCGAGCTAATACCACACGCCTTTGCATCCCACCACTTAAATCTTTAACAGAATAATTCACATAATCTATTAATTCCACAAGTTCCAATGCTTTATTAATTAGCTTATCCATTTCTTGCTTTTCTACAGATGATTTTAAAACAAAAGCAACATTTTCATATACATTCATCCATTCCACAAGACGATCTTCTTGAAATACTACAGCTATTTTTCCATGACTAAACCCTAAAATTTGACCTGCTTCATATTTTTCTAGCCCCAGCATCATGCGAAACAAAGTAGTTTTACCACTCCCAGAACTACCAAGAATGACATTCACCTTGCCTTCTTCAAAAGTACAATTAAAGTTTCTATACAAAAATTCACCTTTATATACTTTGGAGAGATTTTTAATTTCTATCATATTTTATTCCCTCCCCTTCTTATAAGTTTTGCTACCAGCATCTCACACAAACTACTTAGTATTACAATGATAACCACCCAAGCAAATAAAGTTTCTGTCTCCAAATAAGACTTAGCACTCAAAAGATTATACCCCATGGAATACTTGGGTACTGCTAATACTTCTGCAGCAATCACTACTTTCCAGGATAATCCTATAATCATCCCTAAAGCAGACTCTATATAAGGTCTAATCTGTGGCAAGTAAAGATCTTTTAAAATATATCTTTGCTTTACCTTAAAGATATATGCCATTTCAAGTAGATCTTTATTTACCTCTTGAAGGCCCTTTAAAATATTCGTATAAACAACAGGGTAACACATTAAAAAGCAAACAAAGATAGGCACATTATTTTTGGTAAACCATAAAAGTGCCAATATAATTACTGCCATTACAGGCGTACTTTTCAAAGTAGTTATAAAAGGTACAAAAAGTTCCTTTATAATAGGTAAAAAATAAGCCATCAGAGCACTCAAACTTCCTAACACAAAAGAGATCATTACTCCCATAAAAACTCTATAAAAGGTCATACCTATATCATAATAAAAACTTACTTGCCCAAAAAGCTCAAAAACCTTCCCCATAGTAGCATAAAAGGAAGGCACTAAAATGTCCTTCCCTACTATGTAATGTACAACTTGCCAGGCCATAATCCAAAAGAAAACGACCCCGCATTTAGTTATTATTTTTTTATTGCAGTGTGTAGAAAGCTTCATCTGGCAACTTGCCTCCTACAGCCTTTGGATTAGCCTGCTCTAAAATTTCATAGAATTTATTTAAAGAATCCTCGGAATCGCTACTATCTCGATAAACAATATTACACTTTGGAATAGCTACTTTTGCAAGAGCTGCATTTGGCACAATACCAAATTTCTCTACAAGCGCTGCTGCATCCTCTAAGTTTTCATCTACAAATTTTACAGAAGCCTCATAATCTTCAAGGAAAGCTTCTATTCCTTTGGCATTGTCTTTGACAACATTAGCATTGGCAACGATAATCCCCATTGGCAAATCCATTTGATTAAGGTTATTCCAAGCTTCATTGACATCAATTGCCATGCGGATATTTTCATCCTTAGCAAGCACCGTTGTTACAAACGGCTCCGGTAATAGAGCGATAGTGCCTTCTTCCGCCATAAGCTTTGAAGCAATATCAGAGTGATTGCCCATAAACTCCACTGTTACATCTTCACCAGGTACTAAGCCTGCTTCATTTAAAATGTAGTTTAACACAAATTCTGGCGTACTATCTTTACCACTTGAAAGAATTGTTTTACCTTTTAAATCCTCTATATTTTGTACAGTTTGTCCATTTTCGACTATGTACAAAACACCTAATGTATTCATACCTAAAAGTTTAATGCCACCTTCTGTCTTGTTATATAAAACAGCCCCTAAATTAGAAGGTACACATGCAATATCTAATTCACCACTCACAACCTTACCTACAATTTCATCAGGACTTTGATAAAGTACAATATTATATTTAGGATTTTCTGCACCTTCCATCTCCTCAAGCATTTGAACCATCCCAATTCCTGTTGGCCCATTTAAAGCCGCTACTTCTAGCGGTTCTACTGGTTTAGTCGCACATCCTCCAAGTAACACAGCACTCATCAAACTTAGTACAGCAAATATTTTTTTAGCTTTTTTCATCATCTTATCCCCTTATCTTATGATTGATTTAAGCTTCTTCTCTGATGTATAAATTATGTCCCTCGCTGTCGATTGTTACAATTGCCGGAAAATCTTTTACTTCTAATTTATAAATGGCTTCAGCACCAAATTCCTCATATGCTACACATTCCATTTGTGTTACACACTTGGATAAAAGAGCACCAGCTCCACCTATCGCGGTTAAATAAACACTTCCATAAGTTTTCATAGCTTCTATAACATTAGCATTACGAAGCCCCTTACCTATCATAACAGTTTGTCCTTGTTCCATCATCCATGGCGCATAGGCATCCATACGCCCACTTGTTGTAGGACCGCAACTTCCTATAACTTGTCCAGGTTTTGCAGGTGCAGGGCCTGCATAATAAATAGCTATATGTTTTAAATCCACAGGTAAAGCCTTACCCTCTTTTGCTTCTTCTAGTAAACGTTTATGTGCTGCATCCCTTGCTGTATACATAGTTCCAGTAAGCAAAATACGCTCTCCTGCCTTTAGATTCCTAGCTTCTTGCTGAGTTATTGGTAAATGAATATGTTTCGTCATCCTTTATGCCCCCCTTTATAAACAAGCACTTATATGTCTATTTACATGGCACCCAATATTAATCGCAAGCGGCATAGATGCAATGTGACACGGATAAGTTTCAATATGTACCGCAAGAGCTGAAATATCTCCGCCTAACCCTTGTGGTCCTATACCTAACTCATTGATTTTTTTAAGCAATGAATACTCTAATTCTTTTATACGTATATCTTCATTAGATGAACCTACTTCTCTTACAAGGGCTTTCTTTGCAAGCTCTGTACACTTTTCAAAGTTCCCACCTATTCCAATTCCTACCACCATAGGTAGGCAAGCATTAGGCCCTGCAATTTTAACAGCTTCAATTACAGCATTTTCTACACCTTGAACACCTTGTGACGGTGTGAGCATATAAACTTTACTCATATTCTCACTACCACCCCCTTTAGGCGCAAGCGTAATCTCTAAAGAATCTCCTTCTACTAAATCATAATGAATAACAGCAGGTGTATTATCTCCTGTATTTTTACGATAAAGAGGATTTTCTACTATAGATTTTCTAAGGTATCCATCTTTATACCCTTGCCTTACCCCTTCATTAATAGCATCTGTCAAAAGGCCACCTTCAATACGAACACCTTGTCCTAAACTTACAAACACAACAGCTGTACCTGTATCTTGACAAATTGGAATTTGTTCATTCTTTGCAAGGTATGCATTCTTACAAATATCATTAAGAATTTCTTTCCCTAATGCATTCCCCTCTACAGCTTTACTATTTTCTAAGGCTTTTAGCATATCGTTTGGCAAATTACAGTTGGCATCTATACACATCTGTCTAACGACCTCTACAATCTGATTTACATGTATTGTCTTCATGTTGCTCTCCTTACTTAATCTCTTCATTATTATACAAATCTTCTACTTTTTTGAATGACGAAATCAGTCCAATAGCTTGAAGTGTCTTTAACATCACCATTGTAACAGGACCTAGTATAAGTCCAATCACACCAATTAACTTAAATCCTATATACATGGACATAAGTGTTACTAAAGCATACACACCTATCTGACTTGAGAGCACTTTAGGCTCTAGTACCTGCCTTACAACCACAATCAGCCCATATATAGCTAATAACCCTACAGCTACAACGATATTCCCCGAAATCAACTGAAAAATAGCCCAAGGAATAAGTACAGCTCCACTTCCAAACATAGGTAAGGCATCAAAAAAGGCAATCCCTATAGCTATAAGAAGTGCATACGGTCTTTGCAATACAAATAATCCCACAAGGCAGATAGTAAAGGTAAAACACATAAGAATAAGCTGTGTCTTTACATAGCCTCCTAACGCTTCCTTAAGTCCATCCTTCATTAGAATAGATTTACTGACTACTTTCTCAGGAACCTGTGCTTTTACAAATTGTCCTATCATCTTATAATCTTTGGTCATAAAAAAGACTGCGATCAGCACTACAATAACAAAAAATAATCCATTAGGTACTTTGATGACTACATTATAAGTCCCTTCCACCAAACCAGTTAAGAAGCCACCGATATTATTTAAAACTGTATTAATTACATCATCAAGAGATTGGAATGCCTCAGGTAAAGGCAACTTATCCATAATGCCTTGGAATTGAACCTGAATATCATCTAGTACAAGCATCATTTCTAATTTATAATTTGGAAATGCTATGGTAAATCCCACAATTTGATCCCATAGCTGCTTAACAAGGAAAGCTATCATGCCAAAAACAGCACTTAGTACTGTTACCATAGAAACCAAAGTTCCTATTCCCCGAGGAATTTTAAAGTGTTTCGCTAAAAATGTTACAACTGGATTTAATAAACTTGCTAAAATCCAAGCAATAATAAAAGGAAGAACTAGTTCAAAAATATATTTAAAGAAAAAATATACGACAACTACTCCAAGTAAAATATAAATAGCTTTCATAAGCTTCTTACCTACTCGATCATACCATCTTTCTATGCGCTCTAATAGCAATAAGCACCACCTACTTCCTTATTAAAATAACACTATAACTTTATGCTATAACTTGCACCTCTTACTGTCAAGTTACTTAGAAAAATCTAACTATTTATGAGTATAAAAAAAGAGACACCATATTGGGGAAATATGGTGCCTTAAAATAGAGTTTTGTAAGGGTTTGCTATTTACGGGATATAACCTTGTTACTTTTATGTGTAATTATATGTTTAGGGGAGTTTAGAAATGATGCAAATACGGAATCTTTACATTTATCTAATCAAGGGTTTAGGGGAATAAAAGCAACAAAAAATTACTCCCGAAGTAATATTTTATATTACTTGTCCGTTCGTTTTATATAATAACAGCCATTTTTGAACATAATTCGACCTATTTGTAAACTAATTGTTAACGAAACCGTTTTATTGAATATTTTTCTCTATTTACCGACTTAAAAGCCTTCTATCTGATTATATTATACAGCTTACATTTCTTACAAGCTAGTATAATTTTTAACAAATATATTTATTTTATTTTATAAATATTTAATTATATACAAAAACAAAAAAGGTCTTATAGCTTAACAGCTATAAGACCTTAAGTATGCGATTGGGGGGACTCGAACCCCCAAGCCCGTTACAGGCACTAGATCCTTAGTCTAGCGCGTATGCCAATTCCGCCACAATCGCGTATTCCTTTTGAAGACATGATTAATTATATCTAATACCAGGACGTTTGTCAACCACTTATTTCAATTTTATTTTTAAAAATATTTATCTCTATTTCTTATATAAAATTAAGCTTTTTTAAGGGAAATTTAATTATTATTCTTTAATTATATATGATAAAATAAAGTTAACTTGTTTTAGGAGGTTAATACCATTGAAGAAAATATGGGACACTTATTATGTTAAAATTGCCCTTTATACCCTTTTTGTCATTGTAGCTGCCATTTTAGTTTATCGTATTTCTTCTAATACAGATAATATTATCCCACATGTGTATGCTTATATTAAATCTATTATTGCTATATTTACCCCTATTTTGTACGGCCTACTCATTGCCTACTTACTTAACCCTGCAGTAGCTTTCTTTGAGCGCTACTTAATTAAGTGGACACATTCGACTACATTTAAAGATTTTAAGAGACTTCGTCTTTTATCTATTATCATTGTTTATATCTGTATATTTGGTACACTTTTTTTAACAATTCGTTTCCTTGTACCTCAAATTTTAGATAATATTAAAGTCCTCTTTAATAACTTACCAACATATCTAGATGAACTTAAAGATATAATTGCACAGCTCCAACACACAATTAACCAAAATATTTCTTATCCTGATGTAACGCAGTTCGTTAACGAAATTATTAATCCAAGTAAAGTAAGCCATCTTGTTGATTTCGCCTCACTTTCTAAGGCCTTTGATCATGTTATTTCAGGAACTATGAATCTTACCGGAACTATTCTTAACCTTATCATCGGTATTATGATTGCTTCTTATGCTGTTATGCAAAAAGAAACATTCACAAACGGTTCAAAACGTTTAATCTATGCACTATTTAGACAAAATACAGCGAATAAAATTATTAGTATCGCATCAGAGTCACATACGACTATTATTAGATTCTTTGTAGGTAAGTCATTAGATTCTTTAATTATAGGAATCATTTGTTTCATTGTTCTTTCTATCATGAAAAATCCGTATGCGCTACTGCTCTCCTTTATCGTGGGTCTCTTTAATATGATCCCATATTTCGGGCCATTTATTGGAGCAGTACCAGCTGTCATTTTAACACTATTTGAAGGTATCCCGGCCGCTATCGGTGTAGCAATTTTCATCTTCCTCCTTCAACAATTTGATGGCCTATATCTTGGACCAAAAATATTAGGAGAATCTATTGGAATTACACCATTTTGGATTATCTCAGCTATCACAGTAGGTGGTGCTATAGCAGGTCCATTAGGTATGTTCTTCGCTTCACCAATATTAGCTGTTATTCTCTCCATTACAAACAGATGGATTGATAAACGCCTAAACACCAAGCGTATCGACCTACCAAAACTTTCTCCAGATGAAATCGTTCCTCACACACCACCTCATTTCAATAATCCCGGGGAATAATCATTTTTAATTTATTACACAAAAAAGGCATCCTCGTTAAAGGATGCCTTTCTCATTCATATTTAAAATAAAGTTGCAATTTTTTGCTCTAATACTTGTTTTGGAAGTGCACCTACTGTTGTTTCTACTACCTCACCGTCTTTGATGAAGATGATAGTAGGAATACTCATGATATTGTATTTAGAAGCAATAGCACGATTTTCATCAGTATTTACTTTACCAATTTTAACTTTTCCTTCGTATTCTGTAGCTAATTGGTCAATAATTGGAGCCATCATTTTACATGGTCCACACCAATCTGCGTAGAAATCTACGATAACAGGAATGTTTGATTCTAATGCTTCCTCTTGGAAGTTTGCATCTGTAAACTTAAATGACATTTTTAATTCCTCCTCTGTAGGGACTATATTTAAATATCATAATATAGCGTTTTTGATTTTGCAATGTTTTCTTTATTATTATTTCTTAATTTTAAAATTCCATTCATCTACTTTTTCTTCTAGATAGGCATCCATTTCATCTAAAGAATCCATGAGATCTTTGACTTTACTGTTTTCCTTAAAGCTATGTCCTTTATCCGGCCTCTTATATGTCTGCTTTTGCTTTTTAATAGCCCGCTGCCTATCTTTCTCATAGAGTAAGGTTCTTGCTTTATATTGAAGTTCTTCAAAAAAGCGCATCCTACCACCTCATTTACCCATTCATTACAGTATATGAGATTTATAATGTAGATATTATTTTTTAGGAGGCACTGCCTCTAATCTATTAATTGTAAAGCCCATTTCAGAGAACTTTTTCTCATACTCTGTCATGATATTATCCTCCATATCACTATTATGAAGATCAAGAGTTACATTTTTCATTAACCAACCTTCAAGTGAAAACTCTTCTATAGAAGATGCAAATAAACCTTTATTATCTGTTTTAAAGTGAATTTCACCTTTTTCACCTAAAATAATGGCATATTTTTTAAGGAAGTCTCTATAAGTAAGACGCTTTTTAGCATGTCTTTTCTTAGGCCACGGATCAGAGAAGTTAAGATATAATCTATCAATTTCTCCTGCTTCAAATATATCTAAGCACTTTGCCATATCTTCAAATACAAACACTAAGTTGTCTGGCGTTTCCTCACGATTTGCTTTTTTACAAGCTTTATAAACAACTGTTTCAGCTCTTTCTGCTGCTACATAGTTAATATCTGGATTCCTTCTTGCAAGTTCAGTAATGAATCCCCCTTTTCCACATCCAAATTCTACATGGATTGGATTATCATTACCAAAAAGTGTGTGCCATTTGCCTTTATAAGCAGTTGGCTCTTGAACAACTCTTTCATCTTGTGCTAAGTATTCAGTTGCTCTTGGGTCTCTTCTAAGACGCATATTTATCCCCTCCTGGCTTTCTTTTAGTACATACTACCTGGAGCTGCTTCTTCATCTTGATGCATAACAATTTTGATACTAGAGCTAGCACCAATTCTATCAGCACCGGCTTCTACCATTTCTTTTGCACCTTTGAAATCTCTTACACCACCTGATGCTTTAACTAAAGCTTTGTCTCCAACTGTTTTTCTCATAAGTGCTACGTCAGCTGCTGTAGCACCACCTGTGCTAAAACCTGTTGAAGTTTTTACAAAGTCTGCGCCAGCTTTTACAGAAAGCTCACAAGCTTTAACTTTTTCTTCATCTGTAAGAAGGCATGTTTCGATAATTACTTTAACGATTGCTTTATCGTTAGCAGCATCTACTACAGCTTTAATATCTTGTTCTACAATATCATAGTCTCCATCTTTAAGTGCACCAATGTTGATTACCATATCTACTTCTTGTGCACCATTTTGGATAGCAATTTCTGTTTCTCTAGCTTTAATCTCGCTAAAAGTTGCACCTAATGGGAAGCCTACTACTACACATGTTTTAACATCTGTACCAGAAAGAGCATCTGCAACTAATTTTGTATAATATGCATTAACACATACCGATGCAAAATGATATTGTTTTGCTTCTTCACACAATCTAAGTACATCTTCTTTTTTTGCTTCTGGTTTTAAAATTGTATGATCAATATAGCCTGCTAAATTCATTATGCCACCTCACCTATTCTTTTTATTTAGTATAAGATATTTATATTCTTTCTATGAAAAAATCTTCTTGTAGATTATACCATTATTTATAGCCTTTTTCTATCCTTGTATTTTATAGTTTTACGCTATCTTTTTATAATTTATTTTTATTTAATCAAAAAGGAGGAGTATTTCTCTCTCCTCCTTTCCACCTAAATTCTTACAATCCAATAGCCATAATCTCCAGGTTTTAAATTATCCCCTGTTCGCCCTCTGAAAGCTTCTATTTTATCTATAGAAAGGATAAAATTCCTCTTTGTATCATACATATCCGGAATGCCTATATAGTATTGCTCAATATCTTTATCTCTACCTAATATAAGGAAACCAAACTTATGGTAGCAATAAGTAATGACAGGATTTGTACACCACTCATATGAAAACTGTGGCATAGAAATCAGTTCTGCCATAGAAATTCTTACCCACTCTATATGCGGATCTTTTTCTTCAAAAGGCTCTATAGGCGAAGAATCATTAAAAATATCTCTTACTCGCGCAATATCACATTTATACGCACTTGTTTCATTTTCTAATGGAGTTTTTTTTTCCTTTAATTCTTCCCCTATATTATTTTGGATATTTTTAAGAACACTTTCTATTTGGCTAAGGTACTCTTCTTCTTCTTTATCTACCCTATTATTAGTAGGTCTCATTTGATGTGCTACATATATAGGACTCACACTTTCATTAATAATACTTTCTACTTTTTTTGCCAGATCTTCTTTATTAGCTGCACGTGCAAATGCATCTTGTAATCCCCTTAAAATTTCAAGTTCTGTTACATCCCCATCTTCAGAAATTGGCACATAAGTTTTGCACTCACATTCATCAGATGTAGCCGTAGAATCTGACTTACCTCCTTTTTCTGTCATAGGTGCAATCACATGGCACTCGCTTTCTTTTTGGTTCGCTTCAGATGTAGACTTTGGTTCGCATTTTTCTGGCTCAGGCATAATCATAGATCCTGTTCCCTCTTCATCCTTCATAGGTGTAATTACATAACATTTACATTCCTTTTTGGGTGGGATAATAACGGGATCTGGTTCTGGCATAATTGCAGGCCCTGGTCCACCTTCTGGTTCTGGTATAATCACAGGTCCTGGTCCACCTTCTGGCTCTGGTATAATTACAGGTCCTGGTCCATCTTCTGGTTCTGGCATAATCACAGGTCCTGGTCCACCTTCTGGCATAACAATCTCTGTTATAGGCTCTACTTTTGGTTCTACTTTAATTTCTTCCTTAGGCTCCACCTTTGGTTCTACTTTAATTTCTTTCTTATACTCTACCTTTGGTTCTACTTTAATTTCTTCCTTATGCTCCACCTTTGGTTCTACTTTAACTTCTTTCTTATGTTCTACTTTTGGCATAGGTTTAGGTATGGGTGCACATTTTTCAGTTTCACTAGTTGCTGGTGCTGATTTTTTAGGCAATGCACTTTCAAGCATACTTGTAATCAAGTATTTTCCTTGTGTATAGCCTATAAGTACTGTATCGGTATTCCCTATAGAATCACCTTCGACGATTACTGCCGCACTATCAATATCTTTCCCCTTTAAACCTGTTCCTTTAATATTGTTTAAATCCACTTTCCAAGTTACTTGCTTATTTCCATCACAAACATTAATGCATCCAAGACGCACTGCCTTATTTTGGTCTTTACTAATTAAGTATACTGTGTATTCTTTTGGTAATTGGCGTAGGTTCTGAACATAACATTTTACAATACCAGGTGATGTAATAGTAATATGTCCTGTTGCTCTCGCCCCATTCTTGCCGTATCCTGTTACATTTTCCTCCAAACAAATTAAAGTATTCAAATACATAGTACTCCCTCTTTTCTTGTCCAAACTTAATACTATATATATGAATAAAAATACATACTTAGAACATTTTTTTGCTTAGAACAAAAAAATGTCCTAAAAGGTGTTTTAATACTACCTTTTAGGACATGCATTTTAATTAGTTGTTTGTATGTGCAATAACTTCAATTTCTACTTTCGCATTTTTAGGAAGTTTGCCTACTTCTACAGCACTTCTTGCTGGGAAAGGTTCTGTAAAGTACTGTGCATAGATTTCATTTACTGCTACGAAATCATTGATGTCATCTAAAAATACTGTTGTTTTAATAACATTATTAATAGATGAATCTGCTGCTTCTAATACAGCCATAAGGTTTTTACATACTTGATGAGCTTGCTCTTCAAGTGTTTCTCTCATTTCCATTGTTTCTGGATTTAAGCCAATTTGGCCTGATGTATACACCATTTCACCTACTACTACAGCTTGTGAGTATGGTCCGATTGCTTTTGGTGCTTTATCTGTTGATACGATTTTTTTAGTCATTTAAAGTTACCTCCTAAATTGATTTCTATAATTTAGCATACTGCTTGTAACCACCCAATATGCTGAAATACTCGCTTTCTTTGCTAACTTTTCCAAGTGCAATAAGCATGTTTGCATCTTCAAGATGCCCTTCTAAGTCTACAAAGAAGAAGTAATGCCACGACTTCTCTCTAAGTGGCCTTGATTGTATTTTAAGCAAATTGAGTCCGTTATAAGCAAAATGGGACAAAATATTATAAAGCGCCCCACTTGTATGTTTAGTAGTAAATACTATACTTACTTTATCACATTCAGGAGTGATTTGCATGGTTTTTGATAAAATAATGAATCTAGTAAAATTATTAGATTTCGTGTTAATTTCTTCTTGTAAAATGTGTAAATTATAAAGTTTAGCCGCACGCTGGCTACAAATAGCTGCCTTAGAAACATCCTGAAGTTCACTTATATACTTTGCTGCCATAGCTGTGTTAGCATAAGGAATTTGCATAATTTTTGGATGGTTTTTTAGGTATTTTTGACACTGCCCTAAGGCCTGTGGGTGAGTATAAACTTCTCCAATAGCATCTAGAGTAGAACCTTCTATCCCTACTAGATGATGCGTCACCTTTACTACCTCTTCACCTATAATATAGAGGTTATACTTCCTAATAAGATCATAAACATCTATTACCTCTCCTGTATAGGAATTTTCTATAGGCAATACACCATAATCTATGTCTCCCTTTGTAAGCGCCTCCATCACATCTTCAAATTCGTCATATCTGCTATATGATGCTTCACTTTCCTTGAAATAACTTTCAGCAGCTTCCTCACTAAAAGATCCCCTTACTCCTTGATAACCTACTTTAGGCTTTTCTACCTTCTGCGTATTTAGTCCCTTTTCGATTCCTGCTAATAGACCTAAGTCGTCTATATAAAGTTTCTCTATAGATATTTCTAGCTGTTTTTTTATCCCCTTATAATTTACATCTTCCATATTATTGTCCCCTTCTAATTGTACGACCTTCTATCTCCACATATTTTCTCATTTTATCTACAGCTTTAGCAAAGCGATCTGGTGTGATAGATTGTGGCCCATCACATAAAGCTTTCGCCGGGTTATTATGCACTTCAATGATAACACCATCTGCTCCGGCTGCAATAGCTGCCATACACATTGGCTCAATCATATAATTAAGACCAGTTGCATGACTTGGGTCAACAATAACTGGAAGGTGACTCATTTTCTTTACAGCTTGAACTGCTGATAAGTCTAAAGTATTTCTTGTATAAGTTTCAAATGTACGAATCCCTCTTTCACAGAGAATAACATTTTCATTCCCCCCTGCCATAATGTACTCAGCTGCCATTAACCATTCTTCAATTGTAGCAGAAAGCCCCCTCTTTAATAAGATCGGTTTATCTGTTTTCCCAAGCTCTTTAAGGAGTGCAAAGTTTTGCATGTTTCTTGCTCCTACTTGGATAACATCTACATCCTTCACAAATTTTTCAATTGTTTCAGGGTACATGATCTCTGTTACAATTGGAAGCCCTGTAACTGCTCTTGCTTTCTTAAGGAGTTCTAAACCATCTTCTTCAAGACCTTGGAATGCATAAGGAGAAGTACGTGGTTTATAAGCACCACCTCTAAGGAAAGTTGCTCCTACACTTTGTACATTCTTAGCTATTTCTGTAATCTGATCTTCACTTTCTACCGAACAAGGACCTGCAATAATAGCAAATTCATCCCCACCAATACTACTCTCACCTACTCTAATAATGCTATTTTCAGGATGGAATGCACGATTTGCTTTTTTAAAAGGTTCTTTTACACGCATTACCTTATGAATACGCTCATCTGTACCTATGTCCTCTAGTGTAATTTTAGATGTGTCTCCAACCAAACCCAAAACTGTACATTCACTACCCTCTATAGGATGAATCTGTACCTCATAACTGTCTACAAGTTCACTTATTAAGTTGGTTACATCTTTTTGCCTAACGCCTCTTTTTAATACAATAATCATCTGAATTGCCCCTTTTAGTTTAATTTTATATATAAAAAAAGCTCCATGCACGCTATATGCATAGAGCTTAGAATAATCTAAGGAAACGAGATATGAAATGATATCACCCTAATACAGTATATAGCGAACGTTTATTTTTTTCACAGCAAAAAGTACCAGCGCTAAAATAAAAGTAGCCCCAGCTAAAAAAGAATGTATAAAATTTTGCTGTAATAAACATTGCTATACGATTCATTTCTTTTCCTCCATTAATTTAAATTAAGGTTTATTATATGCTCTTGTTTTTTATTTGTCAATTAAGTTTTTTCTATAATTGTCTATATAATTCGAGAGCATTGCGTAATCATCTAATGAAAGTGTTTCTCCTCTAGTGCTCGCACCTATCCCACTTTCATCTAAAATATTTTTAATTTCTTCTTTGCTAAGACCTAAATTACCATTTGAAGCAAGGGTGTTAAGAAGAGTTTTACGTCTTTGCGAAAACGCTGCTTTTATAATTTTAAGCAGTTGTTCTTCATCATTGATGTCTACAATAGATTCTTGATGAAGTGTAAGTTTAATAACTGCTGAATCTACATTTGGTCTTGGCATAAAGCAATTTTGTGGTACATTGGCTACAAGATAAGTATCACAATAATATTTCATAGCCACTGTAATAGCACCATATTGTTTACTTCCTGGACCTGATGCCATACGATCTGCTACTTCTTTTTGAACCATAACTGTAATACTTTCAATTGGTAAGTTATGTTCAAGGAGCATCATAATAATTGGAGTTGTAATGTAATAAGGTAAGTTTGCTACTACCTTAATACGTCTATTTGGAGATTCTTCTGCAATAAGTTTATGAAGGTCTACTTTTAAGACATCCTTATGGATTAATCTAAAGTTCTCACATCCCCCAAACTGTTCTGTAAGGATAGGGATAAGCTGATCATCAATTTCAATCGAAATAACTTTACCTGCATTATCAATTAAAGCTTGTGTTACACTCCCAATCCCAGGTCCAATTTCAATTACACAATCCTCTTTAGTAATTTCAGCAGCATTTATGATTTTATCTAAAACGTGTGGATCAATTAAAAAGTTCTGACCAAACTTCTTTTGAAACACAAAAGGATATCTATTAAGTACAGCCTTAGTACCTTCTGGTGTTGCTATTCGGGTCATAATACTTCCTCCTTTATTTTTTCTATCATATCATATATTTTAAAGTTCTGCATAGCCTAGTCTTTTTAAAGCGAAAAAAAGGATGAACCTTCGCTCATCCTTATTATATCCATTATTTAATTTTAATAGTTTTTACGTTCCGCCTGAACGTCAATATTCTGGTCTTTTAAGACATAAACTTGCTTATCACGTCTTCCAAAGCTTCTTGCTTCACTACGTGTATTCATAAATAAGTCAATATCATGACCCTTAATCGCTCCGCCTGTGTCACCTGCTATTGCGATGCCATAGTCTTCTACATATAGAATCGTTCCAAGAGGGATAACCTTAGGGTCTACAGCAACCATTCCTACAAATGTAGGTCTTCCACTCGCTGTAATACCAGCCCATTTATCGCCATCAATGTCTGTATAAGCTGTCGCTTCTAAAGTAAGTGCTTTTGTATACTCATAAGTTTTTCCAGTAGCAGAGTCTTTAATAACGTTCTTTTTGCCTTCTTTAACCACTTTTGTTTGTGGCTCTGTTAAAGTAATTTCTTGTTTGATGGTTTCAGATTGTACTTCACCACCAAAACGCACGATTTCAACTGTTTTTTCTGCAAGGCCGTTTACGCCTTCTGTGATGACTTTTTGTTCACCCGGTGCAAGATTTGCTGTTTCTTCTACTTTCACTTCAAAAGGAATTTCTTCTTGAACGATTTCAATTGAAACTTCTCTTGTCTTTACTTCTACATTAAGGCCATCTTCAACAGGTGTATCTAACGCTGGTGTTATAGTACTATGTTCATCAATTTTAATATGTCTATCCTCAATTAATTCACCAACTGTTAAGGCTGTTGTCTTTAATGTGCTTGTAGTACCATTTACGTCTACATTTACTGTAGGTCTCCATCTCTCAACAACAATTTTCATACCATCCTCTATTGTTGTGTCTAGGCTAGGTTCTACCACATCTTTTTCACCTAATACAATTTCTTGTGCTTTTAATATATCTTCTACAGTATTGTTTAATGTCTCATATTGTGTTACTTTCCCATCTTCTACAATAGCAACTGTTTTCGATAGGGATTGATACGCTGTGATTGTGCCTGTTCCAAGCATAAACAGCGCTACAATCAATAAAGCTATCCTACTTCGATTTTTCATGATTACCTCCTTGAATTCGGTTGCTACTTTGATATTAAAGTTTAGTATTATTTTTATTTATCAAAGCAGTAAGGTTTCACCCTCTCATTTCTTCAATCGTGCTAATCGGCGCTTTACTGGAAATAAAATATAGCTCATTTTTTACAAGCTACAATATAAATTGTAATATAAATTGGCTTTTAAATCAAGCTTTTTGTAATACTTGCTCTTAACCAGCACGTTTTTTGCCATTTTCCATTTCCCTGGATGCTTTATTTTTCAATGGTTCTAGTCAGAGTTTAAAATTTTTTCCATTTTTCCAATTTAACAACTTTGTAACATTTACTTAATAACATTTATATGCACGTTTTTAAAATCTATTACTAAAATTTAAAAATTTAGCTCTCTAACCAAATTATTTACCAAAATTATACAATTAATACACCTGTTATCTATTTTTGTATCTTTATATAAATATACACTAAGTTTAGTTATACTATACTTTCTTTAACTTTTTTAATTTTATCTTCCTCTTAATTTTTACCCATAAAAAAATGGAGACTCTTTTGTCTCCATCCTTGATATTATCTATATTCTACAGCCTGACTATTTTTCTATTCTAAATAGCCTCTTTGTATTTTCCATTGTTACTTTAGCTACTTCTTCCTCTGTAACACCTTTAATTTCTGCTATTTTTTGAATGACATAAGATAAGTAGGAAGAATCATTACGTTTACCTCTATGAGGAACTGGTGTCAAATAAGGGCAGTCTGTTTCAATTAAAATTTTATCTAAAGGAATATGTTCTACTACTTCTACTGCTTTTCTAGCATTTTTAAAAGTAAGAGATCCACCTATTCCAATGTAAAATCCACGTTTTACATATTCTTTAGCTAATTCATGACTGCCTGAAAAGCAATGGATTACACCTTCTTTAACTCCACTTGCTACAATGGTATCAAAAGTAAGCTGACAAGCATCTCTGCTATGTATACTTACTGGCAGTTCTAACTTCTTAGCTAATTCTAATTGCATTTTAAACCATTTAAGCTGATTTTCTTCTGTAGAATGGTTATAGTAAAAATCAAGACCAATCTCTCCAATACCTACAACTTTAGGATGCATAGTCATTTCTTCTAACTCTTCAAGGTCCGTTAGAGTCATTTCATCTACTTCATGAGGATGAACTCCTACTACAGCATAGATAAATGGATACTCTTCTGCTAATGCAATGCTTTCTCTAGAAGAAGGCATATCTGCCCCTACATTTATAATATAACCGACACCTTTTTCATGTATATCTTTTAAAAGTGCGTCTCTATCTTCATCAAAACGTTTATCATTATAATGTGCATGTGAATCAAAATACATAGTAATCTCCTTTTAATGTTTCATTCTTACTAATTTGTATTATAGCAACATTCTCTTAAAAATAAACCACTTCTATAAATAAAAGGCTACCCATAATGGCAGCCTGTTTTCTAATCTTCAATACTTAGTACATTATAACCCGCTTCTTCAATAGCCACTCTTACAGACTCATCAGAAACCGTTCCTTCTACATAAGCAGCTTTTTCATCTAACTTCACTTCAATATTAGTCACACCACTTAAACCTTCTAATACCTCCTCAATATGTCCTACACAATGTGCACAACTCATTCCATCAATATTAACTTTCACTCTTTATACCTCCTTATATATTTGATTATTTACTTAATGCATTAAGCATTAAAGAAACTGAACTTAAATTCATAGCTGTTGCTCTAAACATCGGGTTCAAAAGAGTCCTTCCAAATATGTGCAGTACGCCCATAGCTACAGGAATCCCTAATGTATTATACCCAAATATCTAGAATAAATTTTGTTTAATATCCCTAATTATTTTCTTACTTAAATCTATAGCTCATGGTACACCCATAAGGTCACTATGCATAAGTACAATACTTTCAGATTCTATAGCAAAGCCTACACCTACGCTTGCTAAAGCTGTTAGACTCTTTCAAAAAGCACATCCCCTTTGAGACACTATTTATAAGTATTATGGGTGTTTTGCTTGAAATTATACAAAAGGACTGTGATACAACCCATAAATACGTCGCATCACAGCCCTTTCTTAATTTAAATTGCAGTTTCTTCTTTCTCAAAATAATGTGTATACTGCCCTGGATAGCATTCATTCATAATCCACTCTTCAAACTCTAACCAATTACCAATACGCGTATAGTCTATGCCTTCTTTTCTATTATGCGGTCTATCAAATATAATAGGTGTTCCCCCTACTTCTGCAAAATCCTTAATATTATGCAAACCGTCATCTAATAAGTAATCCCCTTTAATCATTTGCTTTTTAGAACATACAATAACATGATTAAGTGGAAAAAATGGCATATACTCTTTAATCCATTCATGTTTTGGCTCGACAGATGAAGGATGTGCTGCCGTTACAATATACATCTCAAATAGATTACTTTTATATAGTCTCTCAAAGACTTCAATGGCATTGGCTACAGGCTCTAATTCCCTAAACAGCTTTGGTCTATGCATAACATCAAGAATCTGCTCACCAAAAATAGATACTAAATCCCAGTCTACACAATCTTCTATAGTAAAATCTGTATCATATTCTTTATTAAATTCTACTATAACTCCCTTGATATATTCTGCTAACACATCATCTTGATCTACTAACAAGATAGGTTTTCTTTCTTGCAAAATCCTCACCTTCTTTCTTATATCGGTCTACTCTTTTATGTCATTTGAAAATATATGGTACTATTATTTTATTAAAAACTCACCTTTTCGTTCCTTAATCGCTCTAACTTTTCTATTCTGTCCATAATAGCTTGTTTCTTACGTTTAATAGACTCCGGATTTTGATTATAAGGAGAATTTTTAAACTGAATATCTAGTGTGTTCAGTAATGCTCTTTGTACTTTAAGCTCTTCTTTAATAAGTTTAAGTTCTTCTTTAATGTCCTTCTCCATGTCACACTCCCTATCTAGAAGTAGTCATATAAGGCTACCTCACTTCTAGTTGCTTTAAATAACTCCATAATATGTTCTTTATTCTGATACCATTCCACTGCCTCTACTTTATCTATGTCTTTAAGTGTCTTAAATCCAATTATAAGTTGCATTAATTCTCTTATATCTATTTTCAAATCAGGCTTTTCCTGTACTTGCTGCACCTCTACCTGATTTGCCTTAATAGTTACCTTGAAATAGCCATTGTTCCATTCACAAATATCATCTTCTATCTGTATTATAAAAGTACCTTCTTTTATAAAATTGTAGCATTCTAGGGCCTTAACTACATTAACAATTCTCCCCATCATATAGCTTATAAGCTTTGCTTCACATCTTGGATTAGGTAAGATATCTAAAATTAGATCATGTTCTTTAGCTTCTATACTCACTGTAGTAACCTGCGCATTATGAACATAAATGTAGTTAAAGAAGCTTCTTAAAGCTTTCATACTCATATACTGCATCTCTACAACTTCCAATTGAAGTTTTTCATGAACAATTTTATAAATCATATAGCCTTCTACTTGGCCTTGGTCATTTCTATAAAGGACAGTGTAATGGTCTAATTTTTTACTTGTACGCTTACCCCATTGCACATCATCACGTATGCAAGAACCATTTAGTTGCTTAATGTAAGCTTCATAAAAATCTTTAAGCTCTTGCTCATTCTTTGCTGTTACATAAGAAATATGTCCTTCATTTTTAAAACGTTTTAATCTGTCAACCTCGAAGACATATTGCATATTATTATAACACCATTTCCACCCTAACTTCTGATAAAATTCATATGAAAATGGAGCAAGCATTGAAAAAACGGCACCTTTTTCATACATGACTTTAAGGCCTTCTTTAATGAGCCTACTACATACGCCCCCGCTTCTATACGTACTGGCTGTTGTTACACCTCCAACACCTGCCATAGAAACTGGTTTTCCTTCTATATAAATAGTCTTATATGGTATAGTAATACAACTTGCTAATACTTCTTCATCTAATAATCCAAGAATAGTCTCTCTATCTGGAGTTGATAGAAGCCAATCTAATCTAAAATCTTCTTCTGTGCACATTTTGAAGCAATAACACATTAAGTCTATAAAACGTTTTTCATATAAATCCTTTTCTTTATTTAGCTCTACTAATCTCATTTTTTGCTCCTTTTACCTTAAAATACTTTCTCTCTCTTAATTTTATTTTACTTGTTCCTTATTTTTTTTGCAAAACTTAATTATTTTGGCTTTGAACAAGCAACATTGGAAACATCTTGAAATATTATTAATATATACCATAAAAAAGGAGTTGTTTATTCATGCCACGTATTCCTCAAATAGGTTATAAATTTCCTCAACTTCGTGGAATGAGTAGTAATAATAAGTGGACAGTTGTTTGTAATGCCCCTACATCCTATCTTAAACATACTAGTTTATTAAGGGGTCCGGATGAAATCCTTCATCAAAATGATATTCAAATCGTACAGCTCCCTAGTCGAACCACAGATACTACTCTTTATATTATAGATCCTAATGAAATTCTCAGAGCTATCATTCATGATGATATCTCTTCTCCATTAACTGCTTCCCACGTTGTGACTATTGTAGATTCTCTTAAAAAAGGTTATAGGCCTGAAATTCAAAGTGTTTCCAACCAACCTACTAACCCAGCCTGTCCTAATATCCAAAAAGTAGTAGGTGAATATGTTCTTGGCGACCCTCAAAATGTAGACCCATTTCTTTTAGACTTTGTTATTTATGCTTTTGCACTTATTCAGCCTGATGGATCGCTAGATGTATATTCTAGAAGATATCTTCAGGAACTTGCTAACCTTAGATTTTCAGACCCTAATCTTAAAGTTATATTAGGTATTGGTGGCTGGGGTAATGATGGTTTCTCTGACGCCGCTCTTACACCACAGTCTCGCTACAATTTTGCTAGAGAAGTTAGAAGCTGGGTAAATGAATATGACTTAGATGGGGTAGATATTGACTGGGAGTATCCTGGTAGTAGTGCCGCTGGTATTACTTCAAGACCTCAAGATAGGGAAAACTTTACACTCTTACTCCAAGCATTACGTGATGTATTAGGTTCTGATGCATGGATTAGTGTAGCCGGCACTGGGGATGCATCTTATATTCGTAATGTAGATATTGCAGGTATTGCCCCTATTATTAACTATTTCAATATTATGGCCTATGACTTTACAGCTGGTGTAACAGGCGCTCAAGGTGCAAGACATCATTCTAATCTTTTTCCATCAGACCTTGCCTTTAACAATATAAGTGCTGATTTATATGTTCAAAATCTTATTAATGCTGGTATGCCTCCAGAACAGCTTCTACTTGGTCTTCCTCTTTACGGCAGAAATGGTGCCACAATTACAAGGACCTTCGATGAAATCCGTAGGTCTTACCTTAACACAAATGGTTATACTGTAAGATGGGATAATGTTGCTAAAGCTCCTTATATCGTTGACCAATTCGGAAACTTCTTCCTTGCCTTTGATAACGGCCTTTCTATTTACTTCAAAGGCCAATATGTTGCTGATAATTGTTTAGGTGGCCTTTTTACATGGCAAACCAATATGGACCAGGCAAATATATTAGCTAATGATATGTATCTTGCTATTAATGACCCAAGAACATTAGAAGAAATCCTTGCTCAAGAATATTTAGGTTAAGAAAGAAGCTATATCTATTGAAAACATTATTCAAGAAAGTAGCCATGCAGCTTCTGCAACAAAAATAACGTTGACAAACTTGTATCTGAATTTGAACATTTTAAAAGATCATGATATAAAAAAGGTTGATGTAAACATTATTTACATCAACCTTTTTATTTATAAATTATTTAACATCTGCACCATGAACCATTTCACCAAGTGGTCCTACTGCTACTAAGTTACCCTCATCATCTGATGCACAAAGTACCATACCTTCTGAAAGAATACCACGAAGTTTAACTGGTTTAAGGTTCGTTACTACAACTACCTTTTTACCTACAAATTCTTCTGGAGCATAGTATTTAGCAATACCTGATACGATTTGTCTTACTTCATCACCAATTCTAATTTTAGAAACAAGTAATTTATCTGCTTTTGGTACGCGTTCACATTCAATTACTTCACCAATTTTAAGTTCAACTTTTGCAAAGTCATCAATTGTAATTTCTTCTTTAGCTGGTTTAGCAGGTTTTTCTTCTACTTTTGGAGCTGCTGCAGCTTTTGCTGCTTCCATAGCTGCTTCAAGTTCTGCTAACTCTTTATCTTTATCAATACGCGGGAACATATTTGTGCCTTTTTTAGCATGAACAGCATTTGGCATTGTGCCCCATGTATGGATTGTATCCCAAGTTGTAAGTTCCCCACGACTTAAGCCAATTTGCTCCCAGATAAGTTCTGGTGTACGAGGCATAAATGGTTCAATCATAATACTTACAATACGTAATCCTTCTGCTAATGTGTAAAGTACACCTGCAAGTTTTGCTTTGTTTGCTTCATCTTTTGCAAGTACCCATGGCATTGTTTCATCAATGTATTTGTTGAATCTTCTAATCATTACCCAGATATCTTCAAGGGCATTGTTGAAGAAGAGTTTTTCCATATTTTCTTCCATTTTTTGTGTTTGAACACGTACAACTTCTTGTACATCTGCATCAAACTCATTGCCTTCATGTGCTTCTGGAAGTACGCCGCCTTCGAAGTATTTTTCAATCATAGCAACTGTACGTGATGTAAGGTTACCAAGGTCATTAGCAAGGTCTGAGTTGATACGTGAAATAAGTGCTTCATTTGTAAAGTTACCATCTTGTCCGAATGCAATTTCACGAAGAAGGAAGTAACGGATTGCATCACTACCATAGCGACTTACAAGTGCGCTAGGATCTACTACGTTACCTTTAGATTTACTCATTTTACCACCATCGATTACAAGCCATCCATGACCAAATACTTGTTTTGGAAGTGGAAGGTCAAGGGCCATAAGGATAGCTGGCCAAATGATTGTATGGAAACGGATAATCTCTTTACCTACAAGGTGTACATCTGCTGGCCAGAACTTATTGTAAAGCTCTTCATTGTCACTACCATAGCCAAGTGCTGAGATGTAGTTTGATAAAGCATCAAGCCATACATATACTACGTGATCTGTGTCAAACTCTACTGGAATACCCCATTTGAATGATGTACGAGATACACAAAGATCTTCAAGGCCTGGACGAAGGAAGTTATTAAGCATTTCGTTTTGTCTTGTTTGTGGTTGGATAAATTCTGGGTGATCTTCAATGTGCTTGATAATACGATCTTGGTATTTTGAAAGCTTGAAGAAATAAGATTCCTCTTTTACTTTCTCAACTGGTCTCCCACAGTCTGGGCATTTGCCATCTACAAGTTGATGTTCTGTGAAGAATGTCTCACATGGTGTACAGTACATACCTTCATATTCACTCTTATAGATATCACCTTTATCATAAAGTGCCTTAAAGATTTTTTGTACAGTAGCTTTATGGTCTTGATCTGTTGTACGGATGAATTTATCATAGCTAATGTCCATTGTTTTCCACAGGTCTTTGATCCAATCTACAATGCCATCTACGAATGCTTGAGGTGTTACACCTTCTTCTGCCGCACGGCGTTCAATCTTTTGACCATGTTCATCTGTTCCTGTAAGGAACATTACATCATATCCACGAAGTCTTTTATATCTTGACATGGCATCTGCTGCCACAGTTGTATACGAATGTCCGATGTGAAGCTTATTACTTGGATAGTAAATAGGGGTTGTAATATAAAAAGTTGGTTTGCTCATTACTTACCCGCCTCCTTTGTTTTGTTTTCATTATCTCTTATAGTATTATAGATACAATTGTATCTGTTTACAACACCACTACAGAAAATATTACCTACATTTACTATAGTGTGACTAAATTTTTCAGGTTTCATACTTCTAACTATAAATTATAGATTTTCACTTTTTCAAGAAACTTTTTATAAAGAATAAGCATGTCTGGCTCATTGTCTACATACTTATCTAATTCCTCTATAGCAATCCATTTAACACCACTGTTTTCATCTGGTTTAACTCTAAGTAATTCTTCTTCATCTACCTCTACTAGGTATGCAATAGATAGATGTAAATGAGCTGATACATACACACCTTTTTTAATATGTGCTGGTACAGGCAATACATCTAAAGAAAGTATCCCTTCTGATAGAACTTTTACCTCTTGAACGCCAGTCTCTTCCTTAGCTTCTCTAATGGCTACACCTAAAAAATCCGTTTCTCCATCTGTATGACCACCAGTCCATGACCATGCATTATAAATATTATGATGAATCATTAGTACTTTGTCTCTTGTTTTATTAACAATAAATCCTGAACTTGAAAAATGTGCTACTGGATTTTCTCTTGTAAGCAAATTATCATATGCATCCATACAAGTTAAAATTAAAGCCTTATCTTTTTCTTCTTGTTCATTATAAGGCTTGTATTGTCTTATTTCTTGCATCCACTTTTCCATATCTTTACTCCTAAGTGTCATTTTCTTTTTATTGTACCACAGCTTCTTTAGGCCTATAAAATATTTTTCTTTTAGGTAAAATAGAATATTTTTATACTATAATATAATTTATTTTATAGTTATTATTCACAATTCTTCTCCTATTTTCAAAAAATATATTGCAATTGGTTTTTGTCTTATGCTAAACTTCACATTAATCAAATGAACGTACAAACGCCTTGAAAAGGAGAGTAAGTTTAGGACGTCTCTTACCAGAGAGCTTCGGTAGCTGAAAAGAAGCAGAGAATAATAGACTGAATATGGCCTTGGAGTGGTGCACCGACTGCCCTTATAGGGTTTAGGCTGCAACAGGATTCGCCTGTTATAGCGATAGAGTATACTCATCTTATTAGGTGACGTACTTGAAGAGATTTATTTCGTGAGGAATAGATGAATTAGAGTGGTACCACGGTGTATATATTACCCCGTCTCTATAGCATTAAAAAGCTATAGAGACGGGGTTTTTTGATTGCCTTAAAAAACTTATAGGGAGGCCTAGAAAATGATTGAAATTAAAAACGTTAGTAAAACATTCAAAAGCAAAGAAGCTCATGTAGATGCATTGAAAAATGTAACACTTACAATAGATAAAGGTGATATCTTCGGTATTATCGGTTATAGCGGTGCTGGCAAGAGTACACTGCTCCGCTGCATTAATGGACTTGAAGTGCCAACTTCTGGTGAAGTACTTCTCCTTGGCCAGGACATTACACAGCTTAAAGAAAAAGAACTTCGCCATATACGTAAAAATATTGGCATGATTTTTCAACACTTTAACTTAATGCATAGCAAAACAGTTTTTGAAAACATTGCGTATCCACTTAAAAGTCAAAAGCTTAGTAAATCAACTATAGCCGATAGAGTTAAAGACCTCCTTAGACTTGTAGACCTAGAAGATAAAGTAAATAGCTATCCTTCTCAGCTAAGTGGTGGTCAAAAACAAAGAGTAGCTATCGCCCGTGCCTTAGCTACTAATCCAGAAATTCTACTCTGTGATGAAGCTACTTCTGCACTCGACCCACAAACTACCCAGTCTATCCTAGCTCTACTAAAAAAAATTAATAAAGAGTTAGGTATTACTATTGTACTTATTACACACCAGATGGAAGTGATTAAAGAAATCTGTAACAAAATTGCCGTTATGGAACATGGCTGTGTCCTAGAAGTTGGTCAACTTATTGATGTATATACCAAACCGCAAAGTCAAATCACTCAAGATTTCCTGGCAAAAGATATGCACTTTGAACGTTTAAGCCTACCTCATGAAGGTGAAATAGCTAAGATGCTTCACTTAAAATATATAGGTGGTTCTACAGGTTCACCTTTAATCTCTGCTTTATCTCAACACTTTAAAGTAACTGCTAACATTACCTTCGGTAATATTGAGAAATTGCAAGATATCTTAGTTGGGAACCTTGTTATTGATTTACATGGTAGTGAAGAAGAAGTACAAAAAGCGCTTGATTATATTAGACAACATATTGAAGTGGAGGTTATAGATGATGAACGCATTATTACAAGAACTAGTGCCTAATGTTATAGAGTATTTCCCGGAAATGATTAAAGCCCTCAACGAAACTTTTGTTACTGTGGGTATCTCCGGTCTTATCGCTTCTCTTATCGGTATTCCTTTAGGACTTATCCTTCTCATTACAAGTCCTAAGCATATTTTGGAAAACAAAGTAGTATACAGCATACTTTCTAAAGTGATTAATGTCTTTAGATCCATTCCTTTTGTTATTTTGATTGCTGCTATCGTACCTTTTACACGCTTTGTAGTCGGCACAACTATCGGTGTTAAAGGGGCACTTGTTCCTCTTATTGTAGGGGTTACACCTTTTATTGCAAGACAGGTTGAAGTAGCACTTCAAAAAGTAGATAAAGGTGTACTTGAAGCTGCAAAAGCTATGGGGAGTAGTCCTTTAGAGATTATCTTTAAAGTTATTATTCCTGAAGGCCTTCCCAACATCGTGCATGCTGTAACTATTTCACTTATCAGTCTTATTGGCTTCTCTGCAATGGCTGGTAGCGTTGGTGGTGGTGGTCTTGGAAACTTCGCTATCCAATATGGTTATCAATACTTCAAAACAGACATTATGGTTGTGACTGTTATTGTCTTACTTATTATCGTTACCCTTGTGCAAAGCATTGGAGATTACATCGCAAGGAAGCTTACACATTAAATTAAATTAAATTAGATTATTTATAGATTGAAAGGATGATGAACAATGAAATTTAAAAAATTAGCTCTTTTAACTTTAAGCCTTGTGGCTGCAACTTCTATTTTTACAGGATGTGGCGCTAGTGAAGATGTCTCTTCAGATACTACTAAAATCAAACTCGGTGTAAATGGTACAGACTTTAGAATCTGGGATTACATCCAAGAAGAACTTGCTAAAGAAAATATTGAACTCGAAGTGATTAGCTTTGCTGATTACATTCAGCCAAATATGGCTTTAGACCAAGGTGAAATTGACATTAACTCTTTCCAAACTAACATCTACTTTGAACAGTTCAAAGAAGAACATAAATTAGACCTTACAGCACTCGGCAACACTGTATTTGCACCAATGGGCATTTATTCTGACAAACTTGATAATGTGACTGACATTGCAGAAGGTGGACTTGTAGCTATTCCAAACGACCTTACAAATGGTGGCCGTGCACTTCTTCTCCTCGAAGAAGCTGGTCTTATTGAAGTAGATGATGCAGCTGGTCTCATCCCTACATTAAAAGATGTAACAGCCAATCCAAAGAATCTTAAAATTCAAGATATGGCTGCTAACCAAATTCCACGTTCACTTCCAGATTTAGATTTAGCGCTCATCAACAATGGGGTAGCTGTTGACGCTGGATTTAAACCACTTGAAGACTCTATTTATATAGAAGATCCTGAATCAGAAAATGCTTTCAACTACTATAATATCTTTGCTGTTAGAACAAGTGATAAAGATAATGCAGCACTTAAACGTTTAGTAGAGATTTATCAAACAGACGAAGTAAAAGCACTTATTGATGAAGTTTATGATGGAGCAATGCTTCCAGTATTTTAAAATACTCGTATGGGGATACAGAGTGTGTATATAGCTCGTTAGGGAATAATTTGTCTTTATAAATGTAAATAAATAAAATACTTACGGAGGTAACGAAAATGATTGCTAGGGAAATAATTTTAGATACAGTTGCTGTAATTAATGAGCGTTTAGTGGAGATTAGCCATGCTATTCATGCTAGACCTGAAATAAGTAATGAAGAAGAGTTTGCGTGTGAAATACTCTCTAAAGAGTTACAATCACATGGGTTTGATGTAATAACAGATATTGCTGGTCATAGAACGGGATTTATTGCTACCAAATCTAGTAGTAAAGCGGGGGCTACTATTGGATTTTTAGCCGAATATGATGCACTCCCTGGCCTTGGGCATGCATGTGGTCATAACATTATCGGTGCAACAAGCATTGGGGCCGCTATTGCACTAAGTAAAGTTATTGATGATATTGGGGGTACTATTAAAGTATTTGGCACACCTGCTGAAGAAGGTGGCGTAAATGGAAGTGCTAAAGCAAGTTATGTAAAAGCTGGGTTATTTAAAGGAACAGATATAGCGATGATGATTCATCCAGGTTCTCACAATCAAAAAACACCATCTTCTCTTGCTATTGCACCTATTGACTTTGAATTCTTTGGTAAGCCTGCTCATGCAGCTAGCTGCCCTGAAGATGGTATTAATGCTTTAGATGCTTTACTGCTCTTTTACAATGGTATTGCTGCTTTAAGACAACAACTTACATCTGATGTACGTATTCATGGGGTTATTTTAGATGGTGGCCAGGCAGCTAATATTATTCCTGACTACACTAGAGCACGTTTTTATCTTAGAGCTGCTACAAGTGAAGGTTTACAAGAAGTTATTAGAAAGGTTAAAAGTATTGCAGAAGGTAGCGCACTTTCTACAGGCTGTACTACTAAATACACCCATATTCAACACGTATTAGATAACCTTTCTCCAAATGCTATATTAGATGATATTTTTGCAACTACGCTTGAAGAATTAGGTGAAACAGTTTCTACTGTAGACCGCGCAATGGGTTCTACAGATGCAGGCAATGTTAGCCATGCTATACCAACTATTCACCCTACTCTCAGTATTTCAGATACACCAATTCCTGCTCATACAGTAGAATTTGCATCAGCTTGTATCTCACCTAAAGCAGATGCTTCTATCAGCCTTGGCGCTAAAACACTCGCTTTAACAGGACTTAAGGTATTAACGGATAGTGCATTACTTGAAAATATTAAACGTACCTTTACTGCTTAATATTTTTCTTTAATATAGAAAAACACCTTAAAGTAGACTTCAAACCTACTTTAAGGTGTTTTTAATGCTTTATTTTATAGAATTCCCTACTTCACCTTGTAACTTCTTATAAACATAGAAAGGAATTCCTACTAACATAAGAATAAATACCCACATAGCACTTTCTGAACCTGCACCATAGATAATGTAAATTGCATAGCCAAAAGCAATTAATGAAAGGAACCCTTGCTTAAGGAAACTTAATAAGGTTAATTTGTGTTCCTTCCTAAATGTAAGTATGATCTCTGCACATGCTGTTAAGGCATAAGCTGGAATGAAAGATAATGTTGCTAAGTTAATCATAAAGTCAAAAGCTTCTGTTAGGTTAGATACATAGTTTAAAAGTAATAATGCATTTGTACATAAACTTGTGATGACTAATGCTACAACTGGTGTATTGTATTTTGGATGTACTTTTGCAAAGAATTTAGGGAAAAGCCCATCTTCACCTGCTGCATAAGCAAGTCTTGCAGTTGTGAGTACCCATCCACTTAATGCACCTGCAGCGGCAATAACAATACCACCAGAAATAAAGTAACCCCCCCATGTAGCACCTGTTACATAATTCATAATATCCGCTAGAGGTGCTTGTGTAGTTGCTAACATATTCTGTGGCATACTTCCCATTGCAAGAACAGATAAGAAAATATAAATGAGTACAGCTAACCCCGTTCCAATAACCGTACTTCTTTTAATATTTTTCTCTGGATTTTTAATTTCTCCCCCTGATATAGTCGCACTTTCAAGTCCTACAAATGACCATAGTGTAATAGCAATAGCTGCTGGAAGTGCCCCTAAGCTGTTTGCCTCTTCAGATACAGAGGTTGTAAGATTTGCTGCATCAAATCCAATGCATGCAATAACCATAAAAACTAAAATAACACCTATTTTAATTACTGTTGTAATAATGCTTACATAGCCTGCATTTTTTACACCTTTATAATTAATATAAGTAAATATCCATAATAATAAGGAAGAAACAGCGAAAGCTAAAATACCGTTTGTCCCAAGTGCTGGGAAGAATGTAGTCAGATAGCGTATAACTGCTGTAATAATAGCTGCATTTCCGATCCAAGACCCTAACCAGAATGTCCATGATACAAGAAATGCCATAAACTCTCCGAAAGCTTTATGGGTATAAACAATAGGCCCCCCTGTTGCAGGATATTTTGTCCCAAGGTTAGCAAAAGATAAGGCTAATAAAATGGATCCTAGACCGGTAATCACCCATGCTAAGACAGTAACCATTGGATTTGCCACTTGAGCGAGACTCTGCGGCGATGTGAAAATTCCTGAACCAATCATGTTTCCTACAACAATGGACGTTGCAGCGGCAAGACCCAGTTCACGCTTTAAATGTGTTTTGTTTTTCATGATGTCTCCTTAAGTTGCTAAAATAAACTTTTATCCCTATTATGTGTAAATCCTTTCATTATATAAGTTACTAAGTGCATAGACTAATTCTAAAAATTAGATTATACTTTTCATAAAGTTTATCTAATTTTTAGGAGGTTATACACATGGGATTATTTGGTGGTAGTAAGACAGATAATACATCTCAATTTGAGCGATACCTTATAGAAGGTGAGGTTATTGAGGCTGTTTATCGTCTTGTATTAGATGAAATTTGCTTTACTAACAAACGTATCATCTTTATTGATAAAGAAGCTTTGTCTACAAAAAAACAACTCATTACACTTCCTTACCATTCCATCTACTATTTCGGGGTCGAAAAAGGTGGAGTTTTCGAATTTGATAACGAAATTAAATTATACACTAAAGGAACACATTTTTCTATTGAATTTAGTAGAGGAACAGATATTTTAGAAGTTGAAAAATTACTAGCCTCCCACATTTGCAAGTAATTATACTTTTTCTTTCATGTTTATTAATAAAATTAAAAAGGTAGTCACTAGCCTTAAAGCTGAACTGCCCCCAAAAAGTTAGACATATTTAATTACGTAACTAATGGAGTTGTCAATAAAAAGTAGACACAAAGTTAAGTTGATTTTATGAATTTAATTCTTCAAATTGTGCAGGTGAAAT
>OIFJ01000075.1_pt1 | contig 98232 bp, 100 predicted proteins | sample 1582011 | NCBI WGS metagenome assembly OIFJ01 (sample SAMN07501050, study PRJEB24779) | human gut metagenome | isolation source: stool | host: human infant | place: USA: Pittsburgh, PA
TAGCCGTTGACCACAGGCATGAAACCTCACGCCTGCCGCTTGCTAAGCGGATTTACTCTGCCCCTTATGGGCGCACAGATGAAATGGTTATGAAGAAGATAGAAGCTATAGATCATAATGTAGAGCGGCTCATGAAGCTAGTAGAAGATATTCATGAAATTAATCATTTGCATCAATTAGAGTATAAGATGAGGCCTGAAGTAATAGATTTCCAAGAAGAACTGAGTAAGATGGTAAAAGATTATAAACTCTTATTAGGAGAAAAGAAGTTAGATTTAGAGTGGAATCTTAAACTTAATCAAGTAAGTTATACATTAGATAGATATGCTTTTAGAGAAATGCTGGATAACCTTATAAGTAATAGCATAAGGTTTACACCTGTAGGGCGAAGTATAAGTATTGCTATAGTAGAGGGAGATAAGGGAGTAGACGTTATAGTAGAAGACAGAGGATGTGGCTTTACTGAGGAAATATTATCACATGGACTAAGTTTATTCTATCAAGGAGATACATCACGAAATAATAAGGAGCACGCGGGTATAGGATTATATGCGGTACAAATGATTGCTAAAAAAATGGGTGCGGAAGTAAAGCTTTATAATAACGCTTATGGTGGTGCAGGGGTAAAAATTACAAACTTGCAGATTAAATAAAGGGATAGATTGAAATATAAGTCAACTTATATAAAGATATAAGTTGACTTATATTTTTTTGTGTGGTAATTTATTTTTAAATAAGGAGGTAGAAAATTATGATAAATACAAAATCAATAAGTCGGACAAGAGCTATTACATTATGTGGATTATTTGCAGCATTAACAGCAATAGGAGCATTTATTAAAATTCCATTACCACCACCACTTGTACCTTTTACTTTACAATTTTTATTTTGTGCATTAGCAGGTGTATTATTAGGTTCTAAAATAGGGGCACTTTCGCAGCTTATTTATGTGCTTGTAGGATTAGTAGGTATACCTGTTTTTACAGAAGGAGGTGGTTTACATTATGTTGTTAAGCCAACCTTTGGTTATTTAATAGGTTTTGTCCTAGGGGCTTATGTCATTGGACTTTGCGTAGAGAAGGTTAAAGAGATTAATTTTAAACATTTATTTATAGCATCTCTTATAGGACTCGTAGTGGTTTATGTATTAGGAGTTGTTTATATGTATATGATCTATAATTTTTACATAGGTAATGAAATGGGTGTATGGGTAGCTGTATGGGGTGGTGCTATTTCTTGTGCACCGGGTGATATTTTAGTATGTATTATCACGGCCATGATGGGGGTTAAGATGATTCCTGTCCTTAGAAGAAATAGGCTGACAGCATAAGGAGAGGAGAAAATGGAGTGGATAAAAAATATTTATAAGCAAGTATTAGAAGGCTATAACATCAGTAAAGAAGAAGCTTATAAGCTTATAGATTATGATGTAGAAGTATTAAGAAATTATGCAAAGTCTATTAGAGAGCAATTATGTGGCAATGTATTTGATTTATGTTCTATTATCAACGGTAAAAGCGGTGCGTGTTCAGAGAATTGTAAGTACTGTGCCCAATCAGCACACTACAGTACAAGGGTAGAAACTTATCCTTTATTAGATGCAGAAGTTTTTATAAAAGATGCAAAGGAACACAAAGCAGAAGGTGTATTACGCTATTCTATTGTAACTTCAGGTAAAAGGCTTTCTAAAAAGGAAGTAGAGGATGTAGCCAAAATCTATAAAAGAATGAGGGAAGAATGTGAGATTAAGTTATGTGCTTCACATGGTCTTTTAGATGAAGAGGATTTTACTAAGCTTAAAGAGGCTGGTATAGTTAGGTATCATAATAATCTAGAAACGTCCAGAAATTATTTTGCTTCAATTTGTACCACACATACCTATGAGGATAAAATCAAAACCATTAAGGCAGCTCAAAGAGTAGGATTAGAAGTATGTAGTGGTGGATTATTTGGGATTGGAGAAACAATGGAAGATCGTATTGACATGGCTTTTGAGTTAAGAGAGATGGGGGTAACTTCTATACCAATCAATGTACTCGTACCTATACCAGGAACACCTATGGAGAAAATGTTGCCTATTACAGAGGAGGAAGTACTAAAAAGTATCGCCATTTATAGATTTATCTACCCAACAGCTTTTATTAGACTTGCTGGAGGGAGAATGTACCTGACAGATAATGGCCGACTGGCTTTTGAAGGTGGTGCTAATGCGACAATCACTGGAAACCTACTTACAACATGTGGTAATACTATACAAGATGACCTTAAGATGCTTAAAACATTAGGATTCGAGGTGAAACTTAGTGAATAAAAGTATTTTTATCACAGGAACAGATACAGATGTAGGCAAAACTTTTGTTACAGCGCACCTAGTTAAGGCATTAAGGGATAAAGGCGTTCAGGCAGGTTATTATAAAGCTGCACTAAGTGGTGCTTATTATGAAGAAGGTAAGCTGATTCCTGGAGATGCTAAGTATGTGATGGATATAGCTGATTTCAAGGAAGAATACGATAAATGTGTGTCTTATACTTTTGAAACAGCAGTATCACCTCATTTAGCTGCTCAAATAGAGGGAATAGAAATTAATTTAGATAAAATTAAAGTAGATTATAAAGCACTTTTAAATAAGTATGAATGCCTTTTTGTAGAAGGAAGTGGTGGTATTATTTGTCCTATACAAGCTACAGAAGAAGCATTTATTTTATTAGAAGATATTATAAAAAGTCTTGATTTAGATATACTTGTTGTAGCAAGAGCAGGACTTGGTACCATTAATCATACGGTACTTACTGTGAAGTACATACAAAGCCAAGGTTTAGTAGTAAAAGGTATTATCTTAAATGGATATGAAGAAGGTAATACACTTCATGAAGATAATAAAAGAATGATTGAAGCGCTTACTGGGGCAGAAGTTATTGCAGTGATTCCAAGTGCTACAGAAGGAAATGTAGGCATTAACTTAGATGCAGAAAAACTAATGAGCCTTTGCAAATAGGAGGGGGTTAAATGGATTATGTACAAAAGGATTTAGATTATATATGGCACCCTTGTTCACAAATGAAAGACTATGAAACTTTTAGTCCTATTGTCATTGAGAAAGGGGAAGGTCTCGCTCTTTATGATGTAGATGGAAAGAAATATTTAGATGCAGTAAGTTCTTGGTGGTGTAACCTGTTTGGGCACTCTAATCCAAGGATTAATGAGGCCCTTATTCAGCAGGTACAGAACTTAGAACATGTTATTTTTGCCAACTTTTCACATAAACCAGTTATTGAATTATGTCATAGATTACATACGTACTTACCAGAAGGGTTAGATAAATTTTTCTTTACAGATAATGGGTCGGCAGCGGTAGAAGCAGCGCTTAAGATGAGCTTCCATTATCATGCTCAGATAGGTAATAGTCAGAGAAAGAAGTTTATGGCTCTAACAGATGCGTATCATGGAGAGACGATAGGTGCCTTATCTGTAGGGGACTTAGACCTTTATACAGAAGTCTATAAACCGCTTATGATTGATGTAACAAGAGTACAGGGACCAGATTGTTATAGATGTCCTTATAGACTAGATAGAGCAAGTTGCCAGGGGGAGTGTTTTGAAAAGGTGGAAGAAAGCTTAGCTCAAATAGGTGAAGAAGTAGCAGCTTTTATTGTAGAGCCTTTAGTACAAGCAGCAGCGGGTATGAAAATTTACCCACCGATTTATCTTAAGAAGTTAAGACAGGCATGTGACAAGTATGGCATTCATCTTATAGCAGATGAAATTGCTGTAGGATTTGGACGCACAGGAAAGATGTTTGCTTGTGAGCATGCTGGAATTTCACCAGATATGATTTGTCTTTCCAAAGGACTTACAGGTGGTTATATGCCAATGGCTATAGTTGTAACAACGAATAAAATCTATGAAGCTTTCTATGCAGATTATAAGGAAGGCAAAGCTTTTATGCATAGCCATACCTATAGTGGTAATCCACTTGGTGCAAGTTGCGCGTTAGCTGTACTTGATATTTTTGAAAAGGAGAATATTTTAGAAGAATTACCAGAACGTAATGTCATATTTAATAAGAAAGTTAAAGCTACTTTTCAAGATTATCCATACGTAGGAGAGATTAGACAGATTGGATTTATTAATGCTGTAGAATTAGTAGAAGATAAGGCCACTAAAAAGAGCTTTGATAGTAGTTTAAGGGTAGGTTATGAAATTTATAAAATAGCTGTTTCTAAAGGTTTAATTTTAAGACCACTTGGTAATGTACTTTATTTCAATCCACCACTTACTCTAACAGAAAGCGAAATGGATGAAATGCTTGCTATTGCACAAGAAAGTGTAGAGGACTATTTTAATAGATAAAAAGGTGACTATTTCCTAAGTAATAGTCACCTTTTTATCTATTAATTAATAATATCTACAAGATCCTTATCTTGTTTAGCATACTCTCTAAAACCTGCATAAAGGGTGATAGAGTGGTCTAAATCTTTTTTGCTGGCTTCTTTATAGCCAAGAAGTGCATAGAAACAAGCTCTATTATAGTAAAGGAAGCCCTCCTCGTTATAGCGAATACCTTCTGTGAGGATATCTAGTCCTTGTTTAAGATCACCGTGCTCTTTGTGGAGAACAGCTAAGTTAAGGTAGGCATAGGGATAGTAGGGATCTTCATTGATAGACTTTGCGTAGTAAGTCATAGATTCCTTGAAGCGTTTAAGCTTACTCAAAATAACAGCCATATTAAATAAGCCAACAGCATTTGTACTCTCTAGAGCTAATGCTTTTTTAAACATTTGATAGGCAAAGTCTATAAGGCCCTCATTTTCATAGATAGACCCTAGATTAGTAAGGGCCCAGAAGTCATCAGGAACCATCTCCAGGAGCGCTTTATAATAGTAAATAGCCTTTTGTGTATCACCAATAGTATCATAAGCATTGGCTAGGAAGAAATAAGCTCTGTCATACATAGGGTCTACTTCAATGGCTTGCTCATAATAATAAATAGCTTGTTCATAATCTTTTTGGTCATCATATAGAGAAGCTATGCCATAGTAAGCCATAGATTCATCTGGATCTTCCTGAATAATTTCTTTATAAATACTCATAGCTTTATCATTATCCTTAAGAGCTTGGTAAGTAAGAGCAATATTAAGAAGTGTATACGTATCTTGGTCTTGTTCGTAACCTTTTAAAAAGTAGTTAAGGGCTTTTAAATATTTACCATCTTCATAGGCGTCTTCGCCTAGTTGTATCATATCCATAGTTTATCCTCTAGTGATTTTATAAAATTTCATTTCTTATTATATCATACAAGACAAGGCCAAAAAACTGCCTTATATAAATTGAAGTGGAATTTGAAGAAGAGACATTGGGTATAGAAGACGCATAAAATAATATTTGTCTTTAGTATTTAAACTTAAAAAAGGAATGTGTAATAAACTCTAAAAATAAAGTAATTTTTTATATATAAATATTTAATTTATGATATAATAACTAAAAAATATGGGAGGTCACTTATGAGTTTAGAATGGAGTTTAAAAGAATTGTATGATTCCTTTGAAGGGGAAAACTTTCAAGAGGATTTAAAGAAATTAGATGTACAATTGCAGAAAATGATTGAATGGGCAGAGCAGGCTCTAGATAATCATGAAGATGAAAAAGAGAAATTAGAAAAGATTATTGAAGAGCAATTAAAGCTTTTTGCTATTAGAGAAAAGTTAGGTGCTTTTTGCCATCTTGTTTCAGCTACAGATTCAAAAAATAAATTAGCACTTAAATATAGTGATATTTTAAGAACAAAGATGAATACTTTGGCTGAAACCATAACCAAAACAAGTAAGTGGATAAGCAGTATTGAAAATCTACAAGAGCTTATAGAGAGTTCACCACTTTTAAAAGAACATGAATTCTATTTAAATGAAATTGTAGAAGATAATGCACACATGTTGGATGAAAGAGAAGAATCTATTATTGCACGTATGAAAAACACAGGTTCATCTGCATGGGCTAATTATAAAAATTTACTTGTATCGATGCATAAGGTAGAAATAGAAGATAAAGGGGAGATAAAAGAATATCCTCTTACTGTGGTCCTCAATATGGCTTATGATACGGATAAGGAAGTAAGAGAAAAGGCTTATCATGCAGAAATTGCTTCCTACAAAAAAATAGAAGAAGGGGTAGCAGCTGCTCTAAATGGTATAAAAGGAGAAGCGCTTACTCTAAGTGAGTTAAGAGGTTACAGTTCACCACTTGAAATGACCCTTCAAAATTCACGTATGGACAGGGAAACTTTAGATGCTATGTTAGCAGCGATGAAGGAGTCTATGCCAAAATTTAGAAGTTATTTAAGAAGAAAAGCAGAACTTTTAGGTTATAAGAATGGATTACCATTTTATGAACTGTATGCACCTGTTTCTAGTGCAGATATGACTTATAGCTATGAACAAGGACAAGCCTTTGTAGAAGAAAACTTTAGAAGCTTTAGTGAGCATCTAGGAAACTTTGCAAGAAAGGCCTTTGATCATAACTGGATTGATGTGATGCCTAAAGAAGGTAAAAGAAGTGGAGCATTCTGCTCAAGTATCCGTACACTCAAAGAGTCAAGAATCCTTCTTAACTATGGAGATAGCTTCAGTGATGTAATCACCATGGCTCATGAGCTTGGACATGGCTTCCATAGCGAATGCCTTAAAAATGAATCCGCTCATAATACACACTATCCAATGCCACTTGCAGAGACTGCTTCAACATTTTGTGAGACAATTGTTAAAAAAGCTGCTATTAAACAAGCTGACAAGCAGATGGCATTCGCTATTTTAGAAACAGAAATTTCTGATGCCACACAAGTTATTGTGGATATTTATTCTAGATATTTATTTGAAACAACAGTTTTTAATCATAGAGAAGAAAGTCCTCTTACAGTAGAAGAAATTAAAGAGGCTATGTTAGATGCACAAAAAGAGGCCTATGGTGATGGCTTAGATCCAAACTTCTTACATCCTTATATGTGGACATGGAAACCACATTATTATTATGCAGATGTACATTTCTACAACTTCCCATATGCTTTTGGGTTACTCTTTGCTAAAGGATTGTATGCACAGTATTTAGAGCGTCCAGATACTTTCCCAAGTGAGTATGAAAAACTGCTAAGTCTTACTGGTAAAATGAAAATTAAAGATCTTACAAGTGCTGCAAATATTGATGTTCATGATATTAACTTCTGGAGAGCATCTCTTAAAACAATCGAAGAAGATATTGAAGAGTTTATTAAATTAAGCTATGAAATATAAGTTTTAAGGAATATGAGAAAACACCTAGACCTAAAAAGGATTAGGTGTTTTTTATTTTAAATATTAGCAGAATCTTAACACCTATTTTCTATAAAATATGATATGATTTTATAAAATTAAAAAAAGAAAGGATGACATGAGTGGAATCATCGTCGGGGAATATATTATTCCAATTAGCTTTAATACTTTTATTAACAGGAGTGAATGCCTTTTTTGCTTCAGCAGAAATGGCTATCGTATCAGTAAATAAGAATAAGATCAAAAGACTAAGTGAGGAAGGGAATGCTAAGGCCAAATTACTTGAAAAATTAATAGAGGAACCGAGTAATTTCTTATCTACTATACAAATAGGTATAACACTAGCGGGCTTTTTCTCGAGTGCATCAGCTGCTACAGGATTATCGAGCTATCTTTCTAAATTTATGGAGACTGTACATATACCTTATTCAAGTGAACTTTCTATGATAGGTGTGACCCTAGTGCTCTCCTATTTTACCTTAGTATTTGGAGAGCTGGTACCTAAAAGGATTGCTTTAAAGAAAGCAGAAACAATTGCACTATTTTCTGTCAGCGCTATTTATAGTATTTCTATAGTGGCTAGGCCTTTTATTAAGATCTTATCTTTATCAACAAGTCTTATTTTGAAATTAACAGGTAATACAACTGAAGATATAGAAGAAAAGGTATCAGAAGAAGAATTAAGAGCTTTAATTTACCAGTCAAAAAAAGATGGGTGCATTGAAGCTGAAGAGCAGCAAATGCTAGAGGGTGTATTTGAATTTAATGATAGAATGGCAAAAGAGATTATGACCCATAGGAAAGATACCTTTGTTATCAATATAGAAGAACCTATAGAAGAAATTCTGGATAAGGTTATAAAGCTTCACTATTCTAGAATACCTGTCTATAGAGAAGATATAGACCATATAGTTGGTGTGCTTTATGTAAAAGATTTAATAGCAGAAGCAAGAAAAGTAGGTTTTGAAAATATTACATTAGAAAAGATTCTTCATACACCTTATTTTGTTCCTGAGACTAAAAAGATTAATGCACTATTTAAAAGTTTTAAGGAGAAAAAGAAGCATATAGCTATTTTGATTAATGAGTATGGTGGATTTGCAGGTATAGTAACCATGGAAGATTTAATTGAAGAAATTATGGGTGAAATTCATGATGAATATGATGAGGAAGAAGAAGGAATAAAAAAAATAGGGAAGAATACCTTTTTAGTAAAAGGGTCTGAAGCTATCTATCATATTAATCATAGCTTAGGTATTCAATTGCCTAACGGAGATTATGATACATTAAATGGTTATTTAGCTCAGCAGATAGGTGACATACCAGAAGAAAATGTGGATATTGAAATGAATCATATACACTTTAAAATTATAAAGATGAAAAGTAATCGAATAGAACAGGTTCAAATACAATTTATGGATAGTCTATAAGTTCTAGTAATTATCTAAAAAAGAATTAAATATTTTGTAAAGTTAATGAGTTATATTGACATGAAAACTAGTTATGTTATACTGAGTTTAGTAAAAATTAGTAAATATATACAAAGGTAAAGGACGGTTAATATGACTAAAATTTATGAAATTTTCCCAGTACCTCAGCAGCTTACTAATCTAGGGGGAGAAGTAAAACTTACAACAGAGATCAATGTAGTTATACCAAAAGATTTAAAAGATGCTACATGGAATAAACTTCAAGAAGTATTAGAAGAAAAAGGTTTAGCTTATAGCGTTTCAGGTGAACTTGTAGAGGGAAAAACAAATTTATACTTAGCCTATACAGAATCTGTAAATGAATCAGATATAAGTAAAATTACAAGTAAAGAATTACATAAGTTTACTAAATTTGAAGGATATGAACTTGTAATAGATGGAGAAGATGTAGCACAAGTTGCTATCGTTGGATGTGATGCAGAAGGACTTCATTACGGTGTAGTAACATTACATCAAATTTTTACCCAAATACAAGGAATGAATATTAAAAAATGTATGATACAAGACTATCCAAACATTTTATATCGTGGGTTCATTGAAGGATTCTATGGTTTTCCTTGGACACATGAAGATCGTATGGACCTTATGGCATTTGGTGGAGAGTATAAAATGAATACTTATATCTATGCTCCAAAAGATGACCCATATCATAGAAAGCACTGGAGAGATTTATATCCAGAAGCAGAGGCTAAGCAAATTGCTGAACTTGCAGCAACAGGTCATAAACATAACTTAAGCTTTATGTGGACCATTCATCCAGGAGATACAATTGATCTTAAATCCGAAGAAGATTTAAATTCAGCACTTGCTAAATTTGAACAACTTTATGGTTTAGGAGTACGTCAATTTGGTATCCTCTTTGATGATATTGGTGGTATTCCAAATGGAAAAGACCAGGCAGATTTTATTAATAGCATTGATGATCGTTTTATTAAGGCTAAAGGGGATATTAGACCACTTATTACTGTAGGAACAAGATACTGTGAAGCATGGGGCCCATCTATGATTGGTTACTTCAAACCATTTGTAGAAACATTGCATAATGATGTAGAGATCATGTGGACAGGTGCGGCAACAATGTCAAATATCTCAAGAGAACAATGTGACTCCCCAAAACGTACAATTGAGTCAGATAAAAACTTATCTATTTGGTGGAACTACCCAGTAAATGATTACTGTGATGCTAAAATGTTAATGGGTAAAATTGAAAACTTAAGCTCAGATATTGATAATGTAAATGGGTTCTTTTCAAACCCTATGAATCAAGCACAAGCTTCTAAACAAGCACTTTTCTGTATTGCAGACCATAACTGGAATACACAAGCATTTGACCCTACTGCAAGCTTTAAAGCATCTTTTAGAGCACTTGCACCAGAAAAAGTTGCACATGCTTTAGAAATTTTTGCATCTAACAGTTGTTATCTTTTAGATGATGGTGGGGTAAGTGGTGACTTCCTGTTTGATGAATCATGGTACTTAAAGGAAGATGTTAAAGCACTTCAAGAAGGTGTAGCAAATGGATCAGATGTAACAGAATATGCCCAAAGACTTCTTGCGAACTTTAAAGAAATGGAAGTATGTGCAGACGTTATTATGTCTGAATGCGAAAATAAACGTTTAGTAGAAGAGCTTACACCATTCGTAGCAGCATTTAAGCTTGCAGCTCAAGCAGGACAAAATGCTATTCATGCAGTAGAAGCTTATAGAGCAAATGATGCACTGAAAGTAGAACTTTACAATGAAGCAGCATTAAGTGATCTTAATGCAATGGATGACTGTAAAGTACTTCGCTTTAAAGATGGTAGAGAACAATACTTTGTAGTAGATGTAGCAACACATGTCATTAAACCATTCGTAAGAGAAATAATTGGAACGGTTGCTGTAGCAGTAGGTATTGAAAATGCACCGCTTACATTACATTATGATAAGAAAAATATTGCTTTAAGCTCACTTGGTGTAACTGTAACAAGTACAGGAGATGCAAGTGAATACGAAGCATGTGAGAATGTTATTACAGGCCAAATTGCTGGTCGTAAATGGTGCTCTAGAGATTATCACCCATACATTACATTAGACTTACAAGAAGTTAAGAATATTAAACAATATCGTGTTGTTAACTGTGGGCATCATGAGGCAAAAGAAACACAAGTGTGGAATACTCGTGAGTTCCAAATCTTAACAAGTATTGATGGCGAGAATTTCAAAGTTGTAGATGAAGTTGTAGATAATGCAGCGAATGAAGTAACACATATGCTCTTTGATGCAACAGATGCAAGATATGTAAGATTACAAATTATTGAGCCAGCCCAAACAAGTATAAATGGTAATGGGCATACACGTATTTATGCATTTGAACTCTTTGATGAAGCTTATCCAGATCAATCTAGAAAAGTATTACCTTCAGAAATTGAGTTTTCAGCAGAGGGGCGTGTTGTGATTCATAATGTGAAAAAAGGCGATGTTATCGCGATTTATAATACATTAGAAGATAAAGAAGCTATTAGGGTTTCTAAAGAAGTTGTAGAAGGTGAAGACCAAGTAATCTTTACAGGCCTTAATATAGAAGGAGATAGAGTGTTTGTAGAAAGAACTTCTAGAAATTATCTCCCAAGTGTTAGAACTTCAAAAGGATTAAGATAAATAGGAGCGAAATGTCTTGTAATAGACCATTATAAATGGTTTTTACAAGACATTTTTTCTAAGTTGTCTATCAAATAAAGATTCATTAAAGTAAAAGGTAAGAAAGAGTTTTAAAGATTATACAAACTATACCTTATACGATATTTTATTAACTTAAAAATGGTACATATAATGTAAAAAGCATATCAGAAAATATGATTTTTATAAAAGAAAGACATTATAAAATTTTACTAAATGATAAAGTGGGTATAGTACTTAATGAGCTTTTAGAAGGTAGTAATGAATGAAGCGCATAGAGATACATACAGATTAGGTTGTAAGGAGATTAGAATGTATATTGAAAAAATTAAAGCGAGTAAGGCAAAGAAACAAATCTCAAGAGAGATATTAGAGGGTTTACCAGCTTGGTTTGGAATTCCTGAATCCACAGAGGAATATGTTGAAGAGAGTAGCCACATGCCTTTTTGGGCAGTACTAGAAGGAGAAAAGACTATAGGATTTATAGCTATTAAACAGCATAGTGAAGATGCAGCGGAAGTGTATGTCATGGGGGTCAAGGAAGACTATCATAGTAAAGGTATAGGCAAAATGCTAATGAGAGAATGCTTTAAGTTCTGCTTAGATAAGGGAATAACATTTTTACAGGTGAAAACATTAGGCGAAAGCCATCCAGATAGACATTATGCAAAAACAAGGGCTTTTTATAAAAAGATGGGATTTAAAAAACTTGAGGTACTGAGCGCTTTATGGGGAGAAGCTAATCCTTGCTTAGTCATGATAAGGTATATAGATTCAAATGAAAGAGTTGTTCAGAAGGGGAAGTAGACTAGATGAAGAGTTAAAAGAAAAGTAATTGGAGAGTTATAGAATGATTTGAATAATAGTCGATAATGATTATTGACAACAAATTATTAATAAGATATGCTCAAATTATATAGAAAGTATATGTAATGAGGAGGATTTTTCATGGAAACAAAAGATAAGGTATTAGAGCTTTTAAAGAATAATGCAGAGCCTATGAAAGCAGGTGAGATTGCTGAGAACTTAGGGATAGACAAGAAAGAAATCGATAAAGCTATTAAAACTTTAAAATCAGAAGACGCTATTACTTCACCAAAACGTTGCTACTATACATGTGAATAAAAATAATAAGATATCGAATACTAAAACAGACTATATCATAGGAAGATAGGATGATTTAGATGTTTGGTATTCCTTTAGTTGAATGGATAGGTTATGCAGCATCAGCAGTTATTGCTATTTCATTACTAATGATAGATGTTGGAAAGCTCAGAATTATTAATTCTATAGGATGTCTACTATTTGTAATCTATGGGTTACTCGTACATGCCTATCCAGTAGCTGTAGCTAATCTAATTATTGTATTTATTAATTTATATCACCTTTATAAATTAAATACTGAAAACAGGAAGAAGAGTACATAAGTACTCTTTTTTTATTCTACGCAAGTTATACCTGACCATAGTTATTTTTGTCTATTTGAAAATAATGTAACATTTGGTATATAATAATAAGGTAAAAATGTAGATTTAGGAACATAAAAAGTAGCAAATACGTCTTAACTATAAGGAGATTTATATTACATAAAGGAGAAGAGTTATGAAAAAAGTAATAGCAATGCTATTGATGGTCATATTAATGGGAAATTTAGCTGGGAGCCAGACATTTGCTAAGCAATATAAAGAAGAGATGCGTGCAGTATGGATTGCTACAGTAAGTAATATTGACTTTCCAAAAGTAAAAGATAATGCTGCTATGCAGCAAGCAGAGTTTATACAGAAGCTTGACGAATTAGAAGATATGGGGATTAATACAGTGATGGTACAAGTAAGGCCAAAGGCTGATGCACTTTATTATTCAACTATTAATCCGTGGTCAGATGTATTAACAGGAGTACAGGGGAAATACCCAGGGTACGATCCATTAGCGTTTATGATTGAGCAGGCTCATAAAAGAGGAATGGAAATTCATGCGTGGTTGAACCCTTATCGCATTACATCTTCAGGAACAGATTTAAGTGCTCTAAGTGAGGGGCATCCAGCACGACTTAATCCATCATGGGTTATGACTTATAATAATGCTCTTTACTATAATCCAGAAGTAGAAGGTGTTAAACAACATATAGAAGATACAATAGAAGAAATTATTAGAAACTATAATGTAGATGGTATTCATTTTGATGATTATTTCTATCCATCAGGCTATCCACTTCCAGCTGGAGAAGGGCCAGATGGTGTTGTAGCCAATAGCAGAAGAGAACATGTCAATGAGATGGTAAGACGTGTAAGTGAAGTGATTGAACAAGTAGACCCAGAAGTAGAATTTGGCATTAGTCCAATGGGAATATGGAAAAATAATAATACAGATCCTACTGGTTCAGCTACAGGGGGAAGTCAGTCTTACTATACGGTATATGCAGATACAAGGACATGGATTCAAAATGAGTGGATTGATTATGTAGTACCACAAATTTATTGGGAGACAACACATAAGACAGCAAACTATGAAACACTTGTTAGCTGGTGGTCCAACGAAGTAAAAGGGACAGACGTAAAACTCTACATAGGACAAGGTATCTATAAAGATACTGTTGCAAAAGAGCTGACAAAGCAGCTCGATATTAATAAGCGCTATAAGCAGGTAGAAGGAAGTGTATACTTTAGCCTAAAAGATTTACTAAATAATAGACAAGGTGTAGCTGATCAAATTCGTACCTACTATACAGGTGATGTGCAGATACCAGAAATACCAAGTATACCAGAAGTACCAAGTACACCAGAGATCCCTAATATTCCAGAGGAACCAAGTGTTCCAGAAATCCCTACTAAGCCGGAACTGCCTGAGCTTCCGCAAGATTTACAGATAACACCAGTCGATTTAAAAGGAATAGTGACAGGGAATAATCTGAATATAAGAAGTGGACCAGGTACACAGTATACAAGTTTAGGGAAAGTACATAGTGATACAGTTGTGGATCTTACAGGAGAGGTGCAAGGATGGTATAAGGCAGTATTAGCAGATGGAACTGCAGGATGGTTAAGTAGTGACTATGTAGCACCTATTCCAGTGGGTAGTGAAATTAAGCTAGTACTAGATGGTAAGCTTATTGTACCTCCAGTAGCTCCAGTTATTAGAAATGAAACAACCCTTGTACCATTACGTGTGATTAGTGAGAATCTAAAAGCATTAGTAGACTGGAATAAAGAAACAAAAATGATTACTATTACAAAAGATGGTGAAGAAATCAAACTTGTAATAGGAAGTAAAGTTGTATGGGCAAACGGTAATGAAAAGAGCTTAACAACTGCTCCAACAATGATAGAAGGAACAACAATGGTGCCTATTCGTTTTATTAGTGAAAACTTAGGGGCCTCAGTAGACTGGAATATTAAACAAAAAATTGTAAGCATCTTATCAAACTAATATAAAGAGGATGATGGTGGTGAGTAAGCTGTTTTGTGAGATAAGTCCATTTACTTATAAGATTTCAGTTCAAAAAGAGATTCTAAAGAGGAACTGTATGAATTTACTAGGTGGAAAAAGTTTAGCTAGAACAAAGTCTAACCAAGTACTGCCTATATTGGTTTATAGTCATAGTGCATTAATAAGAAGAAAATTAGGTAATGTAGACAGTAGATTACAAGAAAATAAAGCAGTTAATCTAGCTTTAGCGGCACCAAAAGTTGACAAAATACTGATTAAACCAGGAGAAACTTTTTCTTTTTGGAGTCTTGTAGGCAGATGCCCTGCAAGTCAAGGTTATAAAGAAGGATTAACGATTAGTAAAGGAGAGCCTTCTAGTGGAATTGGAGGAGGTATGTGCCAATTTACTAATTTAATTCATTGGATGATTCTACATAGTCCCCTTACTATTACTGAACATCATCATCATGGCAATTTAGATTTATTTCCAGATTACGGTAGGCAGATTCCCTTTGGGACAGGGACATCTATTCATTATAATTACCTAGACTATAGATTTATAAATACTACAGACAATACATTTCAGCTTATGATTGAAGTTGGAGAAGAGAAACTTGAAGGACAGCTTAGAGCTTTAAAGCCTTTGAGTAGCACTTATCATATAGAAGAGCGAGATGCTTACTTTAAAGAAGAAGCAGATGGTATTTATAGATATAATAAGATTTATAGAAGACAGTTTGATAAAACAACAGGAAACTTATTAAAAGAAGAACTTATAATAGAAAATCGTGCAAAGGTTATGTACGATAAAAGTTATGTAGAGAATAGAAAAGAGTATATAGGCCTCTAGAGACCTATATACTCTTTTTGTCTTATTTAGCATCTGGATCTTTAATACCTGCTTTTGAAGAAATATGACCTTTTGTATTACCTGTTTTTGGATTACTGCAACTGCATCCATTATCTTTACATTTTTTGCTCATTTTGTAACCTCCTAAAAAGTTTGTATACCTTCTTAGTATTTTCTGCATTTCTAAAAATATGCTTTATAATTTTTTTACGGAGTCACCAGAGATAAGGGTGCAGTTTATAATTTTTCTACCTAGTTTAAAATCAGGTGTACTAATTTTATGTAGCATCGTTGTAACACATGCTTCTGCCATAGTATTTACATCTACAGAAATAGTTGTAAGCGGTGGCGAACAAATATTAGAGTAAGTGGAGCTAATTAATACAGTCAGAAGATTCTGTAGTCATACAGGGGAGGATTTATTCAAATAATGGAGAGTCTGTAACAAATAATGAAGAAACCAATAAGGGCATAATAACATTAAACTCAAAAGCATTTATAGGGGCTTTAAGGGTTTATACAAATTTAGTTAATAAAATGAATGTAGCTTTTAAGAAAAAAGAGAGAAGTATTAGGACAAAAATAAGTTAATTTAGCTAGACAAAGGCTATCTTATTCTATAGGATAAGGATGAGATAGTCTTTGTTTTGTATTAAATTAAAAATATTCTAGAGGTGAGAATGGAATGAAAACAGGGTTGAAGCATTATTATGGTGACTTACATACGCACACAGGCTTTTCAGATGGAAGGGGGACACCAAAAGAAGCTTTTGAGTGGGCTAAAGCAAGTAAAATGGGTGATTTCTTAGCGGTTTCGGATCATGAAGGATCTATAACGATGCAAAAGTGGATGGAAACTTTAAAGGCAGCAGATGAAGTAACAGATGAAACTTTTGTAGGGATTGCCTCTTATGAATCAGGTTATAGTGAGGAGTTTACAGATGAAGATGGTGTGGCAGTAGTAAATGGAGGAGAACTTAATCTATTTGGGACAGATGCCCTTTTAGTAGAAGCAGGATATCCAACAGATTTTAAAGATTTCTATGAAAAGCTTAGGAAGCATAAAGGGGCTATTGCTTTTTATAATCACCCACAAGAAGCAAGTTGGCCTACAGATAAGATATGGAACGCATATGACGAATTTGGAGTCTACGAAGATGGCATAGACGATTATATTGTGGGCATGGAAACTTCGAATGAAACAAGTGCCTATAATCATATTCATGAACTTGTTTATACGATAGCGCTAGATAAAGGGTGGAAGTTTGCACCTTATGCAACTACAGATACTCATAGTGGTAATTGGTTAAGTGGTTTTGAAAATAGAACAGTTGTATTAGCTGAGTCACTTACTAGAGAGCATCTTATAGAAGCTTTTAGAAAACGTCATGTGTACGCAGTACAAGATAAGAATTTCCAGGTGGAGTTTGCAGTTAATGGACGAATTATGGGAAGTGTTTTAAGTGCAAAGGACCATACGTATCATATAGAAGTAGAAGTTTTACATAAAGAACCGCACGAGGGAGGGGCCTTTAAGCGTTTAGAGATTATTTCAGATTATGGTCAGGTGGTAGCATCTTGTGAAAGAAAAGATTTCCATATGAAATGGAATGTTACATTAGAGAGTGAAACGGCAAGATATTTCTTCTTGAGGGTAGTTAATGAAGAGGGGAAAAAAGCTTGGAGTGCACCAGTCTGGACAGGAAGAAAGCCTGATGAAAAAGTGGAAGCAGTAAAGGGAAGACGTATACGACCTGAAGCCATGAAGGTTATTTATGCATCTTCTGAAAAAGACTCCTGTAAAGCCTGTGAAATTCTAAATCCAGACACAAAGACTTATTGGGAATCAGAAGAAACAAGCGGAGAAATTATTATTGACTTAGGAGAAGAAAAGGAACTTATAGGGATTGGTTATAGGAAAAATTATATTGCTTATGAAGATAAAGAGGCGCTAGCTAAGCTTATGGATGGTTATTGCTATGAAGTAAGTAAAGAAGAGCAAGAAGGGTATGAAGTAGTAGCAAGTGGACGTGTTAGAAACTATGGAAGTGAACATTATAGGAGCTTTGAGGCGATTAAGGCACGTTATGTTAAGATTAAAGCTTTAAATGCAATAGAAGAAGGTATTGTAGCAATTGGTAATATTTATATTTATGAAATGTAAGGGGGAATAAAAAATGGCAAATTTATTTGAAGTAGGACTCTTTGATGAATTAGAAGCAATTTATCCAGATACCAAGGCAGAAAGTGGGGATAAGGTTTATAGAGTAAGCGGAGCATCTGGCACTTATGCAGGTGTTCATATGGTGATCTCAGGATTACAAGCAGGACAGATGGTAAGCTTTGAAGTAAAAGGGCCTCATCAAGGTTATAAGCTTTTTGAGCTTATTCCTGTACCAGTAGAAGATAATACAGGACTTATAACACGTACAGAAAGATTTGATGGTAAGTATAATCCTTATGTTATTCGAAGGGCACCTTTTATGATATATGAAGTCTTACAGCCTATTAGAAATTTAGCTGTAAGTAAAGGGCAGAGCGTAGCTGTGGCCTTTAGGGAAGCTATACAAGTGGAAGAAGATGTAGAAAATAAATGGGAAATCTATGTGACAGTAGAAGGTATCACTCAAAAGCTTACTTTTATTGTAGAAGCTAAGAAAGTTAAAGTTATGCCAAGTAATAAGACAACACATAAGTATGTGAACTGGATTAATATGAGGAATATAGGTGCTTTTCATAAAGTAGTAATGTGGTCTAAAGAGTGGGAAGACTTAGTACTTTCTTATTTTAAATTAGCAAGATATGCTAGACAGAATATAGTTTGGCTACCAGCAGATCTTTATTTTGAGTTAAATGAAAGTCAGCATCCAGTTCTGAATGAAGAAAAACTAAGTACACTTATAAGACTTGCAGATGAAGCAGAGCTTTACTGGCTAAATGGAGCTAATTTATGTGGTCGTAAAGATGGAGATTGGTGTGCAACTGAGGCAGAGACTATACTCTCAAAACGTATTATGCCAGGTGAAGGAGAAGAAGACTTTAGAAATATGACCACTCAGCTTTATAAATATATTAAAGAAAAAGGCTTAGAGAATAGATGGATTCAAAGTTTCTTTGATGAGCCACTTGATGAAAGTGCAAACGTTTATCATAGAGGTGCAACCATTATTAATGAGACGATGCCGGGCATTCGAGTTTTAGATGCTAACAAGGCAACTGAAAGTTTAGTAGGAGCTATGGATATATGGTGTCCTACATTAGACTGTTATGAAAAAGAGTTTGAATTTTATAGAGATCGTGTAGAAAAGGGAGAGGAAGTATGGGTATATACTTGCCTTGAGCCAACAGGTCCATACCTTAATAGACTGTTAGATATGGAAAGAATAAGGCCGGTACTTATTGAATGGGCCAATAGCCTTTATCCTGTTAAAGGATTCTTACACTGGGGTGGTAATTGGTTTGCTGTAAATCCTTATAAGCAGTCTTGCGTATGTATGGGGCAAGAAGACTATACTAACTTTAAACTTAATTATAGTGCACAGCTTCCAGCGGGTGACTGTGGTGTGATGTACCCAGGTGATTTGATGCCTTTATCTACAACAAGATTAGAGGCACATCGTATAGGCTTTGAGGACTTATACCTTATTGAACAATTAAAAAATAAAAATAAAGCATTAGCTAAAGAAATTGTAAGCACTTTAGTTAGAAGTTATAAAGATTATGAGACAGATATCAGTCTTTATAGAAAAACGAAGAAGCGCTTATTAGAAGCATAAATCTTTAGCCTAATGCACACCCTAAAAAAGTAATCCTAATAAATGAGGTGACAGACAACATGGGTGAAGCAACTAAATTTGATATTCCACAACAAGGCTCACAAAAAAGCAGAAAAAGAAGTGGGCTCGAAAAGGATCCAGGAACAAAAGCAACAGATTTCAAAAAACATTGGAATAAAAACAGTGCAAACAATCATTAAGAGCTAAAAAAGTGGTAGGTATACTATATAGAATAAATTCTGTGCGGTATACCTACTTTTTATTATACATTAGAAAAAATTTTTATTTCTAATAGATAAAGAAATAAAAATGCAGAGAAAAATAATAAAAGTATGGGAAGAAGAATTAATTATAAAAATAAATTAAATAAATTAAAAATGGCTAGAAATTATACTTATTTTTTTATATAATTGAATCAATTGTATAGAAGGTATAAGGAGGATGTTAAACAATGCATATGATTTATAGGATAGGTAATGGGGAAACCATAAAATATAGTGCTAGAGAATTAGCAAAATACTTAACTCTAGTGACTGGTAAGGATTGCTTTCAAATTGTAGAAAAATCAAGTTATGATAAAGCTTTACAAGGAATATGGCTAGGTAGTGATGATCAAATAGGTGTAAACTTTGAGGTACAAGATAAAGCTTTAGATGATGGTATTGCTATAGCAATCGTAAAAGGTAATGGATTTATTACAGGGACAAATGAAAGAAGTATTCTAATAGGTGTTTATCGTTTCTTAACGGAGTTAGGATGTAGGTGGTTAAGACCTTGTAAAGATGGGGAAGTACTGATACATAAAGCATTAGAAGATATGAATGTTGAACTTAAAGAAATAGCATCCCTTAGACATAGAGGTGTTGTAATTGAGGGGTCTAATACATATGATAATGTAAAAGATATGATCGAATGGCTACCTAAATTAGGTTACAATAGTTATTTTATTCAATTTATGCATGCCTACTCTTTCTTTAAACAATGGTATATACATGCAGAGAATCCACTTAAACAAAAAGAGTTTTTTGATGATGAAATGGCAGAAGAATTTACAGAAGGATTAGTAAAGGAAATTAAGAAAAGAGGTCTTATTTATCATGCAGTAGGTCATGGATGGACATGTGAAGCCATTGGTGTACCAGGACGTGGTTGGGATGCAGAGAAGATAGCTTTAACAGATGAGCAAAGAGAGTACCTAGCTCTTATTAATGGAAAAAGAGAGTTTTATGGGAATGTTCCACTTAACACTAATCTTTGTTATTCATCACCTAAAGTACAAGAAGCATTTACAGATGGCATTGTAAACTATGCTAAAACACATAAAGAAGCAGATATGATTCATGTATGGGTAGCGGATGCTTTTAATAATCATTGTGAATGTGAAAGATGTAAGACGCTTACACCAACTGATTGGTATGTACAGATTCTTAACTTATTAGATGAGAAATTAAGTGCAGAAGGATTAGACAATAAGATAGCTTTCTTACTTTATTTTGAACTTTTATGGACACCTATCAAGGAAAAATTACATCATCCAGAGCGCTTTGTAATGATGTTTGCACCAATTTCTAGAACCTTCACTAAGTCCTTTGAAGATGTAGAAGAAGTACAAGAAGAACTTAAACCTTTTGCTTTAAATAAGATTACATTACCACATACAATTACTAATTATTTAAAAATTCTTAAGGAGTGGCAAGCATGTTTTGATGGAGATAGCTTTGACTTTGACTACCATCTAGGACGTTCTCACTATGGAGATGCAGGTTACTATGAGATTTCAAGAATCATTAGTAAAGATGTTAAAAATCTGCGTAACCTTGGGCTTAATGGCTTATTAAGCTGTCAACAACAACGTACTTTCTTCCCTACAGCTCTGCCAAACTATGTAATGGGTAGAACACTTTGGAATGTAGAAGCAGAATTTGAAGAGGTAGCGAGAGATTACTTTAAATATGCTTTTGGTGAGGGATGGGAGCTTGTAAAAGAGTATCTCATGCAGGTATCAGATATCTTCGATATGGATTACTGGCAACTTGAATCAGGTGGTTTAAATCAAGCATACTCAGAAGAGGTTATTAAAGTTTGTGAAGTAGTTGATAAGTTTGAAAGTGTAGCATTAGCACATCAAAATCATGAACATATAACAGAGAATTTATCTTGGAAGTATATCCTTTATCATTTAGAGTACACCAAATTATTTGCAAAAGCTTTATCAGCTAAGGCAAAAGGAGAAACAGAAAAAGCTAATGCATACTGGAGTGAGTTTGCACATTATATTAATAGACATGAAGATGAAATGCAAAGAGGACTTGATGGCTTTAGAATACTTAGTATAGGACGCTGGGCGAGTCATTTTACAAGAAATAATTAAAGAAAAAAAGGGCTACTGCACTGACTGCTTAGAGTGCAATAGCCCTTTTTAGTACTTAGAAAAGTATCTGTAATAAGTGTCAATGAGAAGACTTAAAGCATAATCATAGAGGATGAAAACAATTTGTCCTAATAGAATCAAAATAAGAAGGTCGCCATAAGGTACATTAGGAATAAATTTTTCAGCAAGTATTCCGAGCCCATCAAAAGCGTGAGGACTAATAAGCGTTTTTATAAATTTAAAGCCAATAAAAAATACACTATTGAAGAAGGCTAATTTTAGTATCCATTCAAATGATAGGTGATTGAGCTTTTCAATAAAGTACTTGAGTAGACCGTATATGCCAAAAAATAAAATATAAACTATACTAATATTAAGTGGCATAAGAATGAGGCAAAGTATGCTAGAAGTTATATAAACCAGTAAAGAAGTTTTGACATTGCCACGGATAAGTCCAATGGGTACCATAACTGAAGCAATTGTAAGTAACGTAAGTGTATTAGTTGGAAGGAGAAAAGTAAAATATAAAGCGACAAGGGTTAAGGCAGAGAGCAGAGCGCCTGTAACAAGTTGTTTAGTTGTCATTTTACTTTCCTCCTTTACAATGCTTACAAGGAGATATAACTTTATTATAGCGGTCCATCATACCGAGATTAATAATATTTTGTAAGATAGCTTTATGACGTTTAAGAGGCAGTTCATTAAGTAATGTGCGACAGTTATACCCGCAATTTAAGATAGTAAAGCTAATTGGATCTTTAACTTTTTTTATGAGCGTTTCATAAGTAAGATGTTCTGTATTATAAAGCTGGCAAATAGGGTTAAATTTATTTTTAGCCATATCCTTTTCAAGATCATCTAGAGCGTCTAACATATAAATCCATTTGCCGAGGGCGTAGCCAAAGTCAAAAAGTTTTTCGCGTAACTTAGGACTATCATTTTCCAAGATATAAGGATATTCTTTAAGTATATTCCCTACAATTAAGCTAAAAGGATGACAGATTTCATCAATAGATTCAAAGTCCCCAGTTTGTTCAAGTTGATAGAGCTGCTTTAGATGGATTTCTATCATATGATTTATTTTACGAACCTCTGGTTTGAATTTTGCTTTATAAGGAGCGAGTAATTTTGCCAGTGCCTCGCTTTTAAGGCTACGGTCATCTTGCATATCATCTAGAAGTTTGTAGTAAACAAGAGCCACATTCATAGAAGCGGTATAGTCAAGGGCCTCATTGCGTACTATCAAGGGCTTTTTAGTTCCAGGGTGCACAAGACAGCTTCTTTTTTGAATATAGGCTTTGTCAGGACTTAGACCATCTAGTAACATCCCCATTGCTACTAGATCATAATTAAGTACCATACGAGGAAGCTGACCAAAATTCCCTTTAATATGATGGCAAAGTCCACAGTAGTAGCTTTTAAAAGCGTTAAGCTGGTGTACCTTGAGTTCTTCTTTAAGGGGTGTAACATAACCAAACATGTAGAGCCTCCTTTAAATACAGCTAATCAGATCCCCGCCCATACATTCACAGCAAGTATCCAAACAAATAAGATCACAACAGCTAAAATTGCAACAATCATCGCAGCAACAGCAGCAACAGCCATTGTTTTTTCTATAATGTCGCCCATTGTAATAATCATCACTGTAGCGACCTCCTCTTGCCATAAGTTTGGCTAAGTGGTTTTGATAAACTGCATTACTTGGATTAAGTGCAATAGCCTTTTCAAGATGGGATTTTGCAGAATCAAACCAAGCTTTGTGCATGAGAATTTTACTATATAAAAAATGCCACTTATCGTCTTTGACTGAACTATGTGTAAGGAGCTTTTCTGCTTTTTTAAACTCCTTAGAGTGGATTAAATCATAAACTTCTTCGTAAGTGGAAGACAAAAAAATCACCTCATTATTCATACATCTTTTTTATTTTATTCTATTATAGCAATTAAATTACATAAATACTATATAAAAAAGTGTAGCACAGTGCACAAAAAGGGTATAAAATAAATGCAAATAAAGAAGATAGGATGAAAAGAATGGATACAATCATTTGGCTTATAAGTAATCATCAAATTTATGTAGGAGATTTTTATAAAGGAGAGCTTAAAGCGATACCTTTCGAAAAGGCAGACACATGGGAGGTTTATGGAGCAGACGATATAGAAAAGTTGGTAGACTATATGAATTATCCACTTCATTATAATCAATTTAAAAACAGTAAGCTAGTTATTCTCTTTGATGAAGTAAAAGTATATGAGATGTTAAGAAAGATTGAAAGATGCTTTAAAAACTGTGAAGCTATTGTCATAAAACGTATAGAACCGTTCCTACTCCAGACTCTTTTAAAAGAAGGAATAAGGGCTGAGCAAAGGATAGAGTTTGCAGGAAGAAATTATGAGCTGGCAGAAGAGGGAGAAGGCTCCTTACTAAGAGCTTGTTTAGAAGAAGAGGAAGATGGTGAGACTGTAGAAAATCCTAGTCTTAATCCTATGGCTCTCTATGAATATATTCTTCAGCTTATAGAAGAAGGACAAATAAAGATGCAATCAGTAGAAGAAGTGTTTAAGTACGACCTTATTTTAAGCCCAACAACTCTTTATATAAAGGGTGGACAGAAGGAAAAACGCTATTTACAAGTTGAAGATATAGTTATGAGGGATACTATAGTAGCAGAGGGTACTATCCTTAGTAAAGGAGAAGAACTTTTTAAATATAAACATCATGTGCAGAAAATGTTTGGGCGTATTAAGACAGAAGAAATAGCTAAACAGGTAACAAAAGCAGGAAAGATACATTTCGTTAAAGCTTTTGATGAAAATCAGCTTATATGGGTATTGAAAGATGAAGTAATAGGGATTATTGGGGAAGCAGCAAGCACTCATGAAGAGGTTATGGAGTGGTATCAGAAAAATATGGTTGGTAAGTAAAGGTGGTTAAAGTGAAAAAAGAATTTTATAAGATGGGAATATTACTGCTCATATTAAGCTACAGTATTTTATACTGTGGAGAAGCATTACTTAGACAGAATTTTCTAGGAATCTTTAGATGGATGATGGAGTATCCTTTAAGTTTTTTTATAAATTGGATGCTTCTATGGCTATTACTTTTGGGCGCATGCGTACTTTGTAAAAAGCCTGTGAGAGGTGTGCTTATAGTGGGATGTATCTATATGACTTTCTGTGTTATTTCCTTTTATAAGTTTATCATTAGTGGAGAGTATTTAACACCGGCTGATTTAATACTAGCAGGAGAGGCAGCAAGTATTAGTAAGGAAATGAATATACAGCTTGAGAGGCATGTAGTTATTGGCGTCCTTTTAAGTTTAATAAGTATGTTAGCCGCATATAGATGTAAGCCCCTTTCACTCAGGCGTAAACAGCGTATGGTAGGGGGGGTACTGTTTGGCACCTTATTTTTTACAACAGCTATCATTGGGGCTAAGGTATGCACTTCACATGAGGAAGTACCAAAAGAGGAAAAGAGCCTTACTATTAATAAACAGTATAATGACAATGGTTTTATGATAGGTTTTACTCAGGAGGTAGTGGATTTAATCATTGAAAAGCCAGAAGGTTATAATGAAGATATAGTAAAGAATTTACTTATGCCTTATAAAGTGGACAACCCTAATAATCATTTTGCTAAGCCTAATATTATTATGATTATGAGTGAATCTCTATTTGATTTAACGAACCTTCCAGGTATTTCTTATTCAGAAAACCCTTTAGCTTATTTCCAAAATTATGGAGAGAATTATGTAAGTGGTAGTATTGCAACAGAAGTTTATGGTGGACGTACTTGTCAAACAGAGTATGAAGTCTTAACAGGGCACTCTGTCTATTTTACAGACCCTCAGAATATAGCCTATATGAAGCTTGTAAATGAGCATACACCAAGTATTCCTAAGCTTCTTCAGGAAGAGGGGTATAAAACTTTTGCAGTACACGGATATGAAAAGGCTTTTTTCTCAAGAGATGAGGCTTATAAAGATTTAGGTATTGAGACTTTTATTGCAAGTGAAGATCTTATAGACCCTACTCTTGCTAGAGACTATGTATCAGATGATGCATTAGTAGATAAGGTAATCGAGCTGTATGAGAACAATCAGAATGAACCTCTCTTTTGTCATGTTGTAACTATGCAGAATCATATGCCTTATACAGATATTTATACAGCAAATGGTATCCAAGTTGAAGGAGATAATCTTACAGCAGAAGAGAAGAGCCGCCTTACTACTTATGCTAATGGAGTTAAAGATTCTGATAAAGCACTTCATAAGTTAATAACCTATTTTGAGCAAGTAGAAGAACCAACTATTATTGTCATGTATGGTGACCACTTGCCGGCCTTGGACGAAAATTATGCACTTTATGAAAAACTTCATTATATAGAAGGAAATTTTGATGAGGCGGACTGCTATAAGCTTTATCAGACACCTTTTATCATGTGGAATAATTATAACTTACCTGCTAAAAGTATGGGTGTTATAGATGCGTCCTATCTTGGAAGTCAAATGCTTCATTATATAGGTTATGATAAAGACCCTTATATGAACTATTTAGTTGAGACTAAGAAGCATTTAAAAGCTTACGGGCAGAACTTTCAAATAGATCAAGATGGAAAGCTTAAATCATTAGAAACATTATCAAAGCTAGAGCAGAGTGTGTTAAATAACTTATGGATGATACAATATAATAGGTTGGCACTTGACTAAAATTATGCTAAGCTAAAAAAAACTAAAAGATAAAGGATGTTAAGACTAATGAGTAAACAACTTGATGCACTTAGAGTAGTAAACAATGAAGTGATTTTTGAAAAAGCTAATGGTGAAAAAATGGTTATGCCAAACCTTACAGCTTTGTTAAAACTTTATAATGAGACGAGTGATGAAGCTATTAAAGAGCGTGCTAGAGAAATTTTTAACCATGAAATTGGGAGTTTATTAATTTGTGAAATTATGATTGATATGCAAAATAGTACGACACTTAATCGTCTTGAGACAGGAGAAATTAGCAAGACAATGAGACATGTTGGTACTTATAACATTATTTTAGAAAGTCATCTTGAAAAAGCTAAAGAACAGTTTGAAGCATTAAAAGCTCAAGATAAAGTAGAAGGTACATTTGAAGAAGTTGTATTTGCAACTTTCCCATATGGAATAGTTATTGAACGTATTAAATTCCCACAGTTTACAAATACAGAATATGTTAAAGAGATAATCTAATTAAATATGAAAGGAATGTTAATATTTGATAACATTCCATAAAACTATCTTATAAATTATTAAAAGTGTGTTAAAATGATAAATGTTCAAAAAGACGAAATGAAGTAGCGCTTAAGGAGGGTAAAAGATGCGAAAAATATGGACATTATTCATGGCTAGCACACTTTTTTTGAGCCCAATTTCTATATTGGCTGATGAAGGCGAAAATACAGGCATTATATTAGGTCAAGAAGGTAATCCAGAAGGCGATAATCCAACAAATGAAGAAGGAGTAGAGGAAAATACCCAGGTGCTGCAGCTACCGAGTGATGAATTGTTGGAGCAGGATGAACAGGTGCCACCACAAGAAGAGGGTGCATTAGAAGAACAAGCACCAGAAGCAGGTGATGGAACAGAGGAGTTGTTGCCAGAGGATGGGACGATAGATGGGGAACAACCAGAAGTAGAGCTACCTGTTATGGATGAGGATAAAGTTGTATTAACATTAGATAGTACAACGGTCTTTCTCTATGGAGAAGTAAAAGAATTGCTTTTAGCACCTAAAGTTGTAGCAGGACGTACCTATTTACCGTTAAGATTTGTGGGTGAAGAAATTTTAGAAGCAAAAGTAGACTGGAATCAAGAGACCAGACAGATTACAGTAGAGAAAGATGGTAAAATTGTTGTTTTATCTACAACAGAGCCAAAAGCCTGGATAAATGGTGAGGAAATCGTAGTAGATGCTATGCCAATTGTGGAAAATGGGACAACTCTTTTGCCAGTACGTTTTATGTCAGAGCAATTCGAACTACTGATTGAGTATGATGAGGCTACACGTACTATACAGATTGAAAAGCCAATTGTAGTGCCAAATACACCACCAGTTGCAGCTTTTGAATTTTTAGAGGAAAGTTACATAGCAGGTCAAACCGTACAAGCACAAGATATGAGTTTTGACCCAGATGGACATTTTATTAAGGAAACATTATGGATGATAGATGGTGATCCATCTAAAACAGCAGCTTCACTTGATAAGATTTTCAAAACGCCTAAACAAGGTTATTACGAAATCTCATTAAAAGTAAGAGATGAGAAAGGCTTATGGAGTGACTGGGTAAGCCAGACTATTATGATTCTGCCAAATGAGGCTCCAGAAGTTATAGAGTTTGAAGCTGATCAGCGTGAATATAAACAAGGTGAGCCTATTACATTTAGTTTTGAGTATGAAAATGAAGAGTGGGAAAGCATCGTGGCTGAAAAATGGACTTACCGTGATGCAAAAGATGCAGTAAACAATTACTTATTTACAAAACCTACTGCTATTTATACAGAAGGCGAATATATTGTAACTTTAGAAATTAAAGATGCTTACGGTAATTGGTCACAAAAAGCACAAACAACTGTAACCGTAACAGATGAAGTACTTAAAACAGAATTTGAAGATAAATTTACAAATGGTCAAATTGGAGATACACTCGATAATTTTGAAAAGACTAACTATCAAAATTACAAAGAAGCAGATGCTGTTTCTTTAGAAGATACTAAAGGAACAATGTTTATGAGTAACTCACCAGAAGTAGTAAGTCAGAAAGGGCTCCTTTATGAAGATACGCTTATAGGGCAGGGACGTGTGCTTTTCCATCATATTAATAATTTTGATCCAGTAGATAATCAGATGGATAGAAAACGTCTTGTAGTCATTGCTGAGAATCGTACGGAAGCACCTGTAACAGGGACTATTTCTAAGCTTACAACAAAAGGGCCATCAGATGACGTATTATTTGTAGGTCAACAACTTCTTTTAGATTATTTTAATAATACAAGTAGTCAAATACTTACTTTACAGCCAGGTGCAAGTACTGTTATTTATGACAGTCAAAACAAAAACTGGTTAAAAGGTCAGGCTATTTCGGGCATGTTTGATGTTGCATTAGAAGGTCCTGTTACCTTTACCGTCGCTTTACTTGGACAAAATGACAAAATAGAAGATATTCCTCTTATGCCAAGGCCAGTAAGAGATGTTCATCCAAGGGGAACTTTCGATGTACTAGATAAAAATATTTTTGTAGACCTTAGGGATGAGGATGAAAATACAAAACTTGTAATTGGTAAGGGACAAGATGAATGGGTTACAGGCTATGATGCCCTTTTACAAGAGAGTGTAGCGAATAGAGGAAACTTTGGTATAAACTATCACATTACCATTACAGCAGAGGAAGATACAGCAGTTATTTTAAATCCTCGTGGTAATATGTTTAAAGGTGCAATTAAATGGGAACAAGATAAAGCTTATCTTGCGCCAAGTGCAGGCTATTTCCCAAGTTCAAATCGAGGAGCATTTGTAGGCGTTGTTAAAGCAGGGGAAACAAAAACTTTAACTTATATGCTTCCAAATGGTTCATCTGCACCAGTATTATTTGGATTTATTCCTGAAAGCAACTGGAGATAAGAAAAAAGCTATTTTATTGTTGGAAAAAAATACAATAAAATAGCTTTTTATTTTTTACTTTTTTGCAGATAATAAGCTTCAAAGGAGGCATTCATATGAAAAAATATTTAAATATATTAATGTACATGATCGCAGCTTTTACAATTGTTTTCTTCTGTGTAGATGAATTAAAAGTACAGGCTTTAGAAAATGGAGCACCTGAGACAGTAGAAGAAAAAATTGTCTATTTAACTTTCGATGATGGTCCAACAGGAAAAGTTACAGAAAAAATATTAGATATCCTTAAAGAACATGATGTAAAAGCTACATTCTTTGTTGTAGGAAAAGAAATTAATCAAAGAGAACAAGTACTTAAACGTATTTATGAAGAAGGGCATAGTATAGGACTTCATACTTATTCCCATAATCTTAAATCCATTTACTCAAGTGATGAAAGCTTTATTAAAGAAATGGAACAGACTTCTCAAAAAATTAATGAAGTATTAGGAGAAGAGGTTAATAGTAAAATTATTAGATTTCCAGGGGGGAGTTCAGGTAGATTAAGTGAAGGCCTTCTTAATAAGTTACATGAAGAAAATTATAGAATCTATGACTGGAATGTCAGTCTTGAAGATGGGGTGAATCCTAACCTGTCTCCAGGTGAAATTGTCCAAAATGCTAAAAAGTGTAGTCGTGATACAACAAAACGTATTATTTTAGCCCATTGTAACTCCAATAATAAAAATACCTACAATGCCTTACCTGGTATTATTAAATACTATAAAGATCAAGGTTATACTTTTAAACCTATTGATCAGAATACAGAAGAATTTTATTATCGCATTAAAAATAAAAACTAGAAAAAGGCCTAGAAGCTATGACTTATGATAGAGCTTCTAGGTCTTTTTCTAAAAGTTATTAAGACTTCGCGAAGTAATTAAGCAGTTTAATAATGATATAAATAATACCCATTACTAAAAAGATGCCGCCCATACCACTTAACATAATAAGAAAGCCTTGCTCAATCATATGCATACCTCCTTTTAGAATGTAATAAAAATTATCAGAGTAAAAGTGCTAATATGAGACCTCCTGCAATAACAGAAGCTACCTGACCAGCTACATTAGCGCCTACAGCTTGCATAAGAATAAAGTTATGTGGATCTTCTTCTTTAGCGAGTTTTTGAATAGTACGTGCAGACATAGGGAAGGCAGAAATACCAGCAGCACCTACCATAGGATTGATTTTTTCTTTTCTAAACAAGTTAATCACTTTAACGAAAAGCACACCACCTATAGTATCAAAGATAAAGGCGATAAGTCCCATACCAATGATAAGAATAGTACTAGGGGTTAAAAAGGTGTCAGCCTTCATAGTAGAAGCGATAGAAAGTCCTAAAAGAATGGTGACAATATTAACGAGTTCATTTTGAGCCGTTTCACTTAGGCGGTTAACCACACCACTTTCACGTAATAAGTTGCCAAACATAAGGAAACCAATAAGTGGAATAGAATGTGGTGCAATAAAGCCAGAGACTAAAGTAACCACTATAGGGAAAAGAAGTTTAGCCTTTCTTGAAACAGGCGTAGAAGTGTAGGTCATATGTATACAACGTTCTTTTTTGGTTGTGACCCATTTAATAGCCATAGGCTGAATAAGCGGTACAAGGGCCATGTAAGAGTATGCAGCAACAGAAATAGGACCTAAAAGAGAAGGTGAAAGCTGACTTGCTACAAAGATAGAAGTTGGGCCATCAGCAGCACCGATAATGCCGATAGAAGCAGCTTCTTGTAAAGAAAAACCACAGCAAAGTGCAATGATAAGGGTGAAGAAGATACCAAATTGAGCAGCAGCTCCAAGAAACAGCATAGAAGGTCTCTCAAGTAGCGGCCCAAAGTCAATCATAGCGCCTATCCCAATAAAGATAAGAAGTGGGAAAAGTTCTGTTGTAATACCTGCATTAAAGAGGAGGTCCAGTATGCCTTGAACAACACTGCCTTCTGAAAGTTGGCTAATAGCACCCGATAGAGGAATGTTTACTAAGATGACGCCAAATCCCATAGGTAAGAGAAGTGTAGGTTCATATTGTTTAGCGATAGCGAGGTAGATAAGTAGAAAACCGATAAGTAGCATAAAGATGTGACTAGGAGTAAGTTGTTGGAAGCTTTCTAACAAAATTTCCATATTTAACACCTGCCTATGTAGAAAAATAAAATTATATATAATATGTATATTAGAATGGAACATATAGCATGTCAAAGGATGTTAAGAAAAGTTCAAAAATTCTTAGCACATCTTAGGCGAAGAAATTAAAATAGATAAAAAGAGTAGAAGTTCAGAAGGGAAGCTGATATAATAATACGGTTTTAATGCATATATAAGGAGGCAACATGAGTCAGCACGATAGAATTAACAAGAATACATCATTATTTTTACTTACATGGCCTATTTTAGTAGAATTATTGCTACAAATGCTTATAGGTAATGTAGACCAAATGATGATTAGTAGATATTCACAAAATGCTGTAGCAGCTATTGGAAATGTGAATCAGATTATGAATCTACTACTGATTACCTTTAATATTATTACAATGGCAACGACTATTATGGTATCACAATATTTAGGCTCTAATAATCAGGAAAAAGTATCAGAGGTCTATTCTCTTGCTACATATACAAATCTTTTCTTTAGTATGATTTTAGGTGCTTTAATGGTATTTGGGCACAAGCCTATGTTTGAAATGATGGGTATGCCACTAGAGCTTTATAGCGATGCAACTATTTATATGGTTATTGTAGGGGGGCTCATCTTTTTACAAGGTGTGTTTATGTCCTATTCTGCTATTTTCAGAAGCAATGGCTTAATGAAACAGACTATGATTATTTCTTTTGTTATTAACTTTATTAATATTATAGGAAACTTTATCTTCTTGAATGGTTTATTAGGCATTCCGCAATTAGGTGTAACAGGTGTGGCTTTATCAAGTGTAATCAGTAGGTTAATTGGTCTAATCGTAGTAATGATTATCTTTAATAGAAAATTAAATGCGAAGATTAGCTTAAAGTATCTAAGGCCATTTCCAAAAGAGACCTTCAAATCCCTTTTAAGAATAGGGTTACCTTCAGCAGGAGAGTCTCTTTCTTACAATGTGGCACAGATGTGGATTTTATCCTGTGTAAATCGTATGGGAACGTATGTGATTGCAACACGTGTTTATAGTAATATGATTGCAAACTTCTCTTTTGTTTATGCTTCGGCTATTTCTACAGCGACTCAGATTATTGTAGGGCATTTAGTAGGAGCAGGCGATATTGATGATGCAGATGAATTGGTTATGAAGACCCTTAAGCCCACAGTTCTTGTATCTCTGATTATGTCAGTTATTGTATTTCTGTGCAGTGATTTTATTTTTAGTTGGTTTACAAATGACCCTGCTATGATTGCACTAGGTAAGCAGATTATGTTTATTGAGATTTTCTTAGAACTAGGTAGAACGTTTAATCTTGTTATTATTCGTTCAATGCATGCGGCAGGAGATATTAAATATCCTGTTACAATTGGTATTATTTCCATGTGGGGGGTAGCTGCACTACTTTCTTACATATTTGGTATTGTACTAGGCATGGGGTTAGTAGGTGTATGGATAGCCATGGCAATGGACGAACTTTTAAGAGGTGTACTTGTTTATAGAAGATGGAAACAAGGTAAGTGGAGAGGTAAGGCTTTAGTTTAGGCTATTGTGATTAAGTTCTACTTACTATATAATGATGTAGAGAGAATATTCTCACAAAAAAGTGGGAAAGAAAGGAGTAAGACCATGAGGAAAGAAAATAATATAGGGCTTTATATTGGACTACTTTTAGTATTAGGTGGTATTGTATGCTTCCTAGATTTAAATGGATTATTACCTGGGGAACTCTTTAGTCAGTATATTAATCTAATTATAGGTGTTGTTATTTTTGTAGCTTATTTAAGAAATAAAAAATTTTATATACTTATGATTTCAAGCTTCTTTGTTTTTAACGGATTATTACTTATTTTAGATAAATGGGTGAGTGGATGGAACTATTTAGCAGGTGTATTTTTAATACCTGGACTTATGTTTATGGTAGCTTTTAGAGTAAAGAAATTTCTTGCTTATTTAGTGCCAGGTGCGCTCCTTACATCATGGGGAATTTTCATACTGCTTATTACAGCAGATGTGCTAAATGGTTTTTCTACGATTGTAGGTATGGGCTTTATCTTTACAGCTTTAGGCTTTCTAGTTATTTTCCTTTATGATCGGGAGGTGTGGTCAGGTATACCATCTCTTGTATTAGGTATTATAGGAATGATTATGATTACATTAGGGCTTGGTGAAGTATCAAGATTAATTTTATTTAATTTTACAGCTATTGTAGTTATTCTTATTGGTCTTATACTTATTGTAAGAAGCTTTATAAAACCTAAAGAGCGTTCTGATGAGGAGGAAGATTGATGCCTATTGGAACAGTAGAGAAGGTAGAGGAAGACTATGTCATTGTGTCTATAGAAAGACAGGACATGTGTGGTGAGTGTCATGCCTGTGAAATGTTAGGTGAAGTTAAAAAGTGCACACTAAAATGTGTCAATGAATGTAAAAGTCAAGTGGGTGACCAGGTAGAGGTAGATGTAGAGCAGCATTCCTTTATGAAGGCAACTTTTATCATGTATGGGCTACCACTTATTGGCCTTATCCTAGGAGTAGGGATGGGCTATAAATTTTCAGAGGGCATTGCTATTGTACTAGGGCTAGGACTTATGGCACTTACTTTTGGGATGATTAAATATGGAGAGAAGCATAATAAATATGCTAAGATGTTCCCTACAGCTAAAAAAGTGATTGAATAAAAGGGAACCATTGTATAAGCAATGGTTCCTTTTTTATAGCTTCTTTTAAGGTTCAAAAAAGTTACCTTCTTGCATAAAATCTTTAGCTGCTTGTGCCACAGAACGTACAGTTGGAACAGCAGTAGGTGGAGTTGGTGAAAGAGGACTGCTACTTGGCATAGGCATAGGGGGCGTTGGCGCAGTAGGGATAGGAGGTATAGTAGATAGAGGGGGAGGAGTTGGCATAGGTGTAGCAATAGGTGTAGAGGTTTGGGATGGTACGGGAGAGCGACTCACTAAGGAGAGCCCTTCGAGTAGCAAAGAGAGTTCAAGATTAGGGGATAAGTCAGGATGAATTTCTTTTATATCAATAGAAGAAAGTGTAGCTAGTCTAAGTGTACTCATTAAATTAGCATATACTTTAGAAGCATTAAAACTCTTATGATCAAGGCTGTAATAGTCATAGAGTGTAGCAGGGAGCTGAAGACTACTTATAACGGGTATACTAAACATTTCTTGCTCAGGTAAGCCAAAGAGTGTATAAAGTTTATCACCATCTTTATAGTGAATCCAGAGACAATCTAGATAGCTAAGGAGAGAAGGTGAAGTAGCAGTTACAGGAAGTGGCAGAGCTAGATCTTTAAGTGTTAAAGTGTCGAGCAGGTGAAAGGCAGGATGCCCATACGTATCTGTTGTAAATAAAACATATAGTTTTTGACCATGTAAACACATATTCCAATCACTAATAGGAATATCAGAACGAACTAAAGTTCTAGAATCATAAGCATTTTCTGTGAAGGTGAGACAATTTAAGGTGTAACCTTCTTCATAGAGTGGGTATAGAATATAGAGAGTATCCTCCACTACATAATAGGAAAGTTGACAATTTAAAGGTAAATTTGTGATAAGATGTGTAGCCATAGGAGAGGCTGCATTTAAAGATTGATGGACAAGAGAACGTCCATTTCCATTAGGATGTATAACAGTGTAGAAAAGGTGCGGCGTTTCACCAAGTATTTGAATAGACATATTTTCAAATTGATACATATTTTTGGTATCTTCTAAAACAGTACGTTTAGTAGGTGACGTTTCAAAGGAATGATAGTAGGCAGTCTGATGATTTGTATTTTGGACAACTACGTGAAGATTATCATGATGATCTAGTGTAGCACTATAAGTTAATGCACTGCTAGGATGAATAAGTGCAGGGCGCAAGAAACCCTCTTTGTCATAAATTTGATAAAAAACTCCTTGTCTAGGTTTTTCATCTACAATGATGAAGCGTGTAGATGTACGAAATAAAAAAGGCATAAAGGAACCTCCCTATAGAAGTACTTTATACCATCATATTGATTTTAAAATTAAATTATACATAAATGTCACCATCCTCATAGATTTTCCATATTATAGTATTGAAAACGACATTTTTATGACCCACCTTAGCAAACATGTAGGAGGTTTGGAATTATGAGCAAATGTTCAAATACAGACACAAGATTTTTCAAAGCACCTAATGCAGGTGTTTGTGATATATGTCATCCATGTGACACAATGACGAAGCTTGAAGCAACTGCAATGTGTCCACCTATTGGAGAACCTAAATGCTTAACAATGATGGCACCTGTTGTATTTGATGAAGCAGGCATTAATCTTTGCCGTGTCTTCGCAATAGATGATTTATTAGACGTATGTGAACGCCCATCAAATCGTACAACTGATATTCTTTTTGATGGCCTGACAAAATGTGATCTTGAAAATGCAAATACGATTCAATTGCACGTTGTTGACATCGACTTTAATTTTATATGTCCAGAAACCTGTAGATTTTCAGAAATTAGACCAAGTAAGAACACACCTAACTTATCAAGAATTGTTTTAAGAGACATCGATGTAACTTTATCAGTAAGCATCATGGATAGTACCTGTAGAGTATGTAAAGAAGGTATGCTAACTTTAAGATACCTTCCTAGCGAAAACTGCCCAGGTTTTTCAGAAGAAACGAATCCAAGTAATATTGCATTTGATTTATATACACCATATGGTATTTCTTATGCACCAGAGAATCCAGCAGGCTGTAACAAACTTGTTCCAACAATTAATTTTATCGGCCTAGTAGAAGGACAGCATTGTCAAAACTGTGATTGCCCAGAAGTATGCCATGACTTCCATGAATTTGAAGCAAACAATAGTTTACGTCAAGGTATTTCTGCTCAAGCACTTGCAAAAGTTATTGCAAAAGATGATGAATGTATGGCAGTTGGTATTACACTTTACTTCAAAGCTATTTACTTCGTACAATATAAGTTCCAACATGAAGGTCTCGTAGTACCACCAAAATTCTTAGCAGCTAGCAACACTGAAGAAAGCAGTTGTAAGATATTCTGTGAAGGCGATCTTCTCGAGCCTTGTATTCAACCACTTGATGTAGCTGAAAGACCAAAATGTTTCCAAAATGCTTGTAACTGTAATAAAAAATGCTAGATAAAAATAAAAGGGGCTGCCTAGGCAGCCCCTTTTAGAGTATTTAAATTTTTTGTCTACGTGATCTAAATAAAAGTGGTAAAAGTGCAGCCATAATGATAGCGCCTGCAATAACACCTGAAAGTTGAAAAGTGAGTAAGGCATATTCTAGAGCTTTTGTGTACTGAGAGAAGAGTAGAGCATACATAGTACGGTATAAGCCAATTCCAGGAACCAGTGGAATAATTCCAGGAATAAGAAATACAGTAACAGGTGCTTTTTTATATTTAGCTAGAAAATAAGAGCCTTGAGCAACAAGATAAGCACCTAAAAAGGTGGATAATACAGGTGAATAGTTCTGCATCGTTCCTATAATGTAAATCGCCCATCCACAAGCCCCCATAATACCGCAAGCTATAAGGTGTTTTTTCTGTACATTAAAAAGAACAGAAAAGAAAATAGTAGCAAAGAAAGCACTAATGGTATGAATAAAAAGATAAGCCATTATAAAGCACCTCCTAAATAAAGCCCCACGCTCATAGGAATACCAACGCCTGCAGCAATGGCTACGGCAATAAACACAGCTTCTGCAAGACGTGACATGCCAGAGAGTAGTTCATCTCCGATGGTATCACGAATACCATTAGTAAAAGCAAGCCCAGGGACAAGAGGCATAATACTACCAATGACGATGGCTTCTAGATCCAGTATAGGATCGACACATAAACTAAGCAGAACCATAATACTCCCTATAAAAAGTGATACCATAAAAAGTACAAGATAATTAACAATTTCCTTTGATTTTAGATGAGATTGAACCATACAGGCACCAAAACCAATGAAAAATGCAAAGATAAATTCAAAGGGTCCACCATTAAACATAAGAGAAAAAAAGGCAGAGCTAAAAGCTGTTGCCAAAGCTATGGTTCTCTTAGAATAAGCAGGTGTATGGTCTATCTCTTTTAAGGTTGCTACAGCTTCTTCTAAAGAGAGTTTTTCTTCTACATAATTACGAGAAAGCTGATTAATCAATTCAATTTTATCCATTCTAGTACTACGATTCTTAATACGTGTAAGCGTAGTAGAATTAGGAATTTCTTTGTTTTTTATTGTTGCCATAACGACGGTTGGTGTAACAAATGTATCGACTTTATCGAAATTGTGATGGGATAAAATACGGCATATAGTATCTTCTACACGGTAAGTTTCAGCACCACTTTTTAGCATGATTTCACCAAGGTTTACAGCAAAAGCTAGAACAGCTTCATAGTCCTTTATACAATTCATAATAAGCCTCGCTTGGTCAAAAAATATTCAACATAAGTATACAACGTTTAGAAGGAAAGTGTAAAGGGATTGTAGAATTATTCATTCTAAATGCTTGTAATATACAGAAAAGTAGTGTTAATATAAAATTATTGTGTATATTTAAACAATAATACTAGGGGGATAATATGAAAAAATTAATGCTTGGCAATGAAGCTATTGCAAGAGGAGTTTATGAAGCAGGTGCTACAGTAGCTTCTGCTTACCCAGGTACACCAAGTACTGAGATTACAGAATGTATTGCGAAATATGATGGGATTTATGCAGAGTGGTCACCTAATGAGAAAGTTGCTATGGAAGTTGCTATAGGAAGTGCTATAGGTGGTGCCCGTTCAGTTGTATCGATGAAGCATGTAGGTCTTAATGTGGCAGCTGATCCACTTTTTACAGTGGCCTATACAGGTGTGAATGCAGGGCTTACTATATTTGTAGCAGATGACCCAGGTATGCATAGCTCACAAAATGAGCAAGATACTAGAATTCTTGCACGTGCAGCTCAGGTTCCTGTTTTAGAGCCAGCAGACAGCATGGAATGCAAAGAGTTTGTTAAAAAAGCTATGTGTATCAGTGAGACTTATGATACACCTGTTATTGTAAGGCTTACAACAAGAGTTTCACATTCTCAGGGGATTGTAGAAGTCTGTGAACCAGAGGCATTTAAGCTTAAATCTTATGAAAAAAATATCAAAAAGTATGTTATGACACCAGGCAATGCTAAAGGACGTCATGTGGTTGTAGAAGAACGCATGCAAAAACTTGCAAAAGATATAAAAGAGCTTGGCCTTTATAAGGAAGAGCTTACAGATAGTAAAATAGGGATTATTACAAGCGGTATTTGCTATCAATATGTTAAAGAAAGTGGTGTTCATGCTAATATTCTTAAATTAGATATGGTGAATCCGCTACCAGAAGACCTTATTAAAGATTTTGCTAAGAAGGTAGAAAAAGTTTATATAGTAGAAGAACTTGAACCTGCTATTGAGGAGCAGGTAAGAAGTATGGGTATTGATGCTGTAGGAAAGAGCTTTTTCGGAAGACAAGGTGAAATTACAGCAAGAAAGATTAGGGAAGTATTAGGTTATGAGGTAGATGAAGTAAAAGGAGCTAAAGAGCTACCAATACGTCCACCAGTATTATGCCCAGGTTGTCCACATAGAGGTGTTTATACTGTTCTTAAGAAATTAAATCTTACAGTGACGGGGGATATTGGATGTTATACATTAGGCTCATCTCTGCCACATGCTGCTATGGACACATGTATCTGTATGGGAGCAAGTATTGGTATGAGCCATGGTTTTGAAAAAGCACGTGGCAAGGAAGCAATGAAAAAGACAGTAGCTATTATAGGGGATTCTACATTCATTCATTCAGGTATTACAGGTCTTATTAATGTGGTTTATAATCAAGGCATTTCAACAGTGATTATTGCTGATAATTCTACAACAGGTATGACAGGACATCAAAATCACCCAGCTACAGGGAAAACCCTTAAAGGTGAGATTACTGCAGCACTTAATCTTGAAGAGCTTGTTAAAGCAGTAGGAATTTCAAATGTGCGTACAGTAAATGCCTATGATATGAAGGCGGTAGAAGCAGCACTAAAAGAAGAAACAGCAAAAGAAGCGCCTTCTGTAATCATTACAAAGGCACCGTGTAAATTATTGATTAAAGAAAAATGGGATGCTTATAGAATAGATGAAGAGAAATGTATTAACTGTGGCATCTGTAGTAAGTTAGGTTGTCCAGCTTTAGCTAAAGGTAAAGTAGTGACTGAAATTAATGATGCACTTTGTGCTGGATGTGGCTTATGTGCAGCTATTTGTCCAAAAGATGCTATTTCAAAGGGGGAGAATTAGGATGACTAAAAATATACTTATTGTAGGAGTAGGCGGACAAGGAACACTTCTTACTGGAAGAATCATAGGTAATTATGCTATGATAAAAGGGCAAGATGTAAAAATGTCAGAAGTACACGGTATGGCACAACGTGGTGGAAGTGTGCTTATGCAGGTTAAATATGGAGATAAAGTCCATTCTCCATTAGTAGAGCCAGGTGAAGCTGACATCATCTTTGCTTTTGAAAAGTTAGAAGCTTTACGATACATACACTATCTTAAAGAAGATGGTGTAATCATTGCTAATACACAACGTATTGATCCAATGCCAGTTGTAATGGGTATGGCTGAGTATCCTGAAGATGTAGAAACGCAGATAAAAAGTATGAATGATAAAGCGTGTCTTATAGATGCTCTTTCTATTGCTAAAGAGATTGGTAATGTGCGAGTTGTAAATATGATTATGATTGGTGCTTATGCAGCTTATGTTGGCGATACGCTAGAGGAATGGGAACATATTGTAGAAGTGACTGTACCTAAACATACCATTCAAATGAATAAAGAAGCATTAAAAAGAGGATATAAAGCGTACCTAGAAAAATAATCTTATTAAGAGAAAGCAGGTGATTTTGTGTACGAATTAGAAGAAGTAAGAAAAGTAGACAGAGAAATTGCGGATTTAATTGAAGAAGAGACTAAAAGACAGCAAAGTAAGATAGAACTTATTGCTTCAGAAAACTTTGTAAGCAAAGCTGTTATGGCAGCTATGGGAAGTACCTTAACAAACAAATATGCGGAGGGGTATCCAGGTAAACGTTACTATGGAGGCTGTGAAGTTGTCGATAAGATTGAAGACTTAGCAAGAGAGCGTGCAAAAGAGCTTTTTGGTGCAGACCATGCCAATGTACAGCCAAACTCTGGTTCACAAGCTAACCAGGCTGTGTTTTTTGCAGTCCTTAAGCCAGGAGATACTGTAATGGGAATGAACTTAAGTCATGGAGGACATCTCACACACGGTAGCCCAGTCAATATTTCAGGTAAACATTATAATATTGTATCTTATGAAGTAGATAAGGAAACAGGGCTTATTGACTATGAGTGTGTACGTAGTAAGGCATTAGAGCATAGGCCTAAAATGATTATTGCAGGTGCGAGTGCCTATGCACGTGCCATTGATTTCAAGAAGTTTAAAGAAATTGCTGATGAAGTGGGTGCATACCTTATGGTAGATATGGCTCATATTGCAGGACTTATTGCTGCTGGGCTTCACCCATCTCCAGTACCTTATGCAGACTTTGTAACAACCACTACACATAAGACACTTAGAGGCCCTAGAGGTGGTATGATTCTTTGTAAAGAGGAGCATGCAAAGGCCATTGATAAAGCTATCTTCCCAGGTATTCAGGGTGGACCGCTTATGCATGTTATTGCAGGAAAGGCTGTATGCTTTAAAGAAGCTCTTACGGAAGAATTTAATACTTATCAGAAACAAGTCATAGAGAATGCTAAAGCATTATGTACTGCACTTATAGATAGAGGCTTCACTATTGTTTCTGGTGGTACAGATAATCATCTTATGAATGTAGATCTTCGTAATAAACATATTACAGGAAAAGATGCGGAGCATCTTCTAGATGAAATTGGTATTACTTGCAATAAAAATACTATTCCTTTCGACCCAGAAAGTCCATTTGTAACAAGTGGTATTAGACTGGGTACACCTGCTGTAACGACTAGAGGTATGAAAGAAGAAGATATGACTGAGATTGCAGAGATTATGTCTTTAGCGCTTTCAAACTTTGAAGAGAATAAGGCGCAGTGTAAAGAGCGTGTAGCAACACTTTTAGAGAAATATCCATTATACTAAAGACTGCCATTCTATAGAATGAACTTATACCTGATGATAGTGTACTATTATCAGGTATTTTTTTCCTATACCATTCATATAAATAAAAGGACAAAGCGTCATCTATATTTCATAAAAATTTTGGAATTATAGAGGAATTTTTATAAGATTCGTAGAAAATAGAAGGTAAGCACCAAACTTAATCGAATTCTATAGGAGGTATGTCTATGAATGTGTATGAAACAAAGAAGATTCGTAACATTGCGCTATTAGGACACGGAGGATGCGGTAAGACTACACTCACAGAAGCTATGCTTTATACAGCAGGAGGCAAGTCAAGATTCGGAAGAGTCGAAAACGGTAATACATCAAGTGACTTTGATCAAGAGGAGATTAAAAGAAAAATTTCAATTCGTACATCTCTTATTCCTGTAGAATGGAAAAATCATAAGATTAATGTGCTAGATACCCCAGGATACTTTGATTTTGTAGGAAATGTAAAAGAAGCTGTAAGTGCCTGTGATGCAGCTATTATTGTTATGAAAGCATCAAGCGGAATCGAGGTTGGAACTGAAAAGGCATGGGAAATCTGCGAAGAGGCAAAATTGCCTCGTATGCTTTATATCACAGAAATGGATGCCCCTAATGTAGATATTGAAGCTATATTAGATGATTGTAAGGCTAAGTTTGGTCCTAGTATTGCCCCCATGCAGGTGCCTTGGTATGACGGCGAAAAATATATAGGATATATCCATGCAGTTAAAATGGTAGCCAGAAGATTTGAAGGCGATAAAGTTATTGAATGCGCTATCCCCGAAGGCTATGAAGAAAAACTTGAACATGTAAGAACTATGATTCTAGAAGCTGTTGCAGAAACAGATGAAGATCTCATGGAAAAGTACTTTGCAGAAGAAGAAATCACAGTAGAAGAAATTGAAAAAGCGCTTAAAGTAGGTGTGGCAGCAGGAGATATTGTCCCTGTACTTTGTGGCAATTCAGTAGATAGAGCCGGCATCCGTACCCTTATGGATAATATTATTAGATGCTTCCCATCACCTGATGAAGCAGTAGAGCCATGTGATATGGAAAATAAAACAGGTCTTTTCATATTTAAGACAATGGTAGATCCATTCATTGGAAAATTCTCCTTATTTAAAGTAAGAAGTGGCGAGGTAAGCCGAGATGATTCGCTTCTTAACGTACGTACAGGAGAGGTTGAAAAATTATCTCATATCTATGTGCTACAAGGTAAGGAGCAGATGGAAGTAGAAAAGCTGTATGCAGGAGATATTGGCGCGGTATCTAAGCTGCGCAATACGAATACCTGTGATACACTTAGAGACAAAGATGCGAATATTGAATATGAACCTATTGATTTTGATAAACCTTATGTACAAATGGCTATCTTCCCACTTGGCAAGGGCGATGAGGAAAAGATGTCTCTTGCTCTTACAAAACTTATGGCTGAAGATAAGACTTTTTATACAGAGTATGATAAAGAAACGCATGAAACCGTTATTTATGGCATTGGTGAGCAGCAATTAGATGTTGTTGTCAATATGCTTCAAGATAAATTTAAAGTAGGTGTGCGTCTTGCTCCGCCTACAACACGTTACCGTGAAACCATTAAAGGTAAGATGCAAGTACGTGGTAAGCACAAGAAACAATCTGGAGGACATGGTCAGTATGGTGATGTGGTAATGGAATTTGAACCATCAGGTGATCTTGATATGCCATATGTATTTGAAGAGAAAATATTTGGTGGATCAGTACCTAAACAATACTTCCCAGCAGTTGAAAAAGGACTTGAAGAATGTATTCATAGAGGTGTACTTGCAGGCTATCCTGTAGTAGGGCTTAAAGCTGTCTTATTAGATGGTTCTTACCACCCAGTAGATTCTTCTGAAATGGCCTTTAAGATGGCAACAACTATTGCCTTTAAAGAAGGTGTGGTTAAAGCAAAACCAACTATTTTAGAGCCTATTGCTCATGTTGAAATTAGCGTACCAGATGAATATACAGGTGATATTATGGGCGATATGAAAAAACGCCGTGGTCGCCTTATTGGCATGGAATTACAGCAGAGGAAACAACTTATTATTGCTGAAGTGCCAATGTCTGAGATTTATCGTTATGCGACGGATCTTCGTTCTATGACACAAGGCAGAGGGACTGTAGAATACTACTTTGAACGTTATGAAGAAGCACCAAGTGACGTTCAACAAAAAGTGATTGATGCAAGAAAAGAGCTTGCTTAGTGCAAAGGAGCCGCTAATGTAGCGGCTCCTTTTTAATTTTAGTTATTCTTTAAAAACACATCATTATTCCGTAATTATTCCATTATTATTAGATATTTATTATATATCATGTGTACTATAGCGTAATAAATCTAATAGATATTAGGAGGAATAAGATGAAAGTAAAATATTTAGGGATAGTGATGGCAGGTATTCTTGTAGTGGGGAGCTTCTCAGTTTTTGCGCAAGAAGTTAGCCTCAATACTCAAGTCAATAGATTAGGTGTTGAGGAGATAACAGGAGTATATGAACAAAATAAAAAAACACAAATCTCAGCCAATGATGAAGTTTATGATGTAATGAAGAAGATGATGGAACAACAAGTGGCAGCAGGGAATCTTACAGAAGAACAGGCTAAGGACATGATTGATTACTGCTTAGAGCGTATGGAAAATACTAATAGAAGTAACAGAGGATTTGCATGTCATTAACCATACCAAAGAGGCAACACTCCCAATAGGGAATGTTGCCTCTTTTAAAATTTATAATTGTCTCAGTAAATTACAATAGTAAGTTGGGATTTATAAGAAAAATGTAGATGTTAGAAAAGATAAGAAGAAGAGTAAAATAGATACGCCACATGCAATAAGCGTAATGATGAAAGAAACAAAACCTGCGCGGTTCCAGGTTTCTTGCACAGCTAAAAAATCTTCTACATTATTAAACTTTCCAGTTTTCCAAGCCCATTCATTACCTTTTGCGCCACACACAAACACCCAGATAAAATTGAAGAATGGAATAAGACAAAGAAGCGGCAAATAGTTATAATTTCCAATCCCCCAAAATAGACTAAAAGTAAAGGCACCCCAGTTCCACTTCTTGATTTCAGGAGGTACTGAGCTTGTCGTATAAGCAGTTTGGGGTTGGAAGGTCTTTGAGTGTGTATTTGGATAAGATACATAATCAGCAGAATTAGAAGATTCTACTGGGCGTTCGGTAGTTGGCGCCTCTGGTTTCATAGGTTCTTCTATACTGATAAACACACCGCAGTTAGGACAGAAAGCCTCATGTCCCTGAAGGGGAGCATTACATTTTGAACAGTTCATATTGATTTCTCCTTTCAACATTGCCTTAATCAATTTAATAATAGTAAAAGCCCATTAAATAGGCAAAAAGCATTCCATATAGAATAAAGATGAGAATGGCACCAATAAGACCTATAATAAATTTGGCAAGACCACCGCGGTTCCATGTGTTTTGAATCATTAAAAACTTTTCTATATCATTTACACTATAGTTTCCACTTTTCCAAGCCCATTCATTACCTTTAAATCCACATACAAATATCCAGATTAAATTGAAATAGGGAATCAAGCAAAGAAGTGGTAAATAAGTCTTATTTCCAATTCCCCAGAAGATATTAAAAGTAAAAGCACCCCAGTTCCATTTTTTGATTTCAGAAGGTACGAGTGTTATATCAGAATAAGTTTGTTTGATGCCTTCATAAGTAATAGCTTGTCCGCAGTTTGGACAATAAGCTTCGCCTTTAAGTGGGCCGTGGCAAATTGGACATTTCATAAAAGTCCTCCCCCTTTTATTAAAATAGATAGAAAAATAATAAGATTAGTATATTATACTTTATATTGAAATACAAACGAATTAGAGATTAAAATAGGGAGCGGAACATTTCACTAAAACGTTGTATATATATGAATTAAGAGACCAAATGATTGGATGTGAAAAAGATGGAGATAGATACGCTAGATTACTTAAGAGACATTAATATGGTCTCCATCATACTAAGATTAAGCTTAGCCATGATTTTTGGAGGCATTATTGGTTTTGATAGAGGTAAAAAGAAAAGACCAGCAGGTTTTAGAACCCACATACTTGTATGTATAGGTTCAGCCTTAGCTATGATTACTAATCAATATATTGTACAAGTAATGGGAATGGGGGGAGATCCTACAAGACTAGGTGCACAGGTAATTAGTGGCATAGGCTTTTTAGGAGCAGGAACTATTCTTGTTACAGGTAGGCAACAGGTCAAAGGTCTTACAACAGCAGCGGGACTTTGGGCATCTGCATGTATGGGCCTAGCTCTAGGTATAGGTTTCTATGAGGGCGCTATTATAGGATGTGTCTTTATTTTTGGAGGTATGACCATCTTGCACCGTATTGATGACTATATGCTATCTAAGTCAAAGATAGTAGAACTCTATATAGAACTAGAAGCGATTCAAAATATTAATGAAGTTGTAACACTTCTTAGAGAGAACCAAATTGAGACAACTTATATTGAAATTATTAAGTCGGAAAATAATGGTACAAGAGAAGCAGGTGTATTTCTGACAGTGAAACAGCACCAAAAGAAAGTTCATGCAGAACTTATTAGTATGATTAGTGGTTTGCCAGTAGTAAAATATGTAGAAGAAGTATAAATAATTAGTTTTAGACGTTGATTTTCCAAAAACTATATGATAGAATTGCTTTGACATAATACAAATTAATATGAATATTATAATAAGCAAGGAAGCGAAGTAGTAATACCAACTTTTTTTTCAGAGAGCTATTGGTAGGTGAGAAATAGCAAGAAAGAGTATGAACTCGTCGTGGAGCAACTTAACTGAAATAGGAGTAGGTTAAGCGGGAACTTCCCGTTATAGAAGACATAAGTGCGGCTTAATGGCCGAATTAGAGTGGTACCGCGAAATAGCACCTTTCGTCTCTAAATTTTTAGAGATGAGAGGTTTTTTTATTTTTATTTAGAGCTTGAACTATAAAGGAGGAATAAATATGCAATATAATGCACAAGCCATTGAACAAAAATGGAGAAAAAGATGGGAAGAAAATCCTATCAATGAAGATACAGAAGACAAAAAACACTATTACTGCTTAGATATGTTCCCATATCCATCAGGTAATGGTCTTCATGTAGGTCACTGGAGAGGTTATGTATTATCAGATGTTTGGAGCCGTTATCAAATTCTTCATGGTTACCATGTACTTCATCCAATGGGATGGGATGCATTTGGCCTTCCAGCAGAAAACTACGCAATCCAAAAGAAAGTACATCCAGCAACAGCTACAGCAGAAAACGTTGCTAACTTCAAACGTCAGCTTCAAGAAATCAGTGCTGTATATGACTGGGATAAAGAAATTAATACAACAGATCCTAACTACTATAAATGGACACAATGGATCTTCCTTAAAATGTTTGAAAATGGCTTAGCTTATGAAAAAGAAATGCCAATCAACTGGTGTCCATCATGTAAAACAGGTCTTGCAAATGAAGAAGTTAAAGATGGTGAATGTGATAGATGTGGAAGCACTGTTACAAAGAAAAACCTTCGTCAATGGATGCTTAAAATTACAGCATATGCCGAAAGACTTCTTAACGATTTAGAAGGTTTAGAGTGGCCAGAAAAAGTTAAGAAAATGCAAGCTGATTGGATTGGTAAAAGCTATGGTGCTGAAATCGACTTCAATGTAGAAGGTATGGATAAGAGCATTAAAGTTTTCACAACTAGACCAGATACACTTTACGGTGCAAGCTTTATGGTACTTGCTCCAGAACACGCAGATGTACTTGAACTTGCTACAGATGAGCAAAAAGCAGAAGTTGAAAAATACGTATTTGACGCATCAACTAAATCATCCGTTGATCGTATGACAGATAAAGAAAAAACAGGTGTGTTCTTAGGTAGATATGCTGTGAACCCACTTAACGGAAATAAACTTCCAATCTGGATTTCAGATTATGTACTTGCAGATTATGGTACAGGTGCAATCATGTGTGTACCAGCTCATGATGAACGTGACTTTGCATTTGCTAAGAAATTCGAACTTCCAATTATCCAAGTTATTTCAAAAACGGGAGAAGAAGAAACTTTAGAAGAAGCATATACAGAAGAAGGCATTATGATTAACTCAGGTGACTTCAATGGTATGAAATCAAGTGAAGCAAAAGTTAAAATTCCAGATTACCTTGAATCAAAAAATATTGGTAAGAAAACAACGAACTATAAACTTCGTGACTGGGTATTCTCACGTCAACGTTACTGGGGTGAACCAATTCCAGTTGTACACTGTGACTGCTGTGGTGTAGTTGGTGTTAAAGAAGAAGACCTTCCAGTAAGACTTCCAGATGTAGAAAGCTATGAACCAACAGGTACAGGTGAGTCTCCACTTGCAGGAATTGAAGAATGGGTAAACACAACATGTCCAAAATGTGGTGGCCCTGCTAAACGTGAAACAAACACTATGCCACAATGGGCGGGATCATCATGGTACTTCTTAAGATATCCGAACCCAAATAATGATAAAGAACTTATCAGCAAAGAAGATATGAAAAAATGGGTACCAGTAGATATGTACGTAGGTGGTATCGAGCATGCTGTTCTTCACCTTCTTTACGCACGTTTCTATACTAAATTCTTAAATGATATTGGTGTAGTAGACTTTGCTGAGCCATTCAAACGTCTTTTCAACCAAGGTATGGTTACCAAAGATGGTGCTAAAATGAGTAAATCAAAAGGAAATGTTGTATCTCCTGATGAACTTGTAGAGAAATATGGTTGTGACTCACTTCGTATGTACGAACTCTTCATTGGACCACCAGAACTTGATAGTGAATGGGATGATAGAGGTATTGAAGGGGTTTACCGTTTCTTAAATAAAGTATGGAAACTTGTAAGTGAAAATAAAGAAGTAGAAGCTACAAAAGAAATGGAACGTATCCGTCATAAAATGGTATACGATATTACACTTCGTATGGAAAGCTTTAACTTAAATACAGTAGTAAGTGGTTTCATGCAATATACAAACAGTTTAGTAGATCTTCAAAAACAAGCTGGTGGTATCGACCATGAAACAATTAAAACACTTATTGTTTTACTTGCACCATTCGTACCTCACATTAGTGAAGAGTTATGGGAAATGGTAGGAGAAACAGATAGCGTATTCAAACAATCATGGCCAACATACGATGAATCAAAAATGGTAGAAGATGAAATCGAAATCGCAGTTCAAGTAAGTGGCAAAATGGCTGGTAAAATTAAAGTAGGCGTAGATGAAGCAGAAGAAAGTGTACTTGCAAAAGCACACGAGGTTGCAGCAGCACGTCTTGAAGGCAAACAAATTGTAAAAGAAATCTATGTTAAAGGTCGTATCGTTAACATTGTAGCTAAATAATAAAAAATCCCCCTGATTCATTCAGGGGGATTTTTTATTATTTAGAAAAGGAGGACTAAATTGGAAAGTTAAACTTTCTATTTAGTTTAGTATATGCATCTATTCCTCAGAACATGTCAAAGGACAAGTTACATATTTGACATCATCATACGTAATAGAGAATCAAATTGAGTACGCTTATTAGCAGGAAGACAATTACGTAAATGCATCATAAGTGCCTGTTGTCTTTCTGGTGTCATCTGAACGTTGTAGCGTTTAGCCTCATTAGATATGGCCATAATAGCAGCAAGAACTTCTGTAGGGTCTTTGCCTGAGATATTACGAAGCGTACGGTCTACGTTAAGTAGGAAATTTTTATCAATGCCATCAAAGGCAGGATGGTCATAAAAGCCTCTCATATTATTCATAGTATTACCTCCTATTATCCATTATTAGGTTTCATAAAGGCTGAAAGTAAATTAAGCATCTGCTTTTGTTTATCATCTAGTAAAGGTGAGATAGCACTGAGCATATCAGCAGGATTAGGTGAACTTGGTGGTGGTGAGGATTGCGTTGTGGAGTTTGTAGGTTCTTCCCTCATAGGTTCTACGTTTGCAGGATCTAGTGAATTAAAATGAATAGGATCAGCAGTTTCAGGAGCAGGTGGATTTTTGCTTTGAGCCATAATGTTTCTAAACTCTGATAGTTTCATCATAGCATCTATAATATAAGTTTTATCTGAATCTAAATTATTACGTACATCATTTAATAAATTATTTTCCCAGTTCTCCCCACGCATAAGGGGTACTTCGGTTATTGGGGGTTCAGCGCTATAAAGTTGCATAACAGAAATAAGTTCTAAAGCTTTAAGCGAAATAGCGAGATTTTTTTGCATACCTCTATCTAAATAAGGTAGTACGCATTTGCAAACACGCATAAACTCTGTGTTAACTTGATCATCAAGTCTATTTCCACTTCGGTAAGGTGTTGGTGACATGGACATAGTGGCCCCTCCTTATTATGAATCTCTATAATATATGACCGGATAAGCTTTAAATAGAACAAAAGATATAAAAGTTTATTCATAAATCTGTTATTGATAAAGTTAATAGAAGTAAGTAGAATGAAAGAAGTACGAAAGATGCAAAAAGAAAGGATGGGAGATTATGAAAAAAGTAAAAAATATACTACGTGTACTAATCCTATGCATGATGCTTAGTATAGCTACAGGAGTATATGCACAAGAAGTGACCAATATTTCTACATTAGAATTTACTAAACTTTTAAAACCACTTGATACAAGTAATAGATTAAATATAAATGAAAGTTCTAAGGCACTACTTACAAGAGAGAAGGCAGCCGCGCTGATTATTAAGCTTATGGGCTATGAAGGTATTGCAAAGGACTATAAAAATAGCACACTTTATAAGGATGTAACGGCTTATAAAGGAGAGATACATATTGTAAGTCAACTCGGTATTATGAGTGGCACAGGTACAGGATTATTTACGCCTACAAAACCAGTGACTTATGAGCAAGCTAAAATCATTACCCAAAGAATCCAAAATAAGCTAAATAAGCCAGCAACATGGAATCATGCTTTTTATGCTATTTCTTCTAGTAGCCAGATGGAGCTTATACCTACTTATGATGCAGTGAGTTTTGGCTGGGCGCAAGTAGGTTATGATGCAGCGAAACAAAGCTTTGGCATTCAGACTACCCAGGGAGATTTTAAAGTACCCACAGGTTTTTACAAACCACTCGATTTAGCAAAATCTAATGGTGTAGAAACTTATCTTATGGTTTTCTTTGAAGACAAAAATGGAATGGCTAAGCAGCTTCTTAATAATGAGACGCAGGTAGATAAACTCATTAAACAGATTGTAGACTTAAGTAATGGCATTACAAAAGATGGTGTAACCAGGGCCTTTGATGGTGTAACCATTGACTTTGAAAACTTTATAAGTAGTGATTTAGCTATGCCATATACTAAGTTTTTAAGCAAGTTAAAAACGCAGTTAAAACTTCATAATAAAAAGCTTAATGTGGCGGTCCCACCTACTATACACTTTAAAGGCTATGACTATAGGGGAATAGGAGAATATGCAGACAAAGTTATTTTAATGGCACATGATTATTCCACTAAGTCACTTACACCTTTTGAACAAGAAATAGGGCGCATCATAACACCACTTACACCTATTAACGAAGTATATGCTTCTTTTGCCGCCATTACTAATAGTGCTACAGGTATACAGGATAAAAGCAAAATTGTACTTCAAATTTCCTATGGAGCTCTCCAATGGCAGACAAAAGAAGGAAAGGTAATAAATAGCAAAGCTTATACGCCTACTTATGATAAAATTTATGCAAGGCTAAAGAACTCGAGTACACAATCACTTTACGATGAGACTTACCAAAATCCTTATGCAGTCTATGAAGAAAATGGTATTAGAAATATAATCTGGTACGAAAATAATAAGAGTGTGAAGGCAAAAACGGATTTAGCTAAATTATTTGGCATTCAAGGCATTTCTTATTGGCGATTGGGCATGATTCCTTTTTATGAAGGATAAGAAAGTCATTTTTAAAGGTTTTAAAGAATACACTAGTAATGAACCTATAAAAGAGGTAGGAGATTTATGGATCCATTACTACGTATTAATATAGACAGGGATTTAAATGAGATAGCAAAACTTATAAAAAGTTATATGACTAAGACGTACATCAATGATTTAACCAAGGAAGTTTTTAGATGTGAACAGCAATGCAAAGGGCATATGTCTAGAGAAGCTCAGCTTATTGAAGCGCTTATACCTTTTACACCAGATGATAAAAAAGATATACTTACTCAGGTAAGCCGTTTGATGCGATATGAGCAAGTAGCACAGGCTATGCTACCTAGACTAATAGGACCTCTGACACCACCTGTAGAAGGTATGCGTCAAGATGGCCTAAATAGTGATCAATTTATAAAAGAAACTATTGTAAAAGTACTGTTATTTAAAATTATGAGTTCAATAGAGAACCATTAGAAATAGGTTCTAATCGTAGGAGTGTCCATAAGAGGACACTCTTTTGTTCTATGCTAGAAAAGTTCTATTTTACTACAGTATAAAGGGAGGAAAAATGTTTTGATGTAAGTTACATTTTTTTGAACAATTAAAGAAGAGGGGTAATTAGATTTATCTAATTACCCCTCTTGTTATTTATTTATTTACAATTTAGGATTAGCAGAATGATCCGTTATTTTGGAAGCAACAGAAGAAAATGATGATGATAATAATCCAGATAGTCCAGTCTGAGCCACCACAGCTATTGCCACAGCCATTGCCGCAACCACCAAATAAGTTTCCAAATCCATTGCCACCACAGCAGCATACGAGTAAGAAGATGATGATGATCCAAATCCAACAATTATCTAAACCGAAACATGAGTTCATAAAATATACCTCCTGAATTTTGAGTAATTATAAAGTTAACAAGTAGCCTTGGTGAAGAAGAAGAGTATGACAAGGATAACAATCAGATTAGTAGAGTTTTCACCATGTCTACAAGTGTTTAAATCATTATGAGTTAAGAATAAAAAAACTAATAACATAAGCCATAGCCATTCAGAATGGTTACCTGATGCGGGTCGTGATGCTTCAGGTGATTCTTGAAGTTGTGCATTATAAAAATAGTTGAGTGCCATACAAAGCCTCCTAGATTTATAGAGTTACAACTATTTTATTAGGCTATAAGGCGAAAAATACATCATCCTTAGCAAATTGATCCTGTATTACAGAAGCAGTAGACAAAAACAATGAAGAGAACAATAACAAGGCATCTGTCCATATGGAAGCACTCTGCTAAATAGTCTAATAGATTGTCGAGGCAACCACTGCAAAGTAAGAAGATAATGATAATCCAAATCTACGTGCTGTTGCACATATAGTTACCACACCTTTCTTTAAACTTAAAGGATGTTGATTGAAGTAGTTAAGATTAATTACTACAATAATATCTTATGAACTATGGTAAAAAATGTTACTTATTTTCTTCATTTTCCATTAAATAAAGTAAAAGGAAAATGAGTGGGAGAAGGAAGTCATTTGTTTCAAGGGATGCAGAGCTAGGAGTTGAATGAGATTCAGATTTTAGATCAGATTCAGATTTAGATTTACAATCAGATTTCATATTGAACTGGGGGTGAGAAGTACTGTTTATATTTGAATTTAAAAAATGAGGATCAATATCTTGGTGATTATATTCACCTGGGATAAAAGTACGCATAATGCAGCCTCCTAAAAAAGGTATATGTTTGTATCATTTTATGAAATTATATTAAATTATATACAAGTAAAAATATTATTGACAGACAAAGTATAATTGCATACAATTATACTTATATAAATTTTCAGAAATGTAATACATCAATGAAATTTAACTTCAAAAGGGGGAAGCAGTATGTTTGAATTGGATAAAAAATCAAATCTATTGGAATTACCAGAGCACCGCTATCAATTAAAGGAAGTAGATGAGGCAAGGATGTTTAGAGAATTCTATCCTTATGACGAGATACCTAAGATAGCTTTCAATAATGTGCATGTTCCAGTGAATATGCCTTCAGAAATATGGATTACAGATACAACCTTTAGAGATGGTCAGCAGTCAAGAGCCCCTTATACAACAGAGCAAATCGTAAAAATTTATAAGTTACTCAATCGTTTAGGTGGACCAAAAGGGATCATAAGACAGACTGAGTTCTTTTTATATAGTGAGCAGGACCGAAGAGCTGCTTTAGAATGTATGAATTTAGGCTATGATTTCCCAGAGGTCACCTCTTGGATTAGAGCTTCAAAGAAAGACTTCCAGTTTGTAAAAGAAATGGGTATTAAGGAAACGGGAATTTTAGTAAGCTGTTCTGATTATCATATTTTCCATAAGTTGCATATGAAGAGGGGAGAAGCTATAGAACATTATCTTGGTGTTGTGAAAGACTGTATTGAGGCAGGTGTTAAACCTCGCTGTCATTTTGAAGATATTACAAGAGCGGATATATTTCATTTTGTTATTCCATTTGCAAGAGAGCTTATGAAGTTAATGGGAGAAACAGGCGTACCGATTAAAATTCGTGCTTGCGACACGATGGGATATGGTGTTAGTTATCCAGGTGCTATGATTCCAAGAAGTGTACATGGTATCATTTATAATCTTCATAAAGATGCAGATGTTCCTCATGCGCTTTTAGAATGGCATGGACATAACGACTTTTACCGTGCAGTAGCTAACTCTACAACAGCATGGTTATATGGTGCAAGTGCTGTAAACTGCTCATTATTTGGTATAGGAGAAAGAACAGGTAATACACCTCTTGAAGCCATGGTATTTGAGTACGCACAGCTTAAGGGTACTTTAGATGGGATGGATCCTACAGCTATTACAGAACTGGCTGAGTATTATGAAAGAGAATTAGGTGAAGTTATTCCGCCAAGAACACCTTTTGTAGGGAAAAACTTTAATGTAACTCGCGCGGGTATTCATGCAGATGGTCTCCTAAAGAATGAAGAGATTTATAATATTTTTGATACAGGTAAAATACTAAATAGACCACCACGTGTAGCGATTAGTAATACATCAGGTCTAGCTGGTATTGCACATTGGATGAATAGTAACCCTGCTTTATATGCGTATAAAGGTATAGATAAGAATAACCCACTTTGTATTTATCTTAAGGACTGGGTAGATGAGCAGTATGCACAGGGAAGAGTCACTGTTATTACAGATGAAGAGTTAGAAGAACTTATTCACGCATATGAAAAGATAACGGACTAGAATAAGGGGGTAGGGAAAAATAATAATAGATTAAAATTTCATAATTATATATAATATTTTGTATAGATTATAAAATAGGAGGGAAAGCATGGGACTTACATTAACAGAGAAAATTCTTAAAGCTCACCTTGTAGAAGGGGAGCTGATTAGAGGAAATGAAATAGGTATTCGTATTGACCAAACGCTTACACAAGATTCAACGGGGACAATGGCGTACCTACAGTTTGAAGCAATGGATATTGATACTGTTAGGACGAAGTGTTCAGTGGCCTATATTGATCATAATATGCTGCAACAAGGCTTTGAGAATGCAGATGATCATAAGTATATTCAAACTGTTGCATATAAACATGGCATTTATTTTTCGAAACCGGGTAATGGTATTTGTCATCAGGTGCATGTAGAACGTTTTGGTATTCCAGGGCAGACCCTTCTAGGTTCTGACAGTCATACACCTACTGGTGGCGGTATAGGTATGATTGCTATAGGTGCAGGTGGACTTGATGTAGCTGTAGCAATGGGGGGAGGCACTTACTATATTACAATGCCACATGTTGTGGGCGTAGAACTGACAGGTAAACTTAGACCTTTTGTATCCGCTAAAGATATTATTTTAGAAGTGTTAAGACGATTAAGTGTAAAGGGGGGTGTAGGCAAAGTTATTGAGTATACAGGAGAAGGGATCAAGCACCTTACTGTACCAGAGCGTGCAACCATTACGAATATGGGTGCTGAACTTGGGGCAACAACTTCAATATTCCCAAGTGATGAAGTTACCAAAAGGTTCCTTAAAGCGCAAGATAGAGCTGAAGTATTTACAAGGCTTATGCCTGATAATGATGCAGTATATGATGAAAAGATAGTGATTCATTTAGATGAACTTGAGCCATTAGTCGCCCTTCCTCATAGTCCAGATCATGTGAAAGCTGTTAAAGAAGTAGCTGGTCAGAAAGTAGACCAAATAGCTATTGGAAGCTGTACAAATGGTTCTTATCTAGATTTAATGAGAGTAGCTAAAATTTTAAAGGGAAAGACTGTACATCCAGAAGTAAGTTTAGTTATTTCACCAGGTTCTAAACAAGTACTCACCATGCTTGCACAAAATGGTGCTTTAGCTGATTTAGTAGCAGCAGGTGCAAGAATATTAGAATCAGGATGTGGACCTTGCATTGGAATGGGGCAGGCGCCTGCAACAGATGCTGTTTCCTTACGTACCTTTAATCGTAACTTTAAAGGAAGATGTGGCACAACTTCAGCAAGTGTTTACTTAGTAAGCCCAGAGACAGCAGCGGTGAGTGCACTTACAGGTGTATTAACATCACCTTTAGAGAATGGAGACTTAGATATTGCAGTAGAAATGCCGCAGACCTTTGTAGTCAATGATAACATGGTTATTAAACCAAGTGAGCATCCAGAGACTGTAGAAGTAGTAAGAGGACCTAATATTAAACCATTTCCACTTAATACTGTGCTTGAAACTTGTGAGGGTAAGGTGCTTATTAAAGTAGGAGATAATATTACAACAGACCATATTATGCCTTCTAATGCAAGTCTTTTACCTTTCCGTTCCAATGTACCTTATTTAGCTAACTTCTGCCTAGCTCCATGTGATCTGGAATTTCCAAAGCGTGCTATAGAGCAAGGCGGTGGTATGATTGTAGGTGGAGATAACTATGGTCAAGGTTCATCTAGAGAGCATGCTGCACTAGCACCACTTCAGTTAGGGATAAAAGCAGTTATTACAAAAAGCTTTGCACGCATACATAAAGCGAATCTGATTAATTCAGGTATATTGCCACTTGTATTTGAAAATCCGAAAGACTATGAGACTATTGAAGTTATGGATGAATTAGAGATTCCAGAAGTTAAGAAGCAGGTAGCTGGAAAAGATCGTTTAACAGTGATTAATAAAACAAAGAACCTTACCTATACAGTCAAGCTAGAAGTATCTGATAGGGAAAGAAAAATGCTACTTTTAGGTGGGAAAATTAATAGGATTAAAGAGTTAGCAAAGCGATAAGGGGGAATAAAAATGGATAAATTACAGATGGCAAAAGAGCACTTTGCACAAATTGTAGAAGAACAACTTAAACGTGTAGAACGTATGAAACAGGACGAAGGCCCTGTAGACTATCAGGCATTAGATAAACTTATTATAGGATGCTGTGGTGGAGATGGTATAGGGCCGTCTATTACAGCGCAGGCAGAGCGTGTACTTAAAGCAGTTCTTAAAGATGAGGTTGCTAGTGGTAAAATAGATTTTAGGGATATTGAAGGTCTTACAATAGAAAATCGTATTGCAGTAAATAAAGCCATTCCAGATGATGTTTTAGCAGAACTTAAAGCGTGTCATGTGATTTTAAAGGGACCTACAACAACACCTTCTAAAGGAGATGGTCCTAATATTGAAAGTGCTAATGTAGCAATGAGACGTGAACTAGACCTTTTTGCTAATGTACGTCCCGTAAGTGTACCAGAGCTTGGTATTGATTGGACATTCTTCCGTGAAAATACTGAAGGTGAATATGTATTAGGTAGCCGTGGTATCCATATTGATGAAGATATCTCTTTTGATTTTAGAGTGGTTACAACCCAAGGTGTTAAGCGTATTGCAAAAGCTGCTTTTGACTTTGCGCGTAATAATGGCAAGAAGCGTGTAGCGATTATTACAAAAGCGAATATATTAAAAAAGACTGATGGTAAATTCCTTGAGCTTTGTTATGAAGTGGCAAAGGATTATCCTGAAATTCAAGTAGATGACTGGTTTGTAGATATTATTTCAGCTAACCTGATTAACGAGAAAGTAAGAAGTGGTTTTGAAGTTTTTGTATTACCTAACCTATATGGAGATATTATTACAGATGAGGCAGCACAAATCCAAGGAGGGGTAGGTACTGCTGGTAGTGCAAACATTGGGAATCGCTATTCTATGTTTGAAGCCATCCATGGTAGTGCGCCACGTATGGTAGAAACAGGTAGAGCACAGTATGCTAACCCTGCAAGTATGATTAAAGCAGCAGAGCTCTTACTTCGTCATATTGGTCATGTAGATAAAGCAGATAGAGTACTTGCAGCACTTAAAGTGGCGAATAGTACAGTAAAGATGACTGGACGTAGCGATGGCGCAACAGGAGCAGAATTTGCAGATTGTGTCATTCGAAATTTATAAGTTGATAAAGTGTATATAAGAGAGTGAAAAAGCCCTGTAAGTTATTCATTTTTAGTAACTTACAGGGCTTTTTAGATTTTAGGAGAACAGATTCATTATTTACGAGCAGGTAGCGAAGTAGAAATTTAAGTGCGAAAAACATTATAGAAAAAGGATCTATTTAAGGGTATAATAGTAGGTCTATAGACTAAGTATGGACAGGAGAAACAGGCAGTCATGGAAAAATGGGATTTATTTGATGAAAACAGACAACCTTTAAATAAAGTACATTATAGAGGAGAGGAAATAGCCAAGGGACACTATCATGTTGTAGTAGGAATTTGGACGATTAATCGTCAAAATGAGATTCTTCTCACTCTTAGACATCCAGATAAAGATTTTTATCCAGATTGCTGGGAAAATACAGGTGGATGTGTACGCGCGGGGGAAGCAAGTTTGCAGGGTGCTAAAAGAGAGCTTTTTGAAGAAACCGGTATTGATGTAACAGAAGAAGAGTTTATATTATTTAAAACAGAAAGAACTGAGGATACTTTTAGTGATACGTATACCGTAAGAGTAGATAAATCTATAGAAGAACTTGTCATGCAGGAAGGAGAGACTGTAGCAGCTAAGTGGGTCACGTTAGAAGAGCTAGACCAAATGGTGAATAGAGGCGAAGTTGGTCTTCCGATTGCAGAGAAGTTTTTAGCTTTAAGAGATGAACTTAAAAGCTATTTAGAAAAGACAACTATTTATTAGGCAAAAATACTGTTGCATGAACGAGTTCGTGCAACAGTATTTTGTTTTAGAGTTTCCTTTTAAGTATTTCTTGACCGAAACCTACGTTAGTCTTAATATTTTTAGAATGACTGAGCATAAATAGGACAACCGTATCATATAGTTATACTAAACGATATCCACATATATGGGGGGAAACTAATGAAAACGAATAAGAAGGTACTTCTAGTGACAATGGCTTTAATTGTTCTTAGTTTAGGTACTGCATGGTGTCTTTTTAATGATTATAAGGGGAAGCCACGTTATATTGTAAACGCATATATGAAAGCACTTAATAGTAGGGACTATGTATCGGCAGCTTCTCTGTTTTATGAGGATGAGCGATTAAATGATTTTAATGATGTAGAAATGGCCCAGTATTTAAGTAATTATTTTGAGGGAAAAGGATTCGTCAAAATGGAAGAAGGCAGAGGACAGATAGGGGAGCAAACAGGAAATGAAGCAAAAGCTTTTTATGAAGTGAGGTATAGTTTTGCGGGGCAGAACGTAACCAGCACTTTAAGTGTGGTAAAAGTAGAGGATAAGTGGCAGGTTGTATTTCCTTTTAGAATAGAGGATGTTAATATTTACACACCTTTAGGGTCTACTGTATGGTTTAATGATGAACCTGTTACACAAAAGGAAAACAATAAATACATTGTAAAAAATGTGTTACCAGGTCATTATACTGTACGTATAGCTTTTCCAAATGAAATATGTAGTGATTATATTACAGATATAGAGGTGCCTACCCAGACAGAGATAAAGATACCTTACCAAACGGTGGGAGTTCATATTGAGACTATTCCAGGGACGATAGTAGAATTAGGTGGTGAGAAGCAGGCTAACTGGGAAGGGAGTGTTGATTTTGAACAGGTATTAGAGGGGACATATCCTTTAAAAATCTATGATATTTATGGTAATATTGAAACTTATGAGAGTGAAATTACCATCTCAAATGAAAAGAAACAGTTTGTTATAGAGGATTTTAAGCTTTCTAAGACTGGTAGTGAAAGGTTTAATCAAAGTATTAATACTTTTTATGCAGCTTATATAAAAGGAATAAAAGGACATAACAGTAAGACCTTAGAAAATCATGTGGTTTCAGAGAGTAGGGAATCCATAATAGGAGAATTTGAAGACTGGTTCATTAAAAATAAAGATGTTCAAAATGCTCAAATGGAAGTAGAGCTAGAGCAGGTAGAGGTTACAGAAAATGGAGATTTAGAGGCTAGCGTGTTAGAGATTGTCCACTTAACGAATAAGGAAGTAAACGATACAGGCAAGATGCAAAATGTAGGGTATAAGATTGCTTTAAAATGGGTGATGACATTAAGTATAGATGGAGAAGAATATAAGCTTAAAGATAGAGTGTTAGAGGAAAGCCTTGTTTCTTACAAGGATAAAGATGGTAAATGGGTTGCCTACTAAAAAAACAATTGCACTTTTCATAGAATTTGTTAGAATAAGGTTTGTATACATAGATACGCGTACGAATGGGTGCGGGTAAGGAGGATTAAAGTGGGATACAATATTGGTGTATCAGATAAAGCTTCTCTTAGAGGTAAAGTGTTTAACACAATCAGAGAAGCTATTCTAGAAGGAAGTTACAAACCTGGGGATGTACTTAGAGAAAGTACAATTGCAACGGAGTTAGGTGTAAGCCGTACGCCTGTAAGAGAAGCTATTAGACAGCTTGAGCTAGAAGGCTTAGTACAATCCATACCTAATAAAGAAACAGTCGTAGCAGGGATTACACAAGAGGACGTTGAAGATATTTATCTTATTCGTTCAAGACTTGAAGGTTTAGCAGCAAGAAAAGCAGCAGAACGTATTACAGAACAAGACTTACAAGAGATGGAAGAGATTTTAGCACTGACTTCGTTTTATGTAGAAAAAAATGAAGTGAATCAACTCAAAGAGTTAGATCATAAGTTCCATGATATTATATATAATGCAACGCATAGCAAGACACTTAATCATATGCTTTCAGATTTTCATTCTTATATTCAGCAAGCAAGAAAAACTTCTATTTCTACACCAGGTAGACCAAAAGAAGTTTTAAAAGAGCATGAAGGTATTTACGAAGCACTTAAAGCAAGAAATGGTGAACTTGCAGAAAAGTTAGTAGAAAAACATATTCAAAATGTAGAGCATAACTTGCATATTAATAATAAGTAAAAAGGTGAAGCAGTAGTGCTTCGCCTTTTATGTTATATAAAAGAGGGGGAATTTAAATGAACGTAGAGATTAGAGAATTAGATGAATCTTATAAAGGGAAGAAGTTTCTATTTCAATATGAGACTACACATTACTTTGATATAGAGGCCACTGAGAAAGAAGAGGAATGGGGACTACGTTTTATTAAGAAGTCTTTTGAAAAAGCTATACAAAAGCAGTTTGAATCAGTGCTTTTAGAAGACTTCTTAGAGGACCCTATGTTATTAGGTGCTTTTAAACAAGATAAGTTAGTTGGCTTTATTGAGCTAAGTCATGAGCAGTGGAATAATAGGTTAAGGATTTCGAATATTTTTGTAGAAAAACCTTATCGTTATCAAGGCATAGGGAAGATTTTAATGGATAAAGCTATAGAACATGGAAAGAACATTAAGGCAAGGGCTATAGTCTTAGAAACGCAGAGCTGTAATGCACCTGCGATTAAGTTCTATAGGAGATGCGGATTTACTTTAATAGGGTGTGACTTAACAGCTTACTCTAATAGAGATATAGAGCAAAAAGAAGTAAGGTTAGAAATGGGAAGATGTTTATAAATTAAAACTTCTTGTTATTTATATTTGAAGAGGTAAATATTATGGTTAAACTTTCTGATATTAATGAAAATAATTATGAAGCATGTTCTGGATTGATGTGTACACAAGAGCAATGTGAATTTACAAATTCACCTATATGGTCGTTGTTGCAAGCTGCATATGCATCATTCAAGGATAAAAGTAAATTATATTGTATTAGTGATGATAATAGAGTAGTTGGTATGATAAGACTAGACTTTTCTGTGTATGATGATTATTATATGTTTACAAATTTGATAATTGATAAATCTTATCAGCGTAAAGGAATTGCAACACAAGCTGTTAGATTAGCTCTTGATATTTTTCGTGAAGAGAAAAAGTTTGAAGTTGTAAGAATTCATGTGGCTACGAAAAATACTCATGCAATTCATCTTTATAAGAAAGTTGGATTTGTTAGTACAAATAAGTTTAGTGAAAATGGTTTACTTATTATGGAATATAGCCTATAATGCTAATTTCTATATACTACAAATAAAAGACCAGTAACATTATGTTACTGGTCTTTTAACCTAATATAATATTCATATTTTGCCTAATAGGCCTGTAAATTAAGCTTAGCTATTAAGCATTTCTAACTCTTCGGATGTTTCTTCCCAATTTGTATAGAGAGAAGCAATATTCTCTTCAATAGCTGCTTTTTGGTTCATAATGTCACGAGAAGCATCGGGGTTCGTATATACTTCTTCAAGGCAAAGCTGTTCATCCAGTTCAGCGAGTTTACCTTCTTCAAGCTCGATTTTTTCTTCTATACTTGTTAAAGTACTTTGGAGTTTCTTAATGCGATTTTGAAGTTCTTTTTGCTTTTGCCAGTCTTCTTTAGAAGAAGTTGGTGTACTTTGTTGAGTACCAGAAGTGGACAATACAGGTATTTCTTTTTTCTTTTCCATATAGTAATCATAGTCACCTAAATATACAGACATATGGTCTTTTTGCATATCAAGTACTTTGGTTGCAGTTTGATTGATGAAGTAGCGGTCATGAGATACGTAAAGAATGGTACCTTCATATTGGTTAAGTGCATTTTCTAGTACTTCTTTTGACATCATATCAAGGTGGTTAGTTGGTTCGTCTAGAATAAGGAAATTTGCTTTTGAAAGCATAATTTTAGCAAGTGCTACACGACCTTTTTCACCGCCACTTAAAGCACTAATAGGTTTAAATACATCTTCTCCTGTGAATAAGAAAGAAGCCAGCATATTACGAATTGCTGTATTTGTAAGGTCAGGGAAAGCATCCTGAATTTCCTGCATAATCGTATAGTTTGGATTAAGTGTAGCGTGTTCCTGATCGTAGTAGCCGATGTGTACATTACTACCTAGTGTAATGCTACCACCAGAAATATCACTTTGGGCCATAATCATACGGAAAAGTGTTGTTTTACCTACGCCATTTGGGCCAACAATAGCTACTTTTTCACCACGTTTAATATCAAAAGTAATATTATTAAAGAGAGCGCCATCTTCAAAGGACTTAGCCAGATCCTTAACTGTTAAAACATCATTTCCACTTGTAATACGTGGTGTCAGTACAAGGTTCATAGGTTTGTCATCAATCATTGGAAGATCCATGACTTCTATTTTTTCTAATAGCTTTTCACGACTTCTAGCACGCTTGATGGATTTTTCGCGATTAAACTGACGTAGTTTAGCAATAACCGCTTTTTGCTTAGCGATTTCTTGTTGCTGCTTTTCGTATTGATTCATAGCAGCCTCATATACTTTTTCGCTTTCTATAACAAAGTGGCTATAGTCGCCGTTATAGACCATAGCATGGCCAAATTCAAGATGAATGACTTTTGTAACAACCCTGTCTAAAAAGTAGCGGTCATGGGAAATAATAAGAACAGAACCTTTATAACTTCTTAAATAGTTTTCCAGCCATTCTGTAGCTACAATATCAAGGTGGTTAGTCGGCTCATCTAGAAGTAAGAGGTCTGGTTCTTCTAGAAGTAGTTTAGCAAGTGCTACACGTGTCTTTTGACCACCAGATAAGGTTGTGATAGGTTGGGTATAAATTTCTTCTTTAAGGCCCAAACCTTTAAGAACACCACGTACGAGACTTTTATATTCATAACCACGCATATTCTCAAAAGTGCTACGTAATTCATCATAAGTATGTGTAAGAGCAAGAGAATGTGTTTTTGCAATCTCTTCTTCCATTTGATGAAGCTTTTCTTCAAGAGCAATCACTTCATCAAATACATGAAGGAGCTCTTCATAGACGCTACAGCCTGAATTAAAATGCATATTCTGTTCAAGGTAGCCGATACGAATACCTTTTGCAAAGAAAACTTCGCCGTTATCCGGTGCAAGTTCTCCAGTTAAAATACGAAAAAGTGTGGTTTTTCCTGCACCATTATTTCCGACAAGTGCTACTTTTTCATGGTCTTCTATATGAAATGAAATATCTTTTAAGATAGATTGCTCATTAAAAGATTTATATACAGCATGACAATTTGCAATCATAAGCTATCCTCCTCATTAATCTAGATTCATCTTAACAGAAAAACTGGAAAAATAAAAGTGAGTAATAGCCAAGGTTAATTGACAAAAAAAAAACTAAAATGCTATACTAAAAAAGATAGAAAAAGAAGGAGGTAAGTCTGTGACTGAAGAGAGAAAGATTTCTATGGCAGTAATCCGTAGATTGCCAAGATACTATAGGTATTTAGGGGAATTATTAGACAACGGAGTGACTAAAATATCTTCTAGAGAACTTAGCGAGAAAATGAAAGTTACAGCCTCTCAAATTAGACAGGATCTTAACAACTTTGGTGGTTTCGGGCAGCAAGGTTATGGATATAATGTAGAATATTTACACAAAGAGATTGCAAAAATACTAGGACTTGATAAAACACATACAATGATTATCGTTGGTGTAGGTAACTTAGGACAAGCTCTTGCTAACTACCCATCTTTTAGCAAACGTGGCTTTAATCTCATTGGTTTATTTGATATTAATCCAAGGCTTATAGGTATGAGTATGCGAGGCATTGAAGTTATGGATATAGATAAAATGGAAGACTTCGTTAAAACAAATAAAGTAGATATTGCCATTTTAACAATGCCAAAAACAAGAGTTAAAGAGACGGCTGAGAACTTAGCAAAATGGGGTGTGAAAGGACTTTGGAACTTCTCACCTGTAGATTTATTCTTACCAGAACATGTACATGTTGAAAATGTGCATTTGTCACATTCATTAATGACTTTAGCCTATAAGATTAATGAAGCAGAAGAACTTGAAGAATAAGGATTTTTAAAGAAAAAATTATTAAATAAAACTAAAATGTTCATTTATCACGGGATTAAAATTACCCAAGATAAGTGGACATTTTTTTGTGCACTTATCTTATTGAAAGGATGGGAGCCGTGACACGAGAGAAAAGAAAAATAACACTCAAGACTGATTTGCCTAGGACATTAAAGCAGGTAGTTGATGAATATCAAAACTTTGGAAAAATAATGAAGTTATCTCAACAAACGCTAAAACATAGGGATAACTGCCTTAAACTTTATCTTCACGTTATGGGTGAAGATACCATGTGCAAGCAAATTACTGCTAAAGAATTGGATAAATATTTCTTATTACTCAATGAAAAGTATGATAATGTTACGACCATTAGAACAAATATACAGGTTATCAAGTCGTTTATGAATTTTTGTAGTAGTAGGGGGTATTCAAAAACTTTGAACATACCTATGCCTAAAGCAGTAGAAGCAATTAAAGAAACATATTCTGATGAGGATTTAAGGAAGCTTTTGAAGAAGCCTGATAGGAATAGTTTTAATCAGTGGAAAAGTTGGGCTATCTGTAATTTTCTTATTGGAACAGGATGCAGAGTAAGAACAGCTATTAATATAAAGATTAAAGATTTAGATTTTGACAATCAACTCATAACATTTACTCAAACTAAAAATAAGAGGCAACAGATAGTGCCTATGAGTAGCAAGTTAAGTGAAGTATTAAAGGAGTATCTATCTGTATGGAATTATACAGAAGAGGATTATTTATTTCCTAATTTTCAAGGAGAGCAGATGACAGCAGATGCATTTAAGAGAAATGTACAAAGATATAACAATAGCCGAGGCGTGGTTATTACTTCCAGTCATGCCTACCGTCATAGCTTCGCAAAGCGATGGATTTTAAATGGTGGAGATATATTTAGGCTTCAAAAGATTCTAGGACACTCTACAATGGATATGGTAAGAAAATATGTAAATATGTATAGTGCAGATTTACAAAATGGATTTGATAGGTTTAATCCACTAGATAACATTGATGATAAAACATCTATAAAGTTTAAAAAATAGAGAATGCAAGTAAATAAAAAATGCACTAGATACTCGCAATATCCAGTGCATCAAGAAATGTTCATACTTGAACAGAAACATTGTATTAAGTATAGCATTTCTTATTCAAAAAAACAATTCTAAGAACAAGAATAGGAGATACTAAAGGTGAAAACAGAAACAGGGAGATTTAGACAGAAGAAAACTTCTTTTACAGCCACGAGTAATAAAGTATTATTCGATACTAATTTAGATATGGATACTAAGACGTTGCACAATATGATTACATATTATATTTCAATTCCAGATTTCACTTTATATAAGGCTCACTTACAAAAGCAAAGTGGGGCAGGACAAAGAGCATTTAATCGTATGTGGAAGCAGTTAAAGGATAATGGATACTTAGTACAGTATAAGTTTAAGGATGAAAAGGGGACTTTCTATTATGAATATGAGCTTTTTGATGAGCCACAAGAACCACAGGTACAAAACGTATATGTGGAGAAGGAACAGGAGAAAAATCCAGAGGTACATTATGCACATATGGGTGATGCAGGCATGGATAATGCAGTAGATGGATACTGTAGCCCTATAAATAAGACTATAGATAATAAGACTTTAAATAATAAGATTATAAGTAATAAAAAACAACAACAAGAACATAAAGAGCCTATTGTTGTAGTTAAAGAATATCATGCAGAGGTTATTAGCTATAAAACAAATAAATTGGATAAAGAAGTTCAAGAAGTTTATGTAAGAGCATTTGGTAAGCTTCCTAATGTGATGGTTCAAGAACAGCTAAGAGCGTATCTTAATATGTTTGAGAAAGACGTAGTGATTATGGCATTAGAAAAAGCAGGTGTAAAGCAAAAGGGAGTGGACTATGCTTATGGCATATTAAAGAACTGGTTTAATGCAGATGCAAAGACATTTGATGCAGTATTCAAGCATGAAGAACAATATCAGTAGAATATATGAGTTTAATACATATATCTACACAGTTTAATAAATTAACGATACGAGAAGATATAAATACCTATAATTTAACAGATGGATTATAAGTTGATTAGATTTAGAGTGTTAAAGTTAGAGAGTAGGCTTAATCAGATATAGCCAAAAGTTAACACTATTGGTTATGAAAAATAAAGAACAGAAAATCAATGAATAGAGCATGGTCAAAAGTCATAGTCAAAACGATGTAGAGAAAAGGAGACAAAGAATGATTTACGGATACTGTAGAGTGAGTACACGCAAGCAACTAACAGATGGGAATAGCTTACAAGCACAGGCAGAAGAAATTAAGGTGCGTTATGAGAATGCAGAGGTAATAGAAGAACAGTATACAGGAACATCTACTGATAGACCGATTTTTACAGAGTTAGTTCAAAAGCTTAATGCAGGAGATACTCTGGTGGTGACAAAATTAGATAGGTTGGCAAGGAATACAGTAGAGGGAATACAGGTAGTAGAGAAGCTATTTGCGAAAGGTGTCGCAGTTCATGTACTTAATGTAGGGCTATTAGAAAATACCACGATGGGTAAGTTCTTTTTAACAACACTCTTAGCTGTGGCAGAGATGGAACGTAATACAATTATTGAACGTACACAAGCAGGAAAAGAGGTGGCTAAGACTAAAGCAGGCTTTAAGGATGGCAGACCAAGGAAGTATACACAAACACAATTAGATATAGCATTAGATTTAATAGAAAATAAAAAGAAAAGCTACACTCAAGTTGAACAGGAGATGAAGATAAGTAAATCAACATTAGTGAGGGCAATGAGAATGCGAAAGGCAAGTAAAGATATTAATGTGATGGTAGGTATGGCTTAATGCTATACCTATCATTGTATATAGATGGGGCTATTAAAATGATTTTTAAGACTTATAGCCTTTAATATATATATATATATTAATTCAATTTACACATTATAAGATTTCTAAAGAACTAAAAAAGCTCTTACTCCTTGCTCTAAACACAGGAGTAAAAGCCTTAGTAGAAAACCTAATTAAACTCTTATTTAATCTTTAAACGCCACATTTAAAGATTAGAATTTTAATCTTAGGGTGACTTGCATCACCTTTTGTAATTTAAGTATAGCATAATTGAATATGTTGTAAAGGGGGATAATTTAGTATTTGAAAGTATGAAGTAAAATCCCAATTTTAGCATATGTATAACGATAGTTGATTAAATTTATAGATTGAAAGAATCTTTAAAGATAGATACCAGAGTGGTAAAATTTGATAAAGAGATACTATACAGTAAGAGAGAGATAGCATTTATGGAGATGATAAGATGATTGAGCATAATAAAATAATGTACTATGGTGGTTATAAAGAAGTAGAATTTCCTCCAATTCACTTAGATAGATTTACTAAAGACTTTTCATGGGGGTTCTACTTTACTGATGTGGAGGAGCAGGCTCAAGAGAGGGCGAAGAAATTCATCACCCCAGTAGTTAACACATATAGATTAAAGAATATTGATGAACTCAATGTGAAAACTTTTGAAGATTATTCAGATGAATGGTTAGATTTTGTAGTTCGTTGCAGGAATGGAAATACGCATGATTATGATGTGGTGATTGGCAGGATGGCAGATGACAGTATCTATGAATACATTGAAGCATATGAGTTAGGTAGAATGGATAAGCAGAGATTTTTTGAACTAATGGAATCTAAGTATTCAGCATACCAAATCAGTGTTCACACAATTAGAGGACTAGAGCATATTGAGTTTATTAGGAGCTACAAAATAGAGAATTCAGTTCAAAAAGATAAGGAATCTTAATAGAGAGTAGAAGAAGATAAAATATATGGGGAGCAGGTGCAATAGAGATGCATCTGCTTTTTTCTGTTTTACTATAAACAACTACCGTACCTAAAATAACGGGAAAGGGTTTGGGACTCCTAAGGCGATTCTTACCTGAATACCAAAGAGCCAGAGTCATCGTAGAGGAAATCAAGGGGGGATGGATGCTGACAAGGAAGCGCTTAATGAACTAATCGCAATTAAAAATATGAATGGGGTTATGTACGTAAGTGGTGGAGCTGTAGAAAACATAGATTATAAAAGAATAGAAATACCTACAATGGGAACTAGAAAGAAATACGACCATATCTTAACACCAGAAACAGCTATCAACTTGCTACCTATTTACAATGTAACAGCTAAGATAGAAGAACTTAGAGAATACCTTGAAAGTCTTTGTGAAGATACACGTAAAGAAATTCAAGTAATTCCAGTAGTTAAACAACCACTTAAATCTATTGAAGAAGAATTACAAGATAAAGATGGACAGATTGTGGTATCTAGTAGAGATGTAGCAGTAAGATTTGGGAAACGTCATGCAGATGTGATTAGAGCTGTTGAAGATATGATTAATAAAACAGGAGTTTATAAAAACTTATTTGTAAAATCTCGATACCAACATCCACAAAATAAACGATGGTATCCAGAGTATCTTCTAACATATAACGGATTTGTGTTGCTCACAATGAGTTTTACAGGTGCAGAAATGGCTCAATACAAATCAAGTGTTAATGAGATTTTTGAAGAATTGTCCTATACAAATCATGTAAATGTTACAAATGAGCCTAAAAAATCTATCAATGAAATCATCAACATCAAAGAAGAGAATGGAGAAATCCTTATCAGTGGTCGTGAGCTTCATGAGTTCTTAGAAATTGGAACCCCATATGCTAAATGGTTTGTTAGAATGTGTGAATATGGATTTGAGGAAAATCAAGACTTTATTACAGTTGGACAAAAATGTCCAATCGCAAATGGAGGGTATCAAGAAAGGGTTGACCATGCTATCAAAATAGACATGGCAAAAGAAATAGCAATGCTCCAAAGAAATGAAAAAGGTAAAGAAGCTAGAAAATACTTTATTGACTGTGAGAAGAAACTTAAAGTTCAACAACCTGCACTTCCTATAACATATAAAGATGCTCTTATAGCTCTTGTAGCAGAGGTTGAAGCTAAAGAAAGACTTCAACTTGAAGTTAAAGCCAAAGAAGAAGCAATTCAAGAAATGAAACCAAAGGCAGACTTCTGTGAGGAAGTTCTTGAAGCTGATGGAGCAGTTCCTATTAATATAATTGCTAAAGACTATGGTATGAGTGCAAGAAGTATGAATAGACTTCTTCATCAATTAAAGGTTCAATATCCATCTGGTGGTACATGGGTGTTATATGCTAAATATCAAGACCAAGGTTATACAACTACTGAAACAGGAACTAAGGATACAAGATTTGGGGAATATGCCTACGTGACAACCAAATGGACACAAAAAGGAAGAATGTTCATTTATGAGAAGTTAAAAGAATGAAAACTATTCTAATGGATTTTGATTAGTGTATGTATCTAGTTTTAAATGTATTATGTAATAAATGCTTTGATATGATACTGATTTTACATCAAAAAGTCTAGAATTACAATTCATAAAATTTAGGTGTAAAATACTACTTATAAAAGTAATGAAATTGTTGTGAAAGTGAAAGACAATAAAAAGATTCTTAGATTGAAATAAGACTTAACAATTAAGGAGAATATAGAATGGGAACATTATGGCGAATAAGATATGCTTTTGAGGAGTGGTATTTTAAGGTTAGGTATTCAAAAAAACAGCCTAAAATTTATTATGACAAGTGGTTTAAATGTCATGTGCATCCTCAATTAGTGGGAGAGAGGGGCTGTATTGAGTATGTTGTAAGTGAGCTTACGCATTCACATACGTTTGAGGGGGTACTTTTAAAGGCTGTCGAGTATAGTGATACATTTGAGCTGTATTTGGATTATAACGAATACAGTGAGCAACAAATTAAGTTAATTAATAAAGCTAAAGAGGTTTGTAGAGCTAAGTAAGAATCACTAAAGTAATATGTAAGATAATGTAGTTTAAGGAAGAGGGGAGATTGCTTAATAAAAGATTAGAGGTCTTGTGTATTAAGTTAACACATTACTTTTAGAATAGGAGGTGTGTATATGATAGTATATACTTTTCAACATCCTATTGTTTTAGGACAAATAATTAAAGAAGAGAAGCTTCGATGTGCTCCTAAATATTGGGATGAGGATATGGTAAAGTATTATGAATGGATGTATGACCAGTACAAACAAAGAATAGGAAGCTATGAAAAATCACTTGTGTGGGTTTGGGAGAAAATACCAGATTTTTATTTTGAGCAAGATGAAGATGATGAGTGGATTGTGGAGAGAGATGAGCCGTATAGATATAGAGTGCTTCTAGTATTAGATATTCCACAGGAGCGTATATTATGGAGTGATTATGACGCATGGCACATCCCTTTAAACAATGGTCAAATATTAAATGAAGTTGAGCAATATGAAGAAGAACAGGGGAAGAAATTTGAGGAAACTCATGGATGGGAACATGTATTTGATTTTGAATGGCTCATGGAGAATGAATGGAGTGGTGAGATAATAAAGCAAGGTGTATTTGATGTAGGTGATATAACAATAATACGAGAAATACATATTTATGATGGGAAAATGAAACAAGTAATTACTTAACATAAGATATTAAAATACAGATAGGAGTGAATGAAAATATGAATTATACAGTAAATGAACAAGGTAAACCTATGAAGTTTGTAAGTAATTATGTGATAGGTGAAGACGGAGGATTTGTCAATGGAAGAAGTGGGTATATTAATCCTAAAATTATAGAGATACTTAATGAAAATATTGAGGACGTTAATATAAAGCGTATATATTGTCTTTGTCATCATTTAGATGTATTAGAAAGGAAAATCAGTTTAAAAGAAGTATGTAAGTTAGCAGGAGTAGTATATTCAGAAAGTCCTTTTGATGAAAAGAATAATAGTGGAACAAAGGAAGTTGAAAAGAGCCTAATAGAGTTAAAAGGAAGAGGCTTTATAAAAATAAAAGGAGAGCAGGAGAATAAAAAATTATCGTATCAAGATATGAGAAAGCTACATCATGAAAAGCTTATAATGGCAAGGGGAAATCGAATTGCACAGGATACAGAGTTTTATATTGTTAGAGCGAATGAACTGTTAGAAAGATATAAAAAAGCAGAGGTAAAAAGTAAAGTAGATGACGAAGTCAAAAATCAAGTAGAATAAAACGGTCGAAATAGGGAGAACAGATGTTAATTAATTTAATATCTGTTCTTTGTGCTATAAAAGAAGAATTTTAAACCAGAACAAAAAGAAGTGAAGTTTTTGTGAAGTTCTTGTTGACGTATATAATTTTATAGTGTAATATAAGTTTATCAGATTAGTGAAGTTTTTGTGAAGTGAATCTGGTAAGTATATGACATAAGGAGAATATAAAATTATGGATATAGATAAATTAATTTTAGAACCAAGAAACGGAATAGATTTTATTCTTGACCTGTATGAAGTTCCTAAGCAGGTTTTAGCAAAGGATGTGGGGATTGAGCCAACAGGAGTCTCGAACTGGAGAAAAAGAGGTGTTCCTAAAAAGTATGCCAAAAGACTTGAAGAAAAGTTCGGTATTGAAATTAAATACTTCAATAAAGAATTAACACCACATGAGCAGTTGATGCTCATAAATCAAAAACAAAATAAAGAATTAATAGAAGAAGCTGTTACAGTCATAGAAAATATCAGAGGTGAAAATGGTGAGTCTGTTAAAGTTGAAAATACTTATATAGATTTAACATCTGTTCAAGAAACAGCATATGAAATTTCAAGACGAAGTATGACATATAATATGCTGACAATGTTACAGCTATATGAAAAAGTTAATGAGGATGGGACAGTAGATTTTACACAAGCATCAGATAGAGTACAGACGCTTGAAAGCTTTTTAAGGTTACTTACTCATAAAGAGCTTAATTTAGAGATAGTGCAAATGGTTATTGATGCAGTTAGAGATTCTATAGGTTTGCCTAGAAGTGATTATGGGATAGAGCCTAGCAATGAAGAGTTTGTAAAAACTCTAAGTAATCAAATTAGACAGTTTAAAAATGGAGGACAGCAAGATGGAGAAAAATAAATATAAAGAACTTGTACAAGAACATCTTCTTGTAACACAACAAATAAATAAGAGGCAGGAAAAACTCCTGCTACAAGAACAAGGATACTTATTTACAGAGAACCCTATCACAGATTTTTACTTTGAGGGACTCAATAAACATATCTTTATGAGTGATAGCTTTGAAACACCAAACTTTGAGATAGTTATTAATGTAAATGGTTATATTAGTATCACAGATGATGAGGGTACAGTATGGTATCAAGTCACTACTGAAAGTTCAGCCCAATTACCATATGTTAGACCAGTATTAGATTTTAATTGGGATGAGATTGATGTAGATAGTATCATTAATAGCTTCACATCAGAAGCAGACCTAAATAGGTTTATAGAATCACTTGAAGTTGAGTTATCTACTCTAAAACAAAGGCTGTTGATATTCAATAATGCTTCCCTTAAACTAGAGCTCATTGAAGATGAGAAGCTTATGCAAGAGCTTACACCTGCGATGGAGGTGGCATAGGAGAAAAACATTTAGGGGGATATTTTCCACCTAAATGCAATACCTACTGTAATAAGGTACAATAAATCCACTTAAATGTAAAACTTTACTGTGATATGGTGCGAGAGATACACCTTATCACACATAAGAAAGAGAAAAAGTTTATAAAGAGAAAAAGAGTAGAGAAAGAGATACTTCTAAAAGGCTGACGCCTTTTAGCTTAGGAGGTATATAACAATGTCAAATAAAAATAAAAATAAAATACAACAACTAAAATGCAGTAACAGGAGTGACATAAATGATAGAAACAGAATACTTCTTAATGATGGATAACGCAATGCCTCAAGATAAAAAATTATCAGATGTAGCAGTAGTGTCATATGCATTATTGAGAGAGACCAAAACCATATTCGGGTATGGGGTAGCAAGCATGGAATACATTACCAAGAGGCTTTTAATTAAAAGACCAGATAAACATTTTGAAAATATACAAGTTGGACTACATCAGTTGGTTGATGCAGGGTATATAGAGTTATATGAGATAGGGACAGATACACCTATCTTAGTAGAAAAATTGACAGGTAAAGAATTGTTTCGTATTAAGTTTAGAGAACAAGACAGGGAGTTCTTTCAAATTTATGTTGAAGATTTGGATAAAATCATTATCAGTTATAATAGGTATAAAACACGCAAGATATTTGCGTCGATAAGATACTATTTAGTGATACAGCGATGGACAAACTTTGGAGAAAATGATGGAAAAAGACATGTAGCTAATAATACAGTAAAACACATCATTACTGATAATAGAACCATTCAGAAGTTAAACCATATGTTTCAAGAACTAGGAATTTTTTGGTATGAAAATGGGTATAGGTCAATGGCTACTCTTAAAGAAATTTCCACAAGATTTGCAAGGTGTAGGGATATAACAGAAGATGAATTTAGAGCACAAGTAGCGGATTGGGCATTTGCAAATGGCTACGAGAAGTTCGACAAAGAACATGCTAACGAGTTGAAAAGCTTACATAAGCAAAAGGAGTGGCAAAAGATTAGAGATAAGGAGCATAAACAAAAGGTAAGGGAGCAGTTTATACATATTTCAGATGACTATTTAAGAAGTCTCTTGAGAGCATGGAGACTAGAGAGTGAGTTAAGTATACCCGATTTTAAAAGAACCATTATAGAGAATGAAGTTTTGATAGAGGGGCACATTGATTTTGAGGATGAAAATCTAGAATGGTATGCAAAATGGGCAAGTAGGGGCACGTTTGATGCAAGAAGCTTAGTTGGATAGAAAAAGTAAAGTAAATGGAGAGCAGTAGTCGATAAGGCTACTGTTTTTTTGTATAATTTCCTGAAAAAGATGAAAAATAATCGATATTTTGCTACAATACACTAAAGATTAATTAAAGGGGGAGTTTTAATAATGGAAAATGAAATAAAAAAATATTTTCGTAAACTTGAACAAAAGAAAGTTACAAAAAAAATCATAAACGAGTTAAGGTATCAACGAAGAATACTGACATCAATGTTTATAATAGGTGGGATATTGTGTATATGGATATTTAAAACAAGTATTGCTAATGATGATATTCAAGGAACAGCCTATATAAGTGTATGGTTGATGGTATATATATTATTTTTTGTAGGATTATTATATATATTTTTAGATAATAAAGAGTTTTACAATTTATCAATACAAGACCAACAATTCTATTTATTGTATCTTATTAAAGAATATATTTATGTGTTCAAAACAGATAAAAAATATAAAGATAGTAAGGCATCCTTAACATCTATTTGTCGCTACTATATTAGAACTTTAAATAGGCAAAGAAATCTTATTAGAAGTTATAGTCCTTTTAAAATAACAGAAGAAGAAATATTATTAAGGCAGATTAGAGATTGCTTTGGAGATAAGATAATAGGGTTAATTAACAATCAAGAAAATATAGATGAGATAAAAAGGATTATTGATATTTTATTTTATATAAATGTTCAAGGGACTGTGTTGCTTAATAGTAAAAGTGTTGTAGATGAAGTTAATAATGAAATAAAAAATAAGATAAAAGAATATCTGAAGCTTGATGATACATTACCAGTAATGAAAGATAAAGATAATAAATTCAAGAAAAGTATTGAGGTTGTAAATAGAATAAGGGAAAGTCTAAATAAACACAAAAGTATAGTGGTTATATTATTAACAGTTATTATTACAGCAGTATATATATTGGTTGAATGGAAATTAAGCAGTAGTATAAATGCTTTAGGAGTGTTTACTATTCTGTTAACTGCACCAGCATCAATTACTGTAATTACTAATATTAATGATAAAAAGAAAGAGAAGGGCAAGGATTAAAAAAATAAAGAGGGGGATGAAGATGGCAATGCCAGAACTAAAAATAACAGAGAATATAAGAAAGTTTGAGAGGCATAATAAAAATAAAAGGAAAGAAGTAGTATATGACTACTTATTTAATGGGCATTCACACAGGTGGCTAGATGAACATATTTTAGGACAAGACAGTAGTTATACAAGGGGATGGAACTCTATGGCTATATTGCACCACTTAGGACTTGTAGATGTACATAAAGGGATTTTTAAAGAGTATACAGTTGGACAGGCAATAGAAATATTAGAACAGCAAAATAATGAGTTATTTATACCTATTATTGAAATGCTCAAAGAAAAAAATGAGGGGTATTTAAGTATAGATATTATAACAGAACAGCCGTTACAATATGGAACAAGAACAATGGAGGAAGTTGAAAGGAAATTAGAAGAAGAAACTAAAGTATCCAGAGGACTAACAAAGAGGGAAAGAAGCAAGAGGCTGAAACAAGCGTTAAAGATACCTAGAATATTAACTGTAACAACAACTACATATCGAAGAAATGCTGATGTAGTAGCAGAAGTACTTGAAAGAGCAAGTGGGATTTGTGAAAGATGTGGAGCTCCTGCTCCTTTTATAAGAGCATCTGATGGAGCACCATATTTAGAAGTGCATCATAAGGTAAGACTTGCTGATGGTGGAGAAGATACGGTAGAGAATGCAATCGCGGTATGTCCTAATTGTCATAGGGAGCTGCATTTTGGTAAGAATTAAAATAGTGATTGCTAATAATAATACATAAATAGAAAATTTGTATAGGGGGAATATGAGCATGGATAAGAAAATTACAAGAGAAGAAGCAATAGGAATGATTTGTGAATCGAGTATTTATGGAAATTTAGGACTATTTATAGGGGCGGGATTCTCCAAAGCCATATTAAATAAAAGAGCTAATATTGCTCTATCTTGGGGAGAGTTAATAGAGAGAATAGCTAAAGAGAATGATGTGGACTATAAGAGTCTAGTAAAAGAGGGAATGTCATATCCATCAATAGCCAGTAAAATATGTGAGGATATAAGCAAAAAGAAGAGTATATCATATCAAGAAGCTGTGCTAACAGTTAAAAGACAAATATGTAGGCTTACATGTTGGTATCCAGAGAAAGCAGAGAGAGAAGAATATAAAAAATACTTTAATACACTAGACCCAAAATGGATTATTACAACCAACTATGATTTGATTATTGAGAGTATTTTGACTGAGAAATATTTGTCCTTAAAACCAGACAATCAGTTAACTAGTCCTAATGGTGTAGTTCCAGTATACCATCTACATGGAATTAGGTATGACCCTGAGTCGATTATTATAACAGAGGAGGATTATACTGCATTATTTAGACCAAATGAGTATAGGCAAGTAAAATTAAATTTACTATTGAAAGAGTCAACAACAGTATTAATTGGGTATGGTTTGGGGGATATAAATGTCCTTACTGCTGTTGATTGGTCTAAGAATGTATTTCATAGAAAGGGAAGTGATTATCCAAATAATATTATACAGATTGTATATCAAGATAAACCACAGGATGAGGCATATATTGATAAAAATGATGTTGTAATTATAGAAACAAGTAACTTACAAGAATTTCTATGTGAATTACATAGTTATAGAAAGAAAAGGGAAGAAGATAAGCAGGAGGTAGAGTTAAGATTGCAAAATATTAATGAGTTATTTAGCTCTGCTGAAAGACATGATATATATCAATTTATTGATAATCAACGCACTAGATTAGACATAATTAGAACGGTTAGTGAAAATTGTAGCTCTCTTACATCAGCATTTTTATTCTTTTTAAATGATTGTATTGAGGAAACGTGGAATAGGGCTAGTGGGGATGGTTGTTTCTATGGGTATAAACAGTGTCTTCAAATTATAACAGATATTTTAATTCACATAGAATTAGAGAAGATGCCTCCTGCACTATTTGAGTTTTTGATAAATAATATGCAGTCGGTAGCCAGCATGATTGGGTATGGGCATGGAGAGTCTTGGGATGGCAAGAGATATTGGGATAGTAATAAAAAACTTATTCCTAGTGAAACCATACAAGAAATTAAAGAATATACAGAGCAGAAAGGATATGGATGGATTAAAAGGAATCTTTTTTAATATCTCTAAAAGACATATTAAAGGTTAAGTGATAATAAAACTTAAAATATGGAAATAATACAATACTAAGTTACATAGAACGCTTAATTCCCTATGTGATTAAAGTAGGTTGGGATAGAGGTGAAAAAGGATGTATACTATGGGAATATGTAATATTTAAGGAATAAGATACTAAAGGCTACACATCCATGGTTACTTCTATGAGTGACAAAAAACAAGAGAAGAGTTGGATGAACTAGTAAGAAAATATGGAGTATAAGAGGATGCATTAATTTGTATCCTTTTTTGATGTAAACAGATTGTGTTTCTTATATAAATATACTAGAGTAAATGTATCAATAAAGTATACCAAGTAAAACCTATGAATATAGGCTAGAACTTGGTTAGAATGGTCAAAATACTTCTATTACAAAGCAACTCTACCTTAATATCGCCCAAAATTACAATACGACACCAAGCCGTGTTGAGCGTGCTATTCGTCATGCAATTGAAGTTGCATGGAGCCGTGGCAAGATGGATACAATTGATAAGTTATTTGGTGATACAGTAAACAATGGTAAGGGGAAACCAACTAATTCAGAGTTTGTTAGTAGTATAGCAGATGATTTAAGTATAAATTGAATATATGATATGACAGGAGCTTAGATTAATGTGAAGCTCCTTTTTTATTATAAAAGAATTTTTAATGATAACATGCTAAGACTATATTCTATAAGGAGGTTTTAGATATGTCTAGGAAACAACGTATTTTTGATTTTATGTTTACCTCTATTATAAGAGGGATATTAATGTTGTTGATAGTGTTCATGGCAATAGGAAGTGATTATTTAGGGATAGTGCCTATTCCGATAGGGTTGATATTTGCCATTATAATTATTGGTCTATATATCTATAGTGTTATAGATGAAGCTATTTTAAACTTTAATGATGAGAAGTAAAATAGTAGGTATAAATTACAAAGCAGGCAAGAATATACTTATGAGAAGTGGTATAAAATTAATATAATGATTTAAGGATACATTAATTTGTATCCCTTTTTAGTATTGATTAATGGGAATTAGTCATCTTTACTAATGAGAAGTGTCATGATATACTGAAAATACCATGATAAATGAACACTAAAAATTTGAGATAAATGACATTTTATTTGATATTAATCCAAGGCTTATAGGTATGAGTATGCGAGGCATTGAAGTTATGGATATAGATAAAATGGAAGACTTCGTTAAAACAAATAAAGTAGATATTGCCATTTTAACAATGCCAAAAACAAGAGTTAAAGAGACGGCTGAGAACTTAGCAAAATGGGGTGTGAAAGGACTTTGGAACTTCTCACCTGTAGATTTATTCTTACCAGAACATGTACATGTTGAAAATGTGCATTTGTCACATTCATTAATGACTTTAGCCTATAAGATTAATGAAGCAGAAGAACTTGATAATGGTAATGATTATAAACCTTTTTAGAGGCCTATATAAATAAAAGGTTCACCTATCTTAGAGAAAACAATTAAGGATGGGTGAATCTTTTTTTACGCAAAAAAACCTAGCTTAAGTCGCCTCCCCCTTATCAATATAGGCGAAACTTAAGCTAGGTTTTTATTGTGTGGCAAGGACGCTCAGGTACTGGGTAACATTCAGCTTTAGTATGAAGATATAAGCTAGTGGGCTAAGCGGAAGGACTTACCTTGTTACAGGTGCTTCTAATCAGGGTCTATAGGTGAAAGAGATGCTCATGCATTTATCACTGCAAGTGTCTGAAGTAGAAACTTTGTACATAGGATTTACCGTAGGCATTGCCTTTAAGCTTACTTCTTTGTGAAGTAGAATGTAGCTTAAAATAGTGAGTGTATAGGACGTGCCCTGTAAACTATTTGATTGCCACTACCAAATAGTACAGTTGGCTAAGAAGAAATAAGTAAGCTTTAGAAGGGGGAACTAAAACTTTCAAATAACATCTTAGCGAGTAGAAGATGATTATACTTATCTAGAATGGTATGAACACCTTTTATAAGTTAGTTATACACGATAAGAAAGAAAAAGACTAGTATATATTTCAGAAAATTTAATTTTTGGCACACTACCTAAATTGTAGACTAAAATTAAGTGAAAAAAGTCACTAGTATTTTGTAATTTGTCGCTTCCACATTAAGAAAGTGGTTTTCTAGATAGATGATAAAACTAACGATATTTATTAACGATTTCATTCATGGTATCTAGATGTTTTTCCATATCTGATACAAGTTTGAATTGTGTCCTGCAACGATCTAAGTTGTGACCTTCTCTATGCACTTTGAAGTAGGTATCACCTTGTAAGTAGTCTGTTAAGAATCTCATACCACATTCAAGTGTCATCGTCATTGCACCTATAGGAAGCATGTCAATTTCTCTTTCCGTAAGATTGCCACCGCAGCCTTCTAAGAATCCCTTTGTATAACTTTCAAATAAGTTAAGGTCAAAGTTTACTTTTGTTAGGTCTGGCTCATCTTCGGCACCAGTTGTAGCACCAAAGCGGATCGAGTCACCGAAATCATTTACAGATAAACCTGGCATGACAGTATCTAAATCAATGATACAAATAGGTCTATGGGTTGTATTATCAAACATACTGTTATTCAGTTTAGTATCATTATGCGTCACGCGAAGTGGAAGATTCCCATTTGCTAATTGATTAGCCAGTATATGGGTTAAAGGCTCTCTTTCCATTACGAAAGCAATTTCTTTTTGTACATCTTTAGCACGTCCACAAATGTCAGCTTCTACAGCATCTGCGAAAGCTTGAAAACGAACAGGTGTATTATGGAAGTTAGGAATTGTTTCAGAAAGTGTATCAACTGGATAATCAGCAAGTAGGTTTTGAAAATGTCCAAAGGCATAACCACATTGGTAGAAAAGCTCAGCATCTGCTAGAATTTCGTAACAAGTTGTATCAGTAAGGAAAACATAGCTCCTCCAGTAGTTTCCTAAGCTGTCTTGATAGTAAGATTTGCCTTGTTTTGTGGGGATGATATTAAGTGTCTCACGGTTTATATCACCGCCTCTAAGCATAATTTTCTCTTTTAGGAAAGAGGTGATACCAATGATGTTTTGCATAAGGGCATCTGGATTTTTGAAGATTTGATGATTAATTCTTTGTAAGATATAAGGAATTGTTTTCCCATCTTTTTGAAAGTTTACTAAGTATGTATCGTTAATATGACCATTGCCGTAAGAAGTGTGATTTAAGTATTTACCTTCAAATGACATGTTTTCAATGGCTTCCATGATTTTTGCAGAACTTAATGTTTGGCTCATTATTTTTCCTCCCATAGATGTGCTGGATAGATATGATTCTTTTTGAAACATTCAATAGCATGTACAACAGTTTCTTTATCTTCTTTATAAGTTACACCGTACCATCGGTCAGTAGAAGTAAGGACACTAACAGTTGCCTTATTTTCGGTTAATAACTCAGACACTACTGAAGGTAAGAAGTATTCACATTTTAATGGATTAACTGGGAGTGATGCGTCTAAAAAGCTAGAGAATCTCGCCTTAGTTTCTTTTAAAATACTTGGAGTGAAGCCCCACATATTCATAGAGACAATAGAGTCTGGAGCTATATTTACCCAAGTTACCCCATCATCTTCAGTGAAAGCTGCTCCGGTTGTAGTTTTTTCAATACGTGTGCGCTCTGTGATGTTTGTAAGCATGTTGTTCGAGTCAACTACACAAATACCTCTTGCTACAGATCCATTTTCTGTGAGTGTATTTTCTAAAACATATCCAACCATTGCATAGCGATAGTAATCATCATCTTTTACATTTAACAAGTAATTATAGATGGCAGTAAAAGCATCTTTACCATAGTAGTCATCTGCATTAATTACTGCAAAAGGTGCATCAACTGTTTCGAGACAGCATAAGATTGCATGAGCTGTCCCCCAAGGTTTAATACGTCCTTCAGGAAGTGTATAACCTTCAGGAAGTGTATCAAGTTCTTGATAGACATATGAAACATCCACGAACTGACTGATACGATTTCCAATCATTTCTTTAAAGTCTGCTTCGATTTCTTTTTTAATAATAAATACAACTTTTTTAAAGCCTGCTCTTACGGCATCAAAGATTGAAAAGTCGATAATTAAATGCCCTTCTTGATCAATTGGATCTATTTGTTTAAGTCCACCATATCTGCTTCCCATACCAGCAGCCATAATTACAAGAATTGGTTCATTCATCATTGTCACATCCTTTAAAATTATTTATAACTTGCTTACAGTATAGAAAATATATTTGGTGTTTTCTATGTAAAATAGTATAATTATTAGTAAAATAGGCTAATCATTTCAATAGTGCTAAAGGGGGATTTTATGAGTGAAATCATTTCACTAGAAATGGTATTAAAGGAGCTTCATAACATATCAGGATTTCGTATCTCTGTGCATGATATTCATCATAAAGAAATTGCATCCTATCCTAAGGAACTTACTAGATTTTGTGGGATGATGCAACAAGATACAAGTATTTATAGAAGTTGTGTAAAAAATGATAGCGCTGCCTTTGATAAAGTGAAAAAAGACGAACAACCTTATATTTACAGGTGTCAATTTGGATTATATGAGGCGGTAGCCCCCCTCTATTATTCAGGTATTTTATCAGGATATCTTATGATGGGGCAAGCTTTAGATACTTCCATACATACGAAGGAGGAGGTTTATAGATTATCTCGCCAATATGTATCCAATCCAGTAGCTTTGAAAGAGGCTATAGAGAGTATTCCAGCGGCTACAAAAGATAAGATTTCTTCGTGTATTAATATTATGGGAATCTGTGCAGAGTACATTACACTTAGTAACAGGTTCAAAGCATCTACTAAAAATCTCGCACAAGATGTGAAAACATATATTCAGGAAAACTATGAGAAGAAAATAACCTTGGAGATACTGTGTAAGCAGTTTTATTGTAGTAAGGCTACCCTTACCCATTCTTTTAAAAAAACTTATGGAGAGACTATTAGCCATTTTATGACTTTAACAAGACTAGAAAAGGCTGAGAAATTATTAGCGGTTTCAGATATGAAAATAGGGGAGATTGCTACTCGGTGTGGTTTTGCAGACCAGAATTATTTTTGTAAGGTGTTTATTAAGGTATTTGGTATAACACCTAATGCATATAGGAAAAAGAATAGAGAGCTTTAAAGGGAGAGGGAATTAATAAAAGAGATGGAATACTAGGAGAAGTTAAAATATGATTATAGGAATAGGCAACGATATTATAGAAATTGAGCGCATACAAAGGGCAGTAGAAAGAACGACTAGATTTTTAGATAAACTCCTTACACCAGTAGAACAGGAGAGATTGCATAAAGCTAATAAACTCTCTTATGAGTCTATAGCAGGCTTATTTGCAGCAAAGGAAGCAGTGAGTAAAGCATTGGGCACAGGCTTTGTAACATTTGAGATGACGGATATAGAAATTTTGAAAGATGAAAAGGGAAAGCCTTTTGTAAAACTTTATAAGGGTGCAAGGGTAAGAGCTGATGAGCTAGGTGCAAACCAAATACACGTAAGCATTTCCCATTGTCAATCTTATGCAACAGCTTTTGCCATTATAGAAAGAGGGAATGTAAGTGAAACTTGCAACTAAGAGAGAAATGAATCAATTAGATCAAGATGCTATGAGTCAATATGGTATACCGAGCTTACTTCTTATGGAGCATGCAGCTTATGGGATATTTTGCTATTTAATGGAAGAGCATCAAGGTAAATCAGTTACTATTTTATGTGGGCCAGGTAATAATGGAGGAGATGGACTTGCTTTAGCTAGGATTCTCTATAGCTTTAAAAAGGTACAAGTACAAGTGGTATTACTCATGGAAGAGGAGAAATTATCATCAGATGGAAAGGTGTATTACACCATCTGTGAAAAATTGGGTATACCTATCTATCGCTATTTAGAAGAGAGGGAACTTGTATGGGAGTTAATAGAAGAAGCCCAGGTTCTAGTAGACGCAATTTTTGGTACAGGGCTTACAAGACCTATTACAGGGAGCTTTTATAAAGTCATTGAGAAGGTGAATGCAAGTTCAGCCTTTAAAGTAAGTGTAGATATACCTTCAGGTATTCACCCCGATACAGCAGATGTATTAGGGATTGCAGTAGAAGCGGACTGTACATTGACTTTTCAATTACCTAAAGTAGGGCAATTCCTTTATCCTGGGATTGCTCATAGAGGTACCTTACGTGTTGTAGATATTGGTATTCCAAAAGAATTGGTAAGTAAGATGTCTTGTATGCATTATACTATTGATGAAGACATGGCTAAAGGCATGTTGCCGGATCGCCCTATACGAAGTAACAAAGGCACTTATGGAAAAGTCCTAATGATTGGTGGGCAAGTAGGCATGGGAGGAGCTATATGTCTAGCAAGTAAGGCTGTGATGCAAGTTGGTGCAGGGCTTGTGACAATAGCTGTCCCAAATGCCTTAGCACTCCTTACACAGCAAAAAGTAACAGAGGCGATTACATTGTCTCTGCCAGAAAGAGATGGACACTTAGATGAAACGGCTGCAACTATTTTGAAAGAGCATATGATGCAATACTCTACCATAGGAATAGGACCAGGTATTAGCCGTAGTGGTATGATTCAGAAAATAATGGAAGTGGTGCTTGAAAGTAATAAGCCTATTGTGGTAGATGCAGATGGATTATATGTACTCAAGCCTTATTTAAATCAGCTTAAAGCACGTAAGGATCCAATTATTATAACGCCACATCCAGGAGAAATGAGTTATTTAAGCGGAGAAAGTATAGCAGATATTTTGGCGCATCCAGTAGAAAGTGCGAGAAGTTTTAGTGAGCGATACGGCATCATTGTAGTCTTAAAGATTGAGAGAATGATTGTGGCTGTGCCAGATGGGAGTATTTATATTAATAGTAGAGGTCACTCAGCTATTGCAAAAGGCGGAGCAGGTGACGTTTTAACAGGATTTATTACGGGATTATTGGCGCAAAATAAACAGCCCGTATCTGCAGCTCTTTTAGGATGTTACTTGCATGCAGATACAGCATGCTCTTTAGCAAGGCTAAAAGGAAGTTATAGTGTCCTACCTAGTGACCTTATAGAGCATGTAGGGGAAGGTTTTAAGGGGCTAGAAAATAAGCATTAGCAAAGTTTATCATATATTAACCTCCTAACGAGTATATTATTTATAGAGGAAATGAGTATAAGAGCACATAAGAAATAACTTGGATTTTGCTTTTTGATTAAAGTGCACCCTTCCTTTTATATGCTTATTAGGAGGTTTTATGTACAAATTAAAAAGGGTTTTATTAATTGGGTTAATACTCAGTTTTACAATGAGTTTATGGGGATGTCATAACAGGGCTATAGGTACAAGTCGCAATAAAAGTGTAGCAAGCATGCTACAGAATTTGAAAAATTATGAAGCAGACGTCTCAATAACATTTACAAAAAACAAAGATAAGAGTAACATAAAGATGAATCATGTTTATGATAAAGAAGGAAAGTATCAGATGACTATTATAGAGCCCAAACGGTTAAACGGCTACACTACTGTTTGTGATGGCACTAAAGTATCTGAGTACAATCCTATTACAGAAAAATCCATGCAAATAGAAGTTAGTCCAGTAAAAAATCAGTTATTATTTGGCACATTCCTTCATAATTATTTAAATAATGAATCAGCTCAAATAGTAGAAGAACAGTTAGATGGGCAAAATGTTTATGCAGTAACGGTGCCGATCGCTGGTGAATTTAAGTATATGGCAACTGAAAAAGTGTGGTTTGACTACAAAACGACTTATCCTATTAAAATGGAAATATACGATACAGAAGGGTCGCTTACAATACGCATTGATTTTGTGAATTTTATATATAACCCTGTAAAGTAGGCGATTTTGAAGGAGGATTCATATGTTATCTTTAAGACCACGTGTTGTTGCAGAGGTTAGCATAGAGGCTATTAAGCACAATTACCATGAAATTAGAAAACTTATTCCTCATAGTACGGGGATAATGGGCATTGTTAAAGCAGATGGATATGGTCATGGTGCCGCGGAAATTGCAAATATTTTACAAGAAGAAGGGGTAGATCAGTTAGCTGTTGCTATTGCAAAGGAAGGGGAAGAACTAAGAAAATCAGGTATTACAAAACCTATTTTAGTATTAGGCTATACACCAGCTGCTGATATTGAAGCACTTATTACCTATGATCTCACACAGACAGTTTTTTCTTTTGAGATGGCAGAGTTTATTTCAAGAGAGGCCAAAAAGTTTGGTAAGTCTATCAATGTTCATATTAAAGTAGATACAGGTATGGGACGTATTGGATTTTTAGCAGATCCACAAAGTATAGAGGAGATTAAGAAAATCGCACAACTTCCTAATATTAATATGGAGGGGATTTTCACGCACTTTTCTACAGCGGATGAAGTAGATAAGACTTATACAAGGGATCAGTGGAGTATTTTTACAGGATTTTTAAATGAGCTTCATGAGGCGGGTATAGAATTTCCTATTGTACATGCGGCTAATAGTGCTGCAACAATGGGTCATCCTTATACTCATGTGAATATGGTGCGTCCAGGCATTATTATGTATGGTTATTACCCATCTGATTATTTACATGGTAAAAAAATAAACCTTAAACCAGCTATGACACTCAAAACACAAGTTGTGCATATTAAAGAACTGTCTAAAGAACACTACATAGGTTATGGCAGGAAGTACTGTACAACACGTGAGACAAAAATTGCAACCATTCCTATAGGCTATGCAGATGGTTATTCAAGAAGACTTTCTAATAAAGGAAGAGTTCTTATAAGAGGCCAGTATGCTAATGTGATTGGTAATATTTGTATGGATCAATTTATGGTAGATGTTTCTCATATTCCAGATATTACTGTAGGGGATGAAGTTGTTGTTTTTGGAACGCAAGGAGATAAGACTGTTACAATAGAAGAATTAGCAAGACTTACGGATACGATTAATTACGAGATTATGTGTATGATTGGGAAAAGAGTACCACGTATTTATGTTTAATCTTATAAAAAGTTGGCAATGGTATAAGTAGGGAGTGGTTTGCTATGTTAAATCCAAGTTATATTGCAAAAGCAAATGAAAAGGCTTCTATAGATCACTACACGGATAAAAAGATGATAAGTACTATGAAGAAAGGCTATCAGGAAATGGCAGCCATCAATTTATCTTTATCAAAGTTATACTTTGAAGTAGAAAGAGAGGTCGAGTCTTATTACGACCACACCGCGGAGAGTGAGGTAGAGTGCGAGTAAAACGTGGAGATATATTTTATGCAGATTTGAGCCCCGTGATTGGATCCGAACAAGGCGGTATAAGACCAGTACTTGTTGTACAAAATGATGTTGGTAACAGATTTAGTCCAACGGTTATTTGTGCCGCTATTACATCCAAAATCAATAAAGCAAAGATGCCAACTCATGTAGAGATTAACGCAACAGAATACGAACTTGTTAGGAACTCAGTTATTTTATTAGAGCAAATTCGTACCATTGACAAGAGACGTCTCAAAGAAAAGATTTGTCATCTAGATGATGATTTCATGAGACTCGTAGATAAGGGACTTAAAGCCAGTTTTGGATTAAATACATAAGCCTTTTGCGAGACTAGTTCACTAGTCTCCTTTTTTGTGATACAATTAAACCACTAAAATAAAGGAGTAAAAAGATGAAAGATTTATTTGGAAAACTAGGAACAAGTATTAAAAATACATGTAAAGAAGCAGTAGACCAAACTCAAAAAACTGCAGACCAAGCTAAATATCGCAGTGAAATCTTAACTTTAAAAAACGACCTTAAAAAACTTTATCAAAGACTTGGTGAAGAGCAATATAAACATTATATAGAAGGCCAAGAGCCGGTGCATCAAAGCGCACTGTGTAATCGTATTACAAATCTTAGAAAAGAGATTGCACGTTTAGAAAAAGAAGTAGAAGAAGTAGTTAATATACAAAAAGATAGTTTTGATGCCTATAAAAGAGACGTGCGTAGTACTTGGAATGAAGAAGGTCAAGGTGTGCGTATGAAAAGAGACGATAATGGTATCAAAATCATGAAATTTTGTCCAAATTGTAATATAGGTAATGCAACAGAAGCACTATATTGTATTCATTGTGGCAATAAACTCTAAAAAATGCAGGAGGTGACTACATGCAAGGAAAATTTACAATGCAAGCAAATGAAGCCATTAAGTATGCCCAAGATATTAAGGAGCAGTTTCGCCATGGTTATTTAGGAACAGAGCATTTACTTATTGGTTTACTTCATGTAAAAGACTCTGTTGCTGAGTCAGCACTTAGAAAATATAGTCTTACAGAAGATGATTTTATAGAAAAGATAAGAGAAGTAATGGGCTTTGGAAACCAGACTATGGTTATTTCTAGAGACTTTACACCACGTACAAAACGTGTACTGGAAAATAGTGTGGCACTTGCTAAACCAATGGGCGTACCAGCAGCAGGTACAGAACATATTCTTATGGCTATTTTAAAAGAAAAAGGGTGCGTAGCTGTTAGTTTACTTGAGATTTTAAATGTACCTATTAATAGACTATTATCAGATTTAATGGCAATTATATCAGGAGATGGCAAAGTTAAAGAGTCTTCTTTTATATCAACTAAAACAAAGATGCAAGGCGCTAAGTCTTTAACACCGACTTTAGATAAATATAGTCGTGACCTGACACAACTAGCAAGAGAAGATAAGTTTGATCCAATTGTAGGAAGAGAAAAAGAAATCGAGCGTATTACACAGATTTTATCTCGTCGTACCAAGAATAATCCTTGCTTAGTAGGGGAACCTGGTGTAGGTAAAACAGCAGTGGTAGAAGGTCTTGCACAAAAGATTGTAAGTGGCATCGTGCCAGATTTACTTAAAACTAAAAGAGTTGTTTCTTTAGATTTATCTTCTATGATTTCAGGTACTAAATATAGGGGAGAATTTGAAGAGCGCATTAATAAGGTATTAGAAGAAGTGCGCACAGTAGGCGATGTTATTCTCTTTATTGATGAGCTTCATACTATTATTGGAGCAGGTGCAGCAGAAGGTGCTATGGATGCTTCTAATATTCTGAAGCCTTCACTTGCAAGAGGAGAAATTCAGCTTGTAGGGGCAACCACTTTAGATGAGTATCGTAAGCATATTGAGAAAGATGCTGCTCTTGAACGTAGATTCCAACCTGTTCAGGTGGATGAGCCGACTGAACTTGAAACAATTAGTATTCTAGAGGGTATTAGAGATAAATATGAAGTGCATCATGGTGTTCAGATTACAGCAGAAGCCTTAGAAGCTGCAGTGCGTCTATCAAGTCGTTATATAGCGGATAGATACTTGCCAGATAAAGCGATTGACCTTATTGATGAAGCAGCATCTAGAGTGAGATTAAGAGCTTATACTTCACCAGAAAAAATTAAAGATATAGAGTGTAAGTTAGAAAAACTTCAAAATGACAAAGAAGCGGCAATAGTAGATGAAAACTTTGTAAGAGCAGGTGAGATTAAGCAAGAAGAAAATCAGCTTAAAGAAGAACTTGCAAATGCAAAAGTAGAGTGGGAAACTCAACATACAAAATCCCAGTTAATTGTAAATGAAGAAGAGATTGCAGAAGTAGTAAGTAACTGGACACATATTCCGGTTAAAAGATTAGCAGAAGCTGAAGCTACGCGTCTTAAAAATCTTGAAGGTATACTTCACGCGCGTGTTATTGGTCAAGATGAAGCTGTTAAAGCTGTTGCAAGAGCAGTGCGCCGTGGTAGAGTAGGCCTTAAAGATCCAAATAGACCAATTGGTTCATTCTTATTCTTAGGTCCAACAGGTGTAGGAAAAACTGAGCTGACTAAAGCACTTGCTGAGGTTATGTTTGGTGATGAAAATGCTATGATTCGTATGGATATGAGTGAGTATATGGAAAAACACACAGTATCCAAGCTTATTGGTTCACCTCCAGGGTATGTAGGATATGAGGAAGGTGGACAACTTACAGAGAAAGTAAGACGTAAGCCTTATAGCGTTATTCTTTTTGATGAAGTAGAGAAGGCTCATCCAGATGTATTTAATATTTTACTTCAAATATTAGATGATGGACATATTACAGATTCTACAGGAAGACGTATAAACTTCAAAAATACCATTATTATTATGACTTCTAACTTAGGTGCTAGAAATATTATTGAACCTAAAAAAGTAGGTTTTAATAGTGTAGTGGATACAGAAAAAAACTATCAAGATATGAAGAAAAATGTAATGGAAGAAGTGAAGCGTCTATTTAGACCAGAATTCCTCAATCGTATTGATGAGACACTTGTATTCCATCCACTTACAGCGCAGCATATTAAAGAAATTGCAGAACTTATGATACGTACGCTAGTAGAACGTATTACAAGAAATGTAGGTATTACATTAACCTTAACACAAGGGGCTATAGACTTCCTTGCTGAAAAAGGATATGACAAAGCTTATGGTGCTAGACCTTTAAGACGTACGATTCAAAGTCATATTGAAGATAAACTAGCAGATGAAATACTAGAAGGTCATATTCATGAAGGAGACAGAGTTTTGGTGGAATTCGAAAATGATGCAATTGTACTGAAAAGACAATAATCCTATACTTTTTTGTGTAAATCATGTATAATACAAAGATAGAGATAGTCTTAATTTAATTTAGTGGAGGGTTTTAACAATGGCTGTTATTACAGAACTTATTCGTCTTAACGAGGATGGCACACTTAGTTTCGGAAACTATGAGTTACAAGAAAAAACAAAAGTAAATGATTTTGAAGTAGATGGACGTTTCTATAAAGCAAAATCATTCTATGAAGTAACAAAGCTAAAAAAAGATGGTGCACTTGTTTACGAATCATTACCTGGTACAACTGTACATCATTTTATGGTGACAGATGATGGCGTAAGCTTCGAAGTAGAAGGCAATAAAATGGCGCAAATTACTTTAGAAATACAGCCAAATACAGAGTATAAGTTAATGATAGATGATCTGCTTGTAGATCATGTCAAAACAAACCTTTCAGGTAAAGTTGTTTTTTCAGTAGAAGTAAATTCTACAGCAAAACATGTTATTCTTAAAAAAGTAGCTTAATAAAGGGGCTGTGTCATGCAGCCTCTTTTTAAATGCATGAAAATAGATTGATATAGATTAAAATTGGATAAAGTATTAAATAATATAAAAAAAGGAGCTTATAGGAATGGCAAAACTTAAGCAGGTATATATATGTCAAGAGTGTGGATATGAATCAGGAAAATGGATGGGCAAATGTCCGAGCTGTAATGAGTGGGGCAGTTTAGTTGAGGAAGTAGTAGAAGCGAAGAAGCCTTCTTTAACAGCACCGAGTTCAAGAGGAGCAGCAAGTAGCGCACCTGTAAAACTTAGAGATGTTAAAATAGAGAATGAAACCAGAACGACAACAGGTATGAAAGAACTTGATCGCGTACTTGGAGGAGGGATTGTAAAAGGATCTCTCATTTTAGTAGGTGGTGACCCGGGGATTGGAAAATCCACATTGCTTCTTCAAATTTGTGAGGAACTCGGTAATCAAAATAGACAAGTTCTGTATATCTCAGGAGAGGAATCCGTAGCTCAGATTAAAATGCGAGGAGAAAGATTAAATGTTCATACAGAGAATCTTAATCTTTTAGCAGAAACAAATATGAGTTTTATAGAAGCACATATAAAAAACACGAAGCCGGACCTTGTTATATTAGATTCTATTCAGACGGTTTATTGTGATGATATTACATCTGCGCCAGGAAGTGTGAGCCAGGTTAGAGAAGCAACTCATAAGCTAATGAACCTTGGAAAAGGCTATGGTATCACCATAATGATTGTAGGGCATGTAACAAAAGAGGGAGCACTAGCTGGTCCTCGTGTACTAGAACATATGGTGGATACAGTACTTTACTTTGAAGGGGAAAGGCATGCTTCATTTAGAATACTTCGTGCGGTAAAGAACCGTTTTGGTTCTACCAATGAAATAGGTGTATTTGAGATGCAAGATGTAGGGCTTAAAGAAGTCCTTAACCCTTCTGAAATTATGCTTGCAGGAAGGCCTATGGATGTTGCAGGATCTCTTGTAAGTTGCTCTCTAGAAGGGACAAGACCTATGCTTATAGAGGTACAGGCTCTTGCAAGTTTTACAAGCTTTGGGATGCCACGCCGTACAGCGACAGGTATTGATTATAACAGAATGGTTATTTTAATTGCAGTATTAGAAAAAAGAGCAGGTCTAGATATGGGGAATTATGATGTATATGTGAACTTAGCTGGTGGTATGCGTATTAATGAACCTTCTTTAGATCTTGCAGCAGCCCTTGCTATAGCATCAAGTTTTAGAAATACACCTATTGATCCCCATACTGTTGTATTTGGTGAAGTGGGTCTTACAGGCGAAATCCGAGGTGTAGCCATGGCTGAAAAACGTGTAGTAGAAGCGGCTAAATTAGGGTTTAAAACATGCATTATGCCGAAAGCTAATGTAGAGAAGTTACCATTTATAAAAGGTATTAAGGTAATAGGTGTCTCACATATAGGAGAAGCCCTAGAAGTCATTACAGTTAGATAAGCTGAAATGTGATAAGCTATTATTGCCTATAGAATGGCTAAAACACAGCGACTTTGACTAAAATCAGTCAAAGTCGCTGTGTTTTCTTAGTATATAGTACATTTAGTGCCTTTTATAGGGATTTAATTATGATGTAAATTCTACCCTCTTGTACATATCAGTCGTATAATAATGGGTGAGAGTAGTAAATGTACTGTCAGATTAACTAAAAATGATGTTTGAAATTGATTAAAAATACTAGTTTTGATTAAACTATTTTAAAATTATTGACCTAAATATGTAACGTATGTTATTTTAACAGTATAAATAGTTATTTTTTTAACATTTTTATTTAATCTGGGAGGATAATATGGAAAGAGCATTTGAAAAAACAGTAGAAAGCCCTGTATCTGCTCCTGTAAGAGCAGAAGCAAATGAAGAAGCTGTTGTAGCAAGCAAATTTAGCTGGTCAGATCTTTACAAAAATGAAGACTGGTGGGCTATATGGCTTGGGTTTGCAGTAATTGCACTTGGCTTTGTAAGCGTTGTAACAGGGAGCTTTACATTTAAAGGGGTAAAGGTTGCAACATGGGGGACAGCAGAGAATCCATCTGTATTACATGTATTAAGTGATGGAAAGTTTATATTAGGTGTAGGATTTACATTTATTGTTTTAGGACTATTATTTAGTATTGGTCTTAAAGTTATGGGGAAAAATCCTGTTAAATTCATAGGAGCTTTTGCAGGTGTCTTCTTATTATCATTATTTGCCTATACATTAGCAGCTCAAGTAACAATGAAGAACTACCTTGAATATGCTTTCTGGGCATTACTTATTGGTATGTTAGTATGTAATACAATCAAAACACCAAATTGGTTAAAGCCAGCTATTCAGACTGAGTTTTATATTAAAACAGGTCTTGTTATTATGGGGGCGGAAGTACTTTTCTCAAACATTGCAGAGTTCGGAATATATGGACTGGGCATTGCATGGCTTGTAACACCAGTAGTTATTATCTTTATGTGGTTATTCGGAACGAAGTTCCTTAAGATGACAAATAAAGCAATGGTTATGATTATTGCATGTGCAACATCAGTATGCGGTACATCAGCAGCTATTGCATGTGCAGCAGCTTGTAAAGGTAAGAAGAATGACTTAACTTTTGCAGTAGGTCTTTCACTTATTTTCACAGTTGTTATGATGGTAGCTATGCCATTTGTTTGTAAGTGGTTTAATCTTGATCCAATGATTGGTGGAGCTTGGATTGGTGGTACAGTTGACTCAACTGGTGCAGTAGTACTTGCAGGTGAAGCACTTGGTCCAATTGGTGGGCAAGTAGCAGCACTTGTAAAAATGATTCAAAATATCTTAATCGGATTTATTGCTTTTGCAGTAGCAATCTTCTTTACAACAAAAGTAGATAAAACTGGTGATAATAAAGTGGGTATTTCAGAAATTTGGCATCGTTTCCCTAAATTCATTATTGGGTTCATTTTAGCTTCAGTTGTATTTTCGTTCTTAGTGGAACCAGCATTTGGTACAGAAACAACAAAAGCTATTATTAAATCACTGAGTGGATTTAAAGGATGGTGTTTCTGCCTTGCATTTATGAGTATTGGCCTTGAAACAAACTTTAAAGAAATGGCATCTCAGCTTCAAGGGGGTAAACCACTTACACTTTACGTTGTTGGACAAACATTCAATTTAGTACTTACATTATTTGTAGCATGGTTATTACTTAGTGGATTATTCTTACCAATTCCAACTATTGTAGCTTAGAGTTTACGGGGGTAAAGTCATGAAGCGAATGCAAATGGTAAAGGTTTTAAATGTAATAGCACTTATAATATTCATTGTTATTATAGGTGCAGCATTATATATTATGAAGAATGATATTGGACTTATAGAGGGACTTAATTTTGGACCAGGTTCTTACTATTATAGTGATATACCAGGTTGGGAGAAATATTTCTTTACACATAAGTATGCGCATTCTTTAAGCCCTATATTTATAGTAGGATTTTTTGCTGGATGGGGATTCTTATGCTGGAAAGCGTGGATTTATTTAGATAGAAAGCTTAAGTAAAAAAATAGGAATTAACCATATTCTGTAATAGGATGGGGGTAAGGCGTTCGTGAGTATAGCTGCTATAGATAGACTCGGGAATGGTACCCCTATTTTTATTTGTCTGCTATAGAATATAAAAACCGTTTCCTTGTTATAGGGAAACGGTTAAATGATTAAAAGGCAAGAAGAATATTATGAGCAGCTTTAACTTCTTCACCGTTTGTCTGATAAATAATGCTTTCATCAATACTTGGTAAGCCCATATAGACTTCAGGGTTTTTATAAAGAGACTTAGATGGGCGAAGTGTTTTGGCTGAAAGATGGACACTTTTAGCCCCTGTTTCTTGAAGGATAAGCTCTAGATTCGTACTAGATACACCTGCACCTGGCATAATATCAATACGACCATCAGCCTTTTGAATAAGTTCTTTAAGTAGTGTACGCCCTTCATAGGCAGTAGCTTTCTGACCTGAAGTTAAAATAGTGTGAAACCCTAGATTGATAGCGTCTTCTAAGGCATTAAAAGGATTACGACATACATCAAAGGCACGATGAAGTGTGAGGTGCATATCGCCAGCTAAGTCAATAAGTTCTTTAAGTCTAGGAACATCTAAATCACCTTCAGGTGTTAACATACCAAGTACAACACCATCTACAAGGTGTTCTTTACATGTTACAATATCGCGTTTCATTTGTTCAAACTCTAAGTCAGAGTATACAAAGTCACCGAAACGAGGGCGAATAATGGCATAAGCTGGGATAGATACAAGAGATTTCACCATGCCTATAAGACCTGTACAAGGTGTAACACCCCCGATCATAAGGTGGCCACATAATTCAATGCGTGTTGCACCATTTTTTTCAGCTATAAGAGCAGACTCAGCAGAATCAATACAAATTTCTAGATTAAAATCTTTCATTATAAACCTCTTTCTTTTGTAAAATACTTATTTGAAATAGTATAGCGTACGTATAGAGGGATTTTCAAGGAGAAGAGGGGATTTTGTAAGTAGTAGGATTTTAAATATGATATAATAATATATAACTATATAAGATGGAGGGGAAGAATGAATATACGGCCAAGGGCAGCAGCGATTATATTAAATAATAAGCAAGAATTGCTTCTATTAAGACAGCAAAATCCAGAGACAGGGTTTGAATGGTGGACACTTCCTGGAGGAGGGATGGAGCCAGAGGAAAGTGTTATTGATACAATAGTAAGGGAAGTAGCAGAGGAGTGTAATACTAAATGTAGGCCAATTAAACTTATTTATATGAGTGAGTATGTAGATTATACAATAGATACACATCATTTAGGTATGTTCTTTTTAACGAAAGTAGAAGATGAAAGTACTATAAAAGCTGGGTATGATCCAGAAGTAGAAGTGCAGTATATTAAAGAGTGTCGTTTTATTTCAAAAGAAGAAATTCAAGCTTCCAAAATTCCTATTTTTCCTCCAGTATTCAAAGAACAATTTTGGGAAGACTTAAAAAACGATTTTAAAGATTATGAAGTATATCATAGAGGCATGATTACTGAAAAATAATATGGAAATTAATACCAATTATTCACAAAATGTGGATAAAGTGTGGATAAGTATAAAAAAGCGTCTTAAAAACACTAAAAAAGTTTTTAAGACGCTAAAAATTACTTTAAAGAATAGTTACCAAGAAGATTTGTGCGTGTTTTTTCATTTTCCAGTACAGAAGAAAGAGAAATACCTAAAGTATTAGCAATTGCTGCAAGATAAAAAAGAACGCGCCCCATTTCTTTTTCAATAGCTTCATTGCATTCAGGGCAAGGATAACCTTCTATATGTGTACTGAGAAGAGATTTAAGTTCTTCTGATGAAGTAATGTGTGCAAAATCAAGCTGTTGTTTGATAATATTCATTTTAATACAGCCACAAGTAGTAGCTGATTTTGAAAGGGTACGGTTAAGACGTGCAGAAGCATCTTGTAATTTTGTCATTTGATCTAAAATGCTTTTGTTGCGTAAAACTAAATCATCTATAAAATTTTGGAACTGTTCAAGTTCACTTGTTTCTACCATCTGTATCACTCCTATTTCCCCCATGTTTGAATTTGATAGTTAAAGTATAACATAAATGGGAATATTTTGAAAGTTTCAAAGTTGAAATGGATGAAAAAACCAAAAAAAACTATACAAAGTTTTAACGAATTTATGTTATAATACTACATTGTACAGAAAAAGGACAGAATAAATAGTAAAGAGGTATGATATGAAATTAAGTTTTGAGTTCGAAGGAACAAAGATCAATTATGACCTAACATACAAAAAAAGATCGAGCATTGCTATACAAGTAGAAGAAAATGGAGAAATTAAAGTACTTGCACCAGTAGGGACACCTATTTTTAGTGTTGTAGATAAAGTAAAAGGAAATGCAGATTGGATTTTAGGAGAGCTTTTACGTATCCAACGTGCAAAAGAATATGCAAACCATTGTATGTACTTAGGTAAAAATTATGGTATTGAATTCGTAGAAGATGAATCAAAAGAGAAAGCAGTTGTTAAACTTGTAAGAGGTAAGTTTGTTGTAGAAGGACAAAACATTACAAAAGAAACAATGATGCTGCCACTTTTAGAATGGTACATAGCTAAAACTTTAAGTAAGCTTAAAGAGCGTGTAAAAATTTACGGTGAGCACTTTGAGAAAATGCCAAAGAAAGTGGATGTTAAAGTACTTCAAAGCAGACTTTGGTATATAGAAGAAGATACAATTACTTTTGATGTTAATATCGGGGTAGGCCCAGTATCTTTAATTGATAGTGTACTTGTAGAATCACTTTGTAGATTTAATGGTATTGAAGACAGTAATACTGTACTGGCAAAAATTGTTCCAGAATCAGCACAAGCTAGAGAATGGGTTAATGTAAATAAAGATCGTTTTATTTTTAAATAATACCCTAAATAGGGTATTATTTTTTTTATGGGTAGGAAAGACGGAGAAGTATTCCCCACATCTTTAAAGAGATGCTCAGGTGAGTGTAGCTCTTACTACCAAAGGAAGGCATATACAAATAATAAGAGTCTATGTATAAATGTATTTAGGATAAGAAAGATCGTAAGAATTTTAAAGAAAAATTTATTAAAGTTAGACTTAAATATTGCGGAAATAAATTTATAATAAATAGTTGACATTCATATATAGATTTAGTATACTTCTAAAAGTCAGCGGCGGGCGCTGCTGAAATAAGTAAGAAATTGTACTTTGAAAACTAAACATAATCGAAAAATAGATTTAAACTTATCAAATTTTAAATCTACAATTTAACCGATATAACTTATTCTTAAATTTAACGAGAACAAGGCAAGTTACAAACTTTTAGTGAAAGAGTTTGAAAGGAAACTCAGCTAGGCTGAGTACACAAATTCTAAACTCATTACATTCACTAAGAATTTGTTAGCAGGTCAAGCTACTAAGAGCGTAGAGTGGATGCCTTGGCACCGAGAGCCGATGAAGGACGTGATAAGCTGCGAAAAGC